>ENA-OSEY01002867-OSEY01002867.1-marine-metagenome-genome-assembly--contig:-NODE-2867-length-10853-cov-6.397643_pt1 | contig 10853 bp, 11 predicted proteins | sample MGYA00248465_ERZ534230 | MGnify/ENA primary metagenome ERZ534230 (study PRJEB26409, sample SAMN06344110) | marine metagenome | isolation source: Sea water from surface | place: Atlantic Ocean:Southern... | reverse complement strand
CCCTAGTATTGTAAATAGGCTGTAATTGATTTATAAAACAACTCAAACAACCAAATTAAAAGAAACTTTTGTTTCTCAACTGATTCGTATCTTTCTTAATAATTTCAATAAAGGCAAGAAAAAACTTATAAAATTTCAATTATTTTTTTTTGCTTGACAGACTTTGTTTTAATATTGCCTAAATTATATTCTAATCTAAATAGAAAATATATTTTGATTAAATTTCAGACGAATTTAATTAAAAGTAACACTTGTTTTTTAGTTAATGAAAATTAACAGAATTATACCTACAAGTTATTGATTATTAATAGTTTTTTATAAAAACTAAAATTTTGGTTGCAATTTTATGCTTGATCTAATCATCAAAGTGACCTGAAGATGCAAAATAACCACCATGAGTTGTAACTAAAGAATCTGTAGAATCAATAAATCCATCTTTTTTTTCAATTAAACTTCTGAATTCTTCTGCATTATCTTTTGGCTTATAACCAATGTGTTTGGCATATTTGTTATCGATTAGCACCGAATCGTTATTTGATACTCCAAAAATTACAGAGTGTTGTACATTAGGGCTATTTATACACGCAATAATAAGACTCCTCAAATCATCATAACTTAACCATGTTGAGAGCATTCTATGATCTTTAGGCTCAGGAACACATGAGTAAATTCTTACTGACACAGTTTCTAGTTTATATTTGTCCCAATAATACTGAGCTAAGGACTCTCCAAAAACCTTTGACAAACCATAATTGCTATCTGGTCTAGGCATTGCTTTACTATCTATAACTTCAGATCTTGGATAAAAACCAACTGTATGAACTGAACTAGCCCAAATAACTCTTTTAATTTTATTTTTTCTGCATGCTTCATATAGATTATACATGCCTATAATGTTTGAATTTAAAACATTATCCCAAGAACCTTCTATACTTTGACCACCCATATGAACTATGCAGTCTATATCTTTTGTTAATTTTAATATTGATTCTGTTGAAGCAAGATCAGCAATTTCAACTTCCTCATTATGAAATTTTTTTTTTAAATTTACCTTGTCAGAAATTCTAAGCAAATCACATTCTTTAGATAATGTTTCCCTTAGTTGATTGCCTAAGGCTCCAGCAGCTCCAGTTAGTAAAATATTATTAAATTTATGTTTAGACATTTCTAACTCCCTATCTTTTTTGACTTTTTATATATTCTCTCCAAAAAGTGAATAAACCTGCTATAATTACTATTGCTGAACCTAAAATTGTTTCATTTTCTAATTTTTCATTAAAAACTAGCACACCTATAATTGAAACAAAAACCAATTGTAGATATGTAAATGGCTGTAGTATAGAAGCCTCACTGTGTTTGAAAGCATTAATCATAAGAAAATGTCCACTAGCACCCAACATACAAATTGCTAATAAAGACAACCAATGAGAATTCTCAATTGAGGTGTAAAAAAAAGGACCAATTGCACCTAATATGACAAAACCAGTAATTCCAGTATAAAAAAGACTTGTATCAGGACTATCTTCACTTGATACATATCTAGTAAGAATCTGATAAACAGCAAATGCAAACGCACAACCTAGGGCTATTAGAGATAATGGATCAAAAACTTTTGATCCTGGTCTAAGCATGATGAGAATACCTATAAAACCAACTAAAATTGCAGACCACCTTCTCCAACCAACTTTTTCTTTTAAAATAAATACTGAAAGAGCTGCTACCATTAATGGACAGCTGGCAAAAATTGCATGTGTTTCTATAAGTCCAATTTTTAAAAAAAGATAGTGAGCAAAACACATCTCTACAGCAAGAATAGTACCTCTTAAAATTTGGATGAGTTTAAACTTACTTTTTGAAACAAGAATAACACTTTTGTTTCCTGTACTGTTAATTGATATTACAAATAGAAATAAGAAGAAATATCGAAACATATTAATTGCTATTACATTATAATAATCTGTTAGGTATCTTGTAACCCCATCCATTACAGACAAACATGATACAGCAGCAATTATAAATAATATGCCCTTTGCATTTGAAGAAATATTTAAAGGCATAATTTATTTTTTCTTTCTAAGTCTCAATAAAAATCGATTGTCCTTTTAATCCCATCTTCAAGAGAAGTATACTTAAATTTTTTAAATATATTAGAAGGCTCATTTCCTCGTATTTCATCTACTACACTTAATGGATTGCCTTTGATTCCTATATTCGCCAGCGGTATATTTTTTTTAATTAAATTTATGAAATCACTAACATCAGCTGTTATTCCGTTTATATTAAAAGTTAATGCGCCTGAAGGAATTTGAGCTATTGACATTTCAACTAAATCCGCAACATCTTCAACATAAACAAAACCTGCCTTGCCTGAAAAGTTTACAGTATAACTATCTCCTTGTTTTGCCGCCTTACAGGCTAAGGTTACCCCTGCAGTTCCCCCAACTTCTCTTCCTGGCCCATAAATTACATATGGCCTAATTCCAACACTTGAAATACCAGCTTCATTAAAATACGCCCTTGCAACCCCTTCAACGGCTAACTTATATGCACCATAATGGGTTTCTGGAAATGGGTAATAATGATCTTTTTGCCCAAAAACACCTGCACTGCTTGCATAAACTAAAAACTTAATATTATTTTTTTTCAAAGCTTCAAAAACATTAATTGAGCCGAGGAGATTTACTTTGGCGCCTAAAATAGGATTTGAACTACAGTCTGGGGTCATTAAACCAGCCAAATTTATAACATGGTCCATATTATTTGTTGCTTCTTGAACCTGATCATAATTTGTTATATCACCATTAATAAATTTAATTTTATTAATATCCTCACCAATAACATAACTGAGCAATTCTTTTTGGATTTTTAAGTCAAAAATTGAAACGCTATAACCTTTTTTTAAAAAGGCTCTTACTATCCAGCTTCCTAAAAAACCGCACCCTCCAAAAATTATAATTTTTTCCATTTAACTTCTCTTTTTCAATACCATTGATTTAGCAGCTTTTCCTATTTCTTTTATACATTCAGCAGCTTTAGGAAAATGTAAAGAATTCGACAAAAAACCATGTATCTGACCGGGATATAATTTATAAGTCACTTTATTACCAAAGCTTTTTAATCTATTTGTATAAGCCATTCCTTCATCCAGCAAAGGATCCAACCCAGCCGCAAATATGAATGTTTCAGGGAGATTATATAGATCCATGGCAAAAAGTGGTGATGCCTCCCAGTTAACTGCATCATTACTTGAATTAAGATAATGTTTAACGAAATAGTCCATAGTATCAAAAGTTAAAGTCATACCTTCTAGAAAAATATCCATGGATCTCATTGTTAGCGTTAGATCAACACAAGGATATACCAATATCTGACCTCTTATCGGAATTACCTTTTTATCCCTTGAGTTAATAGCCAAAACAGTTGCTAAATTACCGCCAGCGCTATCCCCACATACGAAAATATTTTCAAGATCAATAAAAAATTCTTTTTCAAAATTTACAAGGCTATTTAGAACATCCTTAACCTCTTCTACTGCATAGGGGAACTTATGTTCTGGAGACAAACTATAATCCACCGCCACAACAATCATTTGAGACTCTAAGCAAATTGATCTGCAGGTAAAGTCATGAGTATCCAAATCCCCCATGACGAAACCACCTCCATGAAAAAATACTATAATTGGAATTTTAGTTTTTTTATTAAAATTATTTGGAAAATAAAATCTTAATTTAACATCTTTGTTAAATCGGTTTTTTATTTTTAAATTTTCTGAATTATAAATTTTTGGAGGTGTTAAATTATCTTCCCTTAACTGTCTCAAACGTTCAGTTCTTAATTCTACAGGATCTAATAAGTGATGTAATTTTGAATTACTTTTAATACGATTTTTTAAAAAAATATCAGTTTCTTTATCAATTATCATTGATTTATGCATTCCCATACTGATTTATTTTGTTCTTTTAGCTTTATATTTTTAATAAAGTTTATTTATAATAAAAAATCTAGTGAATTTTTTTAAGGAGAAAACCATGACTGCATTAAAAGGAATTATTGCACCTTTTACAACTCCATTTAAGGCAAATGGAGAAATTGATCTTACTTTGATAAAGCCACAAGTGGATTGGTTAATTGAAAATGGTGTTCATGGTTTAGCTGCTGGAGGTAGCACAGGTGAAGGTCATGCTTTAAGCAGAGATGAGTATTTATCCCTAATGACAGAAACTGCTTCATCTTTAAATGGCAGGGTACCTTTGGTTGCTGGTATTATTGCTAATTCGACATCTGAAGTAATTGAAAGAGGTAAGTCAGTAAAGTCTCTTAACGTTGAAGCTCTTCAAATAACACCACCAAGTTATTTATTTAGGCCTGATGATGATGCAATGGTAAGACATTTTAAAGAGATACATGATGAATGCCAGATACCAATATTAATTTATAATGTTGTACCTTGGTGCTATTTATCACCTGATTTACTATTAAGAATTATGGATGAAGTTCCAGGAGTTTTAGGTGTAAAACAAAGCGCTGGTGATATGAAACTTTTTGCTGACCTCATTAGAAGAGCAAAGCCTAAAAATATGATTTTTAGTGCTGTTGATGCTCTGCTTTACTTATCATACAAATTGGGAGCACCGGGATCAATTGCAGCAATTTTAACTGCCGCCCCAGGTCCTTCTGTTAAATTATGGGATGCTGTTATTGAACAAGATTGGGAAACTGCAAAGGATCTTCATGAAAAACTAATGCCTTTATGGGATGCAATTGGCTTAGATAATATGCCATCTCTATGTAAATATGCTCAAAGTTTACAAGGTCTTGAAAGTGGTTTTGCCAGAAGACCAACCTCTCCTGCAACCGATAATCAGAAAGAAAAAGTGAGGGAAGCCCTAATTAATCTAAACCTTATAAAATAAGATTAAGAGGATCAAAATGAACCTTAATTATCCAAAGCCAACAGAATCAATAGAAGTTGCAAAAAATGACTTAAAAAAATGGGGTTATTGTTTACTTAAAAACGCTATTCCACCAGATCTAAATAGCAGGGCTATGGAAAGATTAATTGAACAAGCTAATGCAGAAAAAGAATTAAATCTTGCATATGAGGATGGCAGTGAAAAAAAGAAATGGGGTGAATTCAATAAAAATACTGATGCCCCTGGGGTCAACCAACGAGTATGGATGTTGCCTAATAAAGGCAAAGTATTTTTAGATATTTTAGCAAAACACAACTATGTAGATTGCGTAAAAGAAATTGTTGGAGATGAATTCCTAGTTTCAAGCTTTGGAGCAAATATTGCTAAGCCAGGAGGCGTTGCAATGGATCTTCATACTGATCAATGGTGGTTTCCAGACCCAGTAAATCGAAATGATGATTTTTTGCCTCCAGGATCTATTAAAAGAAATAAATTTAATATCAAAATCAATGAAAATATTAGTAACAATAACGAACTTATTTCAAGGCCAGCTGTAACTAATGTTTTAATAATGCTAAATGGAATGAGTAAAGAGAATGGGGGTACGCGTATTGTCCCAGGATCTCATTTATTTGGACGTCATCCAGATAAAGTTTTAGATAAAGATATAGAAGTTATATCTGCTGAAGGCCCTCCTGGTTGTGCTATTATTACGGATGGTAGGGTATGGCACGGAACAGGTGCAAATATTACAAAGGATAATAGGCTTGCATTATTAATAACTTTTTGTGGCCCACAATTTAGACCTCAAGAAAATTTTACCTTAGGTATAAAAAAAGATGTTTTTTCAAATTTAAATGACTATCAAAAAGAATTACTAGGGTTTAAAGTTTGGAATGGATATGGAAGAATTGGAAATCCTACTGATACATTTCTTGATATAGAAAATCATGAAATTGGTGAATTAAAAATTTAAACTATTGCCTAAACATTATTTAAGTATCATAAAATCCACCTAACGATTAGATTGGTACCTTATGAATTTTATAATTGAAAATGCTAGATGGTTGTTAGCAACAGCTCTTTTGTATTTTAGTTCCTGTTTTGGACAAACTTTTTTTATTTCATTATTTGCTGGCGAAATTAGACAAGCATTTGATTTATCTCATGGCGATTGGGGCGCCATCTACTCTGGGGGAACATTAGTTTCTGCTATGGCTATGTTAGTTTTTGGGGGGTACGTTGATAAATATAAAATTACATCAAACATAAAAATTGTAATCATTTGCTTAAGCCTCCTTTGCTTAAGCATGACCTTTATTGAGATTGTTTGGCTTCTTCCATTAATAATTTTTGGTCTCAGGTTTTTTGGTCAAGGAATGCTAATACACATACCTGCAGTTGCTATAGGTAAATGGTATGGGAAAAACAAAGGTAAAGCTTTATCTTTATCAATAATGGGATTTTCAATTGGGGAAGCAATATTCCCAGTAGTGTTTGTAAGTTTGTTCACAATTATTGGCTGGAGAAATAGTTGGGTTGTTGGAATGATTATATTGTTATTCTTATTACCTGTAATATTGAAGTTATTATCCAATGAAAGGATTCCTAACAGTAAACAAGAAAATATTTCTAATCAATTAGGAATGCAGAATAAGCATTGGACCAGAAAAGAGGCTCTTAATCATTGGGTGTTTTGGGCTGTGATAGTACCTTTTTTAATTCCTCCAATTTTTTCTACTGCCTTCTTTTTTAATATGGTTCACTTAACAGAAATTAAAGATTGGTCTTTAATTTCTTTTACTGCCCTATTCCCATTCTATACTTCAATGTCCATTTTCACTACGTTATGCTCTGGTTGGATACTTGACAAATTTGGTGTTGAAAAAATTTTACCATTCTACTTACTACCAATGTCCTTAGGATTGTTAATAATTTCTTTCGGTAACACATATCTTCATGCAATGATTGGACTTGCCTTTCTAGGAATGACCCAAGGATTAGCAATGACAATCGGGGGAACTTTTTGGCCAAATTACTACGGAACAAAAAATTTGGGATCTGTTAGATCTTTATCAACATCAACAATGGTGTTTGGGACTTCATTAGGTCCAGCAATAGTAGGTATGCTATTAGATTTTGGACATAATTATAATTCTATTTTATTAGGAATGTGTATATTAGCTATGTTTGCAAGCATTTCTCTAGCTATTACCATGAAGCATGCACCAAAACTATTATCTAACAATATCAAGAAGGGAGCTTAACATGTTGAACATTTATCTTTCAGGAGAAATTCACACTGATTGGCGTGAAGAAATAATCAATTTATGCAAAAATGAAAATTTAAATATTTCTTTTTCCTCTCCAATAACAAATCATGAAGCGTCTGATAATTGTGGAGTCGAAATATTAGGACAAGAAGAAAAAAATTTCTGGAAAGACAGTAAAGGTGCTAATATTAACTCTATAAAAACAAGAAAAGCAATTAAAGATGCTGATATTGTTATTGTTAAATTTGGAGAAAAATATAAACAATGGAATGCAGCTTTTGATGCAGGTTTTGCTGCAGCTTTAAACAAATCTATAATTGTAATCCATAATGATGAACATCAACATGCATTGAAAGAAGTAGATGCAGCAGCATCTGCTGTTGCAAAAGATCAATATCAAGTTGTAAGAATCCTAAAATATATTCTAGAAGGTTCTCTAAATTAAACTAAGTTAGAAAATTTTAATGTTTCATATAATTTTATATAATCCTGAAATCCCACCTAATACAGGTAATATTATGAGGTTAGCAGCTAATACTGGCACTCAATTACATTTAATTAGACCATTAGGTTTTAATCTAAGTAATAATTCACTTAAAAGAGCCGGCCTAGATTATAAAAAAGATGCAGATTTTTTTTTACATGATAGTTTTGATTTATGTTTAAATTCAATTAAGTGTAATGAAATTTATGCATTCACCAAATTTGCTAAAAAAACTTTTACTAAAATAAAATTTAAAAGAAATGATTGCTTCTTATTTGGAAGTGAAACCAGCGGATTACCTGATAACATCTTAGATAAAATAAAAGTTACAAATAGACTTAGGATACCCATGATTATGAATAGTAGAAGTCTTAATTTAAGTAACTCCGTGGCAATAACAGTTTATGAAGGACTAAGACAAAATAAGTTTGTAAATTTAGTTTAAAGTTTAGTTTAAGGTTTAAGTTTAAATATGGGTATTTATGAATGGCTGTCTATTGCACTTATTTGTGTAGCAGGTGCAACAACACCTGGACCAAGTGTTTTAGTAATAATTTACATAAATAATACTAGAGGCTTTTTATCAGGAATCATTGCTTCATTAGCGCATGGGCTTGGTATATTTATTTATGCCCTAATCTCTATTTACACTATAAGTTTAATTGATAAAAATTTACCCTCAATAATACCATTGATTCAATTAATGGGTGCAATATTTCTTATATTTTTTGGTTATAAAATGATGTTTTTTAAAACAAATGAAAAAAACATTAACAAAAATTATATAATATCAAAAAAAGTTACAGATAGTTTTTTTTTGGGACTTACAACATCTTTAATAAACCCTAAAATTCTAATTTTTTTTACATCTGTTTTTAGTCAGTTTATAAATAATGACTTTAATGACTATAACAAAGTTGGGATTGGATTATTAGCAGGAATAATTGACACAGTCTGGTATATTTTAGTTTCCTACTCAGTTAACCTTCCAAAATTAAAAAACTACATTATCCTTAATCAAAAAATAATTTTTTTATTTTTTGGGTTTATTTTAATTATTTTTTCTATTTATTTAGTTAGTATGTCAATTGAGTATTTTATTTGATAATCTATTAGGCTCATTATCTGAAGATATTTTTAAAACATCATAATTTTGATTATTTTCTATTTTCATCCAATCAATAGTACTTAATTGATCACATTTTGGGCAATGTAATTCCCAATTATGATTTTTATTACCACAGGAATAACAAAAATAATTATATCCTTCTTTAGCGCTTGCAGCTTTTTCAAGATAATTCTTAACTACTTCAGGATTATTTTGAGATCCAGCTATATCAGCCAACGCTTGATATGCTTTAGTTGTGAGTTTATCCTCGGGAATATCTTTTAATAGTTTTTCAGCCTCTCCCCAAATTTCCTCTGAAATAGCGTAACATGCCACTTCTATTTTAAGATCATTTTTAATTTCTTGGGAAGATTTTTTATTCAAAAGATTAATCGCTTTTGAAACACGAGATCCTGATGTTTTTAAATTCCATTTTTTTGATAGTTCTTCTAAAATATCTGGGTTAGCAGTTAATAAAAAAGTTTTTTCTAATTGATCGATTGACTTTGTCTTTGAACCAATACCCTTAAGCAGACCTGACAACTTTACAGAAGCTCCAATATGACTTGGTTTTTGTTTAAAGGCTTCTTTTAAATGATTGGTAGCAAGATAACTTTTTTCATCTTCTAAGTAATCTAATGCCTTTAAGTAATTTAAATCCGCAGATATATTTTTGTATATATTATCTTCCATATAATTCAGTTTTTTTAATTTATTGAGATATACAAGAGAATTTGAAATGTCTTTCAGCTTTGCATATGAAAATAATAAAACTTCTAAAATTTGTTTTGACTTAGGTTCAAATTTAAGAGCCTTTAGACCTTCATTAATAATTTCATTTAAATCTTTTTTATCAAATATTGCTTGTCTCATAAGTGCTAAATGACCAACAAATGCTGTAGATGGTTCATCAGTAAGCTGTTTAAAATAATTTTTTGATAATTCTTCATTTTCATTAGAGTTTTTATTTATTTTGTTAAAGACATTAATGTGTGTGTTTAATAATTTACCCAAATTTTTATCCTTAGTATTCCTTGATACTAAAGCAGCTTCTTTTGCTGCAGTTTCTAATTCTCCATGACTTGCTAATAAAAATGCCTTTACTAATTTTTGTTCGACTTTTTTATTATTGTTAGCTTCAAATCGTCTTAATGTCGCTTTTGGCAAATTCAAAAAAGCTAGCCAAATTCTGTCAATAAAGATTAAAATTACAGAAAACAAAATAATAATTAGAATAAACCTGTCTGTAGGTATTTGAATTCCCCACTCCATCCAATTTATAGATGTTACTCCTGGACGCTCAGAAAAGAACTCTGATAAATACCATATGATGGAAATAAATATAATTAGTTTTAAGATTTTAAAAATCACTTATTCACTCTTTTTTTAATTTTGATTTAATGCTCTTTCAAACCTATTAATTGAGTCTTTTATAGTTTCTTTCCAATTCTCAGGAAGTGTCTTTATGATAGATAAAAAATTATTAAAATTTTTGTTTTCAAGTTCTTTTTCTGCCATTGTAATTAATCCTCTAGGGGTGGTGTTGTCTGAAAACTTTCTAAGTTTTAAAAAACCTGCAAAATAATTTTTCAATCTATTCAAATAGGTTTGTTCACTTAGAACTTCATCGTAATTGGAAGATGAACCAAAGTCTTTTTTTGAGAGAAGTTTTTCTATTATTATTTCACCTTCTTTTATAAGTTCTTTTTGAGATTTCTCTATATTTTGTGAAAACTTTCTTGGTTCGTAAGAGTTTTTAACTTGAACAGCATTATTATTTTGTTCTATTTCTTTATTTGCTGTTTCAGTTTTGTTTTCTAAAATTTTAATTTTATTTGAGATTTTATCTAGCTCTTCTTTTATCAATAACAAGGAATTACCTTGATTTTTAATTTCGAGATTTATTGTTTCGCTAGTATTAAAATCAAGAGTATTAAGCTTGTTTTTAAGTAATTTAATTTCTGTATTAATTTCATTAATTTTTATATTTTCTTTATCTTTTAAAGCCTCAATCTTGTTGTTTAGTTGAGTGATTTTATTTGACTGTTCTTTAATATGATTTGGCAAATAATGTT
>ENA-OSEY01002866-OSEY01002866.1-marine-metagenome-genome-assembly--contig:-NODE-2866-length-10854-cov-2.801615_pt1 | contig 10854 bp, 10 predicted proteins | sample MGYA00248465_ERZ534230 | MGnify/ENA primary metagenome ERZ534230 (study PRJEB26409, sample SAMN06344110) | marine metagenome | isolation source: Sea water from surface | place: Atlantic Ocean:Southern... | reverse complement strand
CGCTAAAAATGACCTGTATCGACGGCGCTCCGATGAGAGCAATAATTATAAACTGGTAAAAAAATGGGGGGTTCATCTAACACAATAAATCCATGGCCTTTTTTATTACCTGCCTTGTTGTTGTGTATATTGTTTTTTTTAATTCCCACAGTTAACATGGTGATTTTAAGTCTTACCACTGAAAATGGATTTGGACTTGATAATTTTAAACTCTTCTTTTCAACACCTCATCTTACTCAAGCTTTATATCGAAGCATTACCTTAGCCATATCTGCAACGATAATGGGTAGTGTAGTAGCCTGGCCACTAGCATATTTCATTGTATTTTGTGTTAATAAGAAATGGCGCCCCTTATTTCTTTTAGCTATTCTAGCTCCATTTTGGACTAGCTTCACAATTAGGGCATTCTCTTGGCAACTTGTTCTATCTGATAATGGCGTAATTGCTTGGTTTATTGAACTAATAACGGGAATGTCAGTTACTCTGGGTATTCTATATACAATGAACGCGTCAATATTCGGATTGGCATTATTTTGTTCAATGCTTACAACTTTTACCCTTTACGGCGCACTAGTATCAATCGATACAAAGCTAATTGAGGCAGCTTCGAATTTAGGGGCTAAGCCTTTTAACATTTTTAAAGATATTATATTTCCACTTGGCCTACCAGGGTGGATAGCCGGTATCTTTTTATCTTTCATTGTATGTGTCGGCGATTATGCAGTGCCTACACTTTTAGGCGGAGGTTTAAAACCGGTATTAGCGCAGATCATGTTATCTATTCTGAAAGGCACCTATGACCTATCTCAGGCTGCAACTATAGCCATTATCCTTGCAATGACAGTCATCATGTGCGGATTACCTCTTATAATTTATGGAATGCTAAGAAGAAAAAGGGTGAGTGTATGAACGGACTAATAGTTAATAAATTTATGCTATTAATCCTTACGGCATTTTTCGGTTTGTCGTTGATAGTTATATATTTGCCAATTTTAGTTATGATAGTTTTTTCTTTTAATAGCGGGAAATATCAAACGCTTCCATTTAGAGAACCAACTTTCGAGTGGTATGTAAGCCTCATAGCCGATAATAGCTTTATTAATAGCTTTTTTACGAGCCTAATGATGGCATCGCTTGCGAGTATTTTTGCCACCATTTTAGGTTTTTTAGCTGCTTATGCATTCAGCAAAGCAAAAGTACCAGCACACGCTCTTTTATTTGGCATTGTTGTATGCCCCCTTGTTATACCAATGATTCTAATTGGTATTGGAATGCGTCTTCAAATTGTATCTATTGGGATTGAGCCAGCTCTATGGTTAGTTTTACTTGGGCAAACTTTATATGTATTACCCCTAGCAGTTATTAATTTAAAAAATCGCATTGATAAAATTCCTAAGTCAATGGAGGAAGCTGCGATTTCCTTAGGTTCCACACGGATTAAATCGATAATTTTAATTCTTGCTCCTATTTGCGCGCCCTCAATATTTGCAACATTATTACTTACATTTACTTTTTCATTTGATGAATTCGTTATTGCATATTTTTTAACTAACTTCGAGGTCACTTTACCCATAAGAATTTGGACCTCATTGGTAACCGGCTTTGAGCCAAAAATAAATGCTGTTGGCACAGCAGTTTTTATTTTCTCGCTAACCTTAGGTCTAATAGCACAATTTATTTTATTATTTAAGCAAACAGATTTAGACAAAAATAAGGCTTGATGAAAGATATGATTTAAATGAAATTAAGAAGATCACCCACATTAGAAATTGGAGAAAAAATCAAAGCTGCAAGCCTTGATAATAAAAAATTGTGGTCTTTATCGACTCCTAATCTTCCTAGTTATAATGATACACTCTCTACTGATCCATCTTGGGGAAAACTGACCCACCCTGCTGGCATGCCTGAATTAATCGAGCACACGAAATCAACCCTTTTTAACAATTGGGATCCTAACGAACATGAAGTCATTATTTCAGCTGGAGCAAAATCTGCTTTATTTGCAATTCTTAAAACTATCACTAATTCTCAAGATAGCGTTCTACTACCCTCTCCTACGTGGCCAAGTTACTTTGACATTTGTAAAGTTGCAGACTGCCAGGCAATCGAAATGCCTACTCACTTTTCAAACGGGTTTAATTTAGATCTTACCGAAATAGAGCAATGTTTTAAGGTAAATAAATTTAAAGTTATTATATTCAGCAACCCTAACAATCCTGCAGGTATAATCTATGACAGCCATTTACTCTCAGGTTTAGTTCAACTTTCGAAGAAATATGGCTTTTATATAGTCATTGATCAAAGCTTCTCAAAAATTATTTTTGATGAACAGAAGTGGTCCGAAGCAACCTGTGAGATTTCAGATAAATTATTTATTGTTGACTCGTTTTCAAAAAATTTTCTTCTTCAAGGTGCCAGGGTCTCTGCAACATTAGTTCCAAAAAAATTAGCCGAAAATTTTACAAATATTCATCAAACAATTCTAAGCTCGGCCCCTGCGCCCGCTCAAATTATGGCATTGAATGCAGTAAAAAATAATTTAAAGATGCCATCTCTGATAGAACAGCGTAAAGAGACAAAAAAGTTCATGGAATCGCAAAATTGGGATTTTATTACCCAAGTTGGCTCATTTTATTACTTTCCGAAAGTAAAAAATTACTCTGAGTTGGAAAGCAAGGCATTAAAAATAGGGGTGCTCCTTTTAAAGGGTGATGTCTTTGGAAAGGATTATAAAGACCACTTCCGTTTGTGTTTTGCCCGCCCATTGTCTGAATTAAAAATTATATTTAACCAATTGGATGATGTTTTAAATGGAAAATAAAGAGCAATTTAAATGCATATCTCCTAACACGGGCGAAGCTTTTGACACGTGGACACAAACTTCAGTTTCTGAATTTAGTGGTGCTTTAGAAAGATTAAATGATAAATCGTTCATAGAATTATCCGAGGCCTCAAATAGGGCCAGCGCATTAATCTTATTGTCAAATGCTATTGAAAAAGCACGCGAAGAATTTGAGGGGTTAATTGTAGCAGAAGTTGGAAAGACGCAATCAGAGGCAAAAGCGGAAATTGATTACGCTAAATCTTTTCTAATCTATATGTCTGATTTACTTTCCTCTGCTAATTTCAAAGAAGAGATAGAAGATGGTCGTTGGATAAATACAGTTCCCTTGGGTCTTGGTCTATTAATTACACCTTACAACGACCCTCTGGCTGGGATTACGCGCAAAATTGCAAATTGTATTGGCTCTGGTGCTGGTGCAATTATTAAACCTCCCGAATTAGGAATTAAAACGGCATCGAAATTGGAAGAAGTGATTGGTTTGGAAAAACTAGACCACCTAATGTGTTTTTTAAAAACCAAAGATAGAGAAATCATTAAACAACTTATGCATTCTAGAGAGATTGGAGTAATAAGCTTTACCGGTTCGACTGAAGTGGGCAAAATTCTCTCTATAAATGCTGGTAGTGGGCTTAAAAGATTTGTTGGTGAACTTGGTGGAATAAATCCATTCATTATATTTTCAGATGCAGATATTGAAAAAGCTGTAACAGATCTCGTTATCAGAAAAACAAAAGCCGCAGGTCAAGCGTGCTCTGCTCAAAACATTCTTTTTTTAGAAAAAGATATCGCAAATGATGTTATTGAAAAAATTGAAAGCAAATTTTTCGAAATAGAGTCATTGCCTACGGATAAATATGCAAGTGCACTAATGGGCCCTATTCGTACAAAAAAAGCACTAGAAGATCTCTATTCATTTGAAGAAAGATTGAACCAGTCTGGAGCTAGATGCATTATAAACAAAAATCAAAAACATGTTGGCGATGGCTTCTTTTATAATCCAGCAGCTTATTTATGTGAAGAACCTGATCTATTTATGGAGCATGAAATTTTTGCACCTTTGCTGGGGATCTGTGTTTTTGATGATAGAAAAAGTTTAAAAAAGCTACTACATAATAATCAACAACCTCTTGTGCTATATGCATACTCACAAGATCATACCTTTTTAAATCAATTTATTACCTCATTGAATTATGGTTCAATTGGATTGAATAATACTGGGATTCAAGGGGCCCAAGCACCGACCGGTGGCTTTAAGGAAGCAGGGTTAGGTAGAGAAGGAGGAGCTTGGGGTTTAAGTGAATTTACAACAACAATTAACGTTAAAGAAGTTTTTTCATAAATTTTGGAGAGCTGAATGATAGAAATAATTAAAACAGATAAAGCACCTGCTTCCACCTCTCCTGTATCACAGGGAACAAAAGGAGCGGGGATGGTATTTATTGGCGGCCAAATGCCTAGAGATATGTCGACTGGCAAAATAGTTGAAGGTGCAGTCAACCAAGCTCGTCTTTCTCTTGAACATTGTATTACTATACTTCGTGAAGCTGGGTCTGACGTCGAAGATGTTTTACTTGCTGTTGTTTATATGACAGACCTATCTGAAAAGGATGCGGTCAATTTGGTATTTTCAGAAGTTTTTGGAAACAGACCCCCAACGAGAAACCTTGTCGAAGTATCAGATATCGGAGAAGGTACTATTGTTGAAATAGCATTAACGGCAATAGCACATTAAGAGGGTTTTATTATGAATAAACGAGGGATGCTTTTTCAATGTTTTCTAGAACATGTTTTTCTGTAAATATTCGAGCATCTAATAAATTATTCTGCTCAATAAAATTTACTATTTGTTCATGATAAGTAAGAGACCTTCTAGAAGGAAGAGAATGATGCATAAGTTGATATCTAACAGGAAGAGAGACTTCGTTTACAAGTGCGATTGTTTTCTTAAGTATATCATTATTAGCGAAATCAATTATTTGTTGATGAAAAAAAATATTTTCCTGGAAATAATCAACGATGTTATTTTTTTTAAAGGAAGTTTCCATTCTTTCGTTAGATTCTTTGAGCGTTTTTATCAAACTACCAAGCTCTTTATTTTCAAGTTCCATAATAACAAGCCCCTCAAGGTTGGCCCTAAGGGTGTATATTTGTCTAATCTGCATTGGAGTATAATCACGAACTTTAAAGCCCTTGCGTGGTTGGTGAACGACCAACCCTGTCTGCAACAAAAGGCGCAAAGACTCTCTTATCGGCCCCCTAGAGGAACCAAAGCGAAGACTGATTTCCTCCTCTCTAAGAGTTTGGTTTGGTTTGAGAGTTCCATTTATAATTCCTTCACGAAGGTCAGTGAATATATAATCGGAAATCGTCGTTGGAAGTTTGGGTAACAGCATGTTCATAAATTATAATTAAACCTAAAAAAAATTTAATTCAAAATTTACGGTAAGTCAAAGATGTCTATGAAGTTAAAGAATATTACAAAAAAATTTGGTAAAACAATAGCGGTAGATGACGTATCTATCGAAATTAAAACTGGTGAGTTCTTAACTTTATTAGGCCCCTCTGGTTGCGGTAAAACAACAATCTTGAGAATAATTGCGGGGTTAGAGAACGTAACTAGTGGTCATGTTTTTCTAGAAGATGATGAGATTACCCATTTAAATCCTACCAAGCGAGACATTTCTATAATGTTTCAAGATTACGCGCTGTTTCCGCACATGAGCATATGCGACAACGTATCGTATGGTCTTCGCATGCGGGGTATTAAAAAAGCTGAACGAGACAAACAAGCAATTGATTGGCTAGAGACGATGCAACTCTCTTCAGTGCAAAATAGATTTCCATCTGAACTTTCCGGTGGTCAAAGGCAAAGAGTTGCATTAGCAAGAGCTCTTATTACGAACCCAAAAATACTTTTACTTGATGAACCGCTAAGTGCGTTGGATGCCAATCTTCGTATTAGACTTCGCGAGGAGCTAAGAAGAATTCACAAGCAAGTTGGGACAACATTTGTATGTGTTACACATGACCAAGAAGAGGCAATGGCATTAAGCGATAGAATTGCCATTTTGAAGGACGGCCAAATAGAACAAATTGGGACCCCAAATGAGCTTTATGACAAACCTGCTTCAGAATTTGTAGCAAATTTCTTCGGGAACTGTGCTTTATGGCCGTTAAAACGTGATGCCAAAGACAAAACAAAAGCTTTCCTAGTCGATACTAATGTGCAATGCAAAACGAATATAGCTCAGAAATCAAACGAAGATTATGCAGTTATTCGGCCTGAATTCTTAGAAATTTCAAATGATAATAAAAAAACCAAAAACTATTTGAATGGACGCGTCCTTGATATACTAACTAAGGGAGCCAGTAACCAGGTAACCGTAGAGTTTGAAAATAAATTAGTCATTGATTTAAACGTTCCACGAAAGCAAAAACTTCCTAGTATAAATGGAAATGTTCAAATCAAACTATTACAATCTAATTTACATTCAATAACCAACTAAAACTATGAAAGAGCTATCCTTAACAAAGAAATTTGAAAGCACAGCGGTTAATACTTTTAGATTGTCGGATACACCCCCAATTTTTGTTAGAGGGGAAGGACCTTGGTTGTTTACAGAGGACAATCAAAAATATCTGGATCTTGTTTGTGGTTCAGCTACCACTAATTTGGGTCACAATCATCCTTCTCAAAAATTTGCGATCAGTGAGGCCTTGAAATCTGGTATTTTTCATACTGGAACTCGTTTGATCTCCCCCCTCCGAAGTGAGTTATATTCTTCTTTAAGTCATTTTCTGGGTTTAGAAGATATTTCAATACATTTAGCTAACTCTGGTTCAGAAGCGATAGAAACCGCTATAAAATTGAGTCGTTTTTTAAGTGGTAATGAGCGTATTATAGCCTTTGAGGGTGGATACCACGGTCGTACATTGGGAGCACTAAGTGTTACACATTCTGAAAAAATACGCCTGCCCTTTATTGGGAAAATAGGTGATTTTGTTAGTTTTTCCCAATACCCGAGAGATAATACCGAAGTTGATATGTGCCTTGAAAAATGTGAGCAGCAACTTAATCATTACGTTAAACACGACCAGCCTGTTGCAGCTATTTTAGTAGAACCCATTCAGGGAGTTTCAGGTGTTTGGGGTCCCTACCCAGCCTTCCTTGAAGGTCTAGAAGAAATAGCTAAGAAAAATAAAAGTCTATTGATAGTTGATGAAATCTGGTCAGGCATGGGTCGTTCCGGAAAGAATTTTTCTTACCAATATTCGAATATTTCCCCTGACCTAATTGTGATAGGAAAAGGGCTATCAGCCTCTTTACCGCTTTCGGCGGTAATTGCAAAAGGTGACCTTCTTAAAAAATGGGGGGCTGGTTCCCATACTTCAACGTTTCAAGGTAATCCAATCGCATGCGCAGCTGCCTGTGCGACAATCAAAGAGATTAAAGATGCAGACTTAGTCACTCACGTAAAAGAAATAATAGAACCCTGTTTTTCGAAATTCAAACAAGATTTAAGAAATATTACAGCGGTCAAAGATGTGCGATTTGTTGGAGCACAATGCGCCATTACATTTGACAACTCAGATTTAGCTAATCAGATACAGAATGATACAATGGAAAAAGCCAAAATACTAACTTATGGAGGAGGAATGAATGGAGAATGCGTTATGGTCCTGCCACCTATCAATATTTCTGGAAAAATTCTATCTACAGCATTAACACAAGTTCTTGAACTTATCTCTGAGATGTCAAACCATAATTAGTCGATAAAAGGTAAGTAGTTAAATAGAACTAAATATGCATAAAATTTCGTTGAGGTTTGCATATGACATATGGCGAGATCTTATATTAAAGCAAGTATCACATGCTTAGCTATTCCTACACCCCATAAAAAAATGAAAAGGTGTTCTTTGCTACCGAAATTATAATTGAATAAGGGCAAATTGTAATAAAAGTGTAATATTAACTTAATATAAAATATAATTTTGGAAAACTGTTATGATTAAAATTGGTATCAATGGAATGGGGCGCATTGGGCGTTTGGTGCTTCGTTCAGCTTTAGGTGGCGTCACTCGGGTAACTGGAGATAACAATGCAAATACGCAACTTGAAATTACTCATTTAAATGAAATTAACGGAGGAGCTAAAACTATAGCTCACCTTTTAGAGTTTGATACTGTTCATGGAAGATGGAATGCAGATATCGCTTCAAACGAGAATAGCATAACCATAAATGACCATAACTTAAGTTTCTCTTCGTACAATATGCCAGAGGATATAGATTGGGCGGAATATGGTTGCAGCATTGTTTTAGACTGTACGGGCAAATTTCGTACAAAAGAAAAATTAGCTGGATACTTTGATAAAGGCGTTGGGAAAGTTATTGTCTCAGCCCCTGTATATCATAAAGATGCTCTAAACATCGTATTTGGCATCAACGAACATCTCTATAATCCAAAAAAAAATAGAATTATCACGGCCGCTTCCTGCACTACAAATTGCCTTGCGCCAATGGTGAAAGTTGTGCATGAAACCATTGGCATCAGCCACGGTCAAATTACAACGATACATGACCCGACAAATACAAATGTGATGGTTGATGCTCCTCATAATGACTTACGTCGTGCGCGTTCAGGCATGACCTCACTTATCCCAACTACTACTGGAAGCGCAAGTGCTATAGGGTTAATTTATCCAGAGCTTGATGGAAAACTCAACGGTCATGCAGTAAGAGCACCGGTACTTAATGCTAGTTTGACAGATGCTGTATTTGAACTGAACCAATCTACTACTAGGGAGTATGTGAATTCGCTTTTTGCCGATGCCGCAGAAAACGAATTATGTGGGATTCTCGGCTTTGAGAGTCGGGCTCTTGTTTCAGCGGATTTCGTGAATGATACCCGAAGCGCCATTATTGACGCAGAGAGTACACTGGTTACTAACGAAACAATGCTAAAACTCTATGCTTGGTATGATAATGAAATGGGATATGCCTGCCGAATGGTAGATTTGGCAAAGATGGTTATCGACAAAGAGCAATGAACACATCAATCAGTCATTACTTAATCGTTACCTCGTCCTATTTAGGCTTCACTTTGTCAGATGGCGCCCTGCGAATGCTCGTGCTTTTCTATTTTTTTAAACTTGGATTTTCTCCACTTATGCTCGCTCTACTTTTTCTCCTTTATGAATTTGCAGGTGTCGTTGCAAATTTGGGGGGTGGGTGGCTTACAACCCGGTTTGGCATTCGCATAATGTTATTAGTAGGATTAAGCTTACAAATTATAGGTTTAATTTTCCTTTCACTATTAGACCCATCATTCGATTATATCTTATCAATTATTTGGGTATTGGCAGCTCAAGGCATTTCCGGGCTTGCCAAAGATGTTACTAAAACGGCATCAAAATCTGCAATCAAAAACATGGAAGTTGATGGAAGGCAAGGTCTTTTTTACTGGGTTTCCTGGTTCACCGGATCCAAAAATGCAATGAAAGGAATAGGGTTTTTTCTCGGCGGAATATTACTGACTAAATTTGGTTTTCAAAATAGCCTTTGGGTTATGGCAGGGTCTCTTGGACTAGTTCTTCTTTTAGTTTCTTTCCTTCTGCCAAAAAATTTGGGTACAAGTAGGCCATCAGGGCGAATAAAAGAGCTTTTTAGTAAATCAGCTGAAGTAAATAAAATCGCATTAGCCAGGATTTTTTTATTTGGCGGACGGGATATTTGGTTCGTAGTAGCTATACCCGTTTTTCTTTATACAAATGGATGGGATTTCTGGGAAGTGGGAGGGTTTCTAGCAGGTTGGACGGTATTTTATGGTCTCGTGCAGGCGATTGCCCCTAATATCATACATCTAACTAACAATGGAAAAACAGTTTCTCCCAAAAGTATATTAGTATGGTCTATATCACTTGCGCTTGTTCCCCTTTGTCTCCTAGGTATCATGTCAGCAAAAACAGATTTACTATTATTGCTATCTGGCCTTGTTTTGTTTGGATTTGTCTTTGCGATTAATTCTTCTCTTCATTCCTTTTTGATTGTTGCTTATGCTGGGAGCAAAAAGGCTGCTGAGGATATCGGTTTTTATTACGCAGCAAATGCAGCTGGTCGACTATTTGGTACATTTTTATCAGGCTTGCTTTTCCAGCAAGGTGGAGTACTAGCCTGTCTTGCTGGCACAACTCTTTTTCTAATTGCAACCTCGTTTGTTGTTTGGAGACTTCCGGAATTGTAAAGATGATTTTTGCATATAGCACAGAGAAGCTAAGCTAATGCTAACAAGCTATTCAAGATATTTCCAAAATACTTTTTCTTAAAATGCTACATGCGCGTTCAATTATATATGGCTCCATATTCAATGGAGGCACCAAGCCTAAACATTCACCAAATTCACCACATTCCCATGTTATCAAACCATTTTGCAGTGCCATTTTACGAGCATTTTTATTTAAATCCGATGATGAGAATTCTATTACCCAAAAACTTCCAATGCCCCTCACATCAATTACATTTTTGAAATCCACAAAGTCCTTTAATAAGTTATTAAAATGCTCAGACTGCAGGCTAATATTATTTAGCAATCCATGATTTTTAATTTGGTCAAGAAAAAAAAGTGAGGCAGCAGCGGCAACTGGATTAAGCTGAAAAGTAGAAGATTGCGTACCTTTCTCCCAGAATGTAAGAATTTCCTCAGTCGATATAACCAGTCCTGCAGGGAAACCGGCAGAAATTGCTTTTCCAAGTATGATTATATCTGGTGTTACATCAAAATGCTCATAACCAAACATCTTACCAGTCCGACAAAAACCTGTGAAAGTTTCATCAAAGATTAAAGGGATTTTGTTTTTAGTTGTAAATTCTCTAAGTTCAATCAAGCTTTGTTTATCTGCGAATTTAAGACCCGCCGTAGCTTGAATAGGCTCTATTATTACTCCAGCTAACTGCTTCTCATCATATTTTTCTAAAGTTTCAGACAAACTGTTATTTTTTTCTGGGAAGGGC
>ENA-OSEY01002865-OSEY01002865.1-marine-metagenome-genome-assembly--contig:-NODE-2865-length-10855-cov-1.665430_pt1 | contig 10855 bp, 11 predicted proteins | sample MGYA00248465_ERZ534230 | MGnify/ENA primary metagenome ERZ534230 (study PRJEB26409, sample SAMN06344110) | marine metagenome | isolation source: Sea water from surface | place: Atlantic Ocean:Southern... | reverse complement strand
TGATGATGACCAATATCGTCGATTGCGACCTGGACAATTTGGCCGTTGGCCAAAGTGTGCGTTTGGTCCACAAAGACACCGAAGACGATGGGCCGCCGGTGGCCATGTTCACCCCGGCGTGACAGCGCGCCGCCCGCGGGCGGCGAGTTTATGACAAGAAGGAAAGACGATGACCGATCGCATTGAAACCGACGGCTTGGCCGTCGACGCCAGCCTTTATCGTTTCATCATGGACGAGGCCCTGCCCGGTAGCGGTGTCGATCCCGCCGCCTTCTGGACCGGTCTGTCGGCGATTATCCACGACCTGGCGCCGGTCAACCGCACCCTGCTGGCCAAACGCGACGACCTGCAGGCGCAAATCGACGCCTGGCACCAGGCGCATGCCGGCCAAGCCCTGGATTTCGCCGCCTATAAGGCGTTTTTGACCGAGATCGGCTATCTGCAACCGGAAGGCGCCCATTTCACCGTCGACACGCGCGATGTCGATCCCGAGATTTCCCATGTCGCCGGGCCGCAATTGGTGGTGCCGGTGATGGACGCGCGCTACGCCCTGAACGCCGCCAACGCGCGCTGGGGCTCGCTGTATGACGCGCTGTACGGCACCGACGCCATATCCGAGGACGGAGGCGCAGAGCGCGGCGGCGCCTATAACCCGGTCCGCGGCGAGCGGGTAATCGCCTGGGCAAGGGACTTCCTCGATACCCATTGCCCACTGGCCGGCGGCAGTCACGCTGACGCCAGGGCTTATACCATTTCGGTAGGCGCACTCTCGGTTCAGCTTGCGTCAGGCGAGCCTGCAACGCTGGCTGACCCCTCCCAATTCGTGGGTTTCGCCGGTAGCGCCGATGCACCCGAAAGCGTGCTTCTCTGTCACAACGGCCTGCACATCGAAATCCAGATAGACCACAGCCACTCTGTGGGCGCGACCGATGCAGCGGGCGTGAAAGACGTCTGCCTCGAGTCCGCACTGACCACGATTCAGGATTGCGAGGACTCGGTTGCGGCGGTCGATGCCGAGGACAAGGTGGTGGTGTATCGCAACTGGCTGGGCCTGATGAAGGGGGACCTCACCGACACTTTCAAAAAAGGTGGTGACACGCTAACCCGGCGACTGAACCCCGATCGCTGCTTTACCGCCCCGGATGGGAGCACGCTCACCCTGCCCGGGCGCAGCCTGCTGTTTGTGCGCAATGTTGGTCACCTTATGACCAACCCGGCCATTCTCAGCGCCTCAGGCAAGGAGATCCCCGAAGGGTTTATGGATGGGCTCTTTACCACCTTCTGTGCGCTGCATGACCTGCAGGGCAATGGCGAACTCAAAAACTCCCGCACGGGCTCAATGTATATCGTGAAGCCGAAGATGCACGGCCCGGACGAGGTGAGTCTCACTGTTAAACTCTTCTCAATGATCGAGGACCTGTTCAAGTTACCGCGCAATACCCTCAAAGTCGGCATCATGGACGAAGAGCGGCGTACTACCGTGAACCTCGCCGAGTGTATTCGTCGCGCGAGCGAGCGCGTGGTGTTCATCAACACCGGTTTCCTTGACCGCACCGGCGATGAGATTCACACCAGCATGGAAGCCGGTGCTGTCACCGCCAAGAGTGCCATGAAGGGGGAGACCTGGATCAACGCCTATGAGGACTGGAACGTCGACGTGGGTCTGGCCTGCGGCCTGCAGGGCAGGGCGCAGATCGGCAAAGGCATGTGGGCCATGCCGGATCTCATGGCCGAGATGCTCACCGCCAAAGTCGGCCATCCCGAGGCCGGAGCCAACTGTGCCTGGGTGCCCTCCCCGACTGCCGCAACACTGCACGTGTCGCACTACCACCGGGTCGCGGTGGCCGAGGTGCAAAAGACGCTTTCAGGGCAGGCGAGACGCACACTGGCTGAGCTACTGACCATCCCACTAGGTGATTGCGAGAACCTGTCGGCAGAGCAGATTCAGCAGGAGCTGGATAACAACGCTCAGGGCATGCTCGGCTATGTGGTGCGCTGGGTTGAGCACGGCGTGGGCTGCTCCAAAGTACCCGACATCCACAATGTGGGGCTAATGGAAGACCGGGCCACGCTGCGCATTTCGAGCCAACATATTGCCAACTGGTTGCACCACGGTGTGGTGTCAGAAGAGCAGGTGCGCGAGACCCTCGCCCGCATGGCCGCCGTGGTGGATGAGCAGAACCAGGCGGATCCAGATTACCGGCCCATGGCGCCCAATCAAGAATCCAGTCAGGCCTTTCAGGCGGCTTGCGAGCTGGTCTTTGCCGGCACCGTACAACCCAGCGGTTACACGGAACCCGTGTTGCACAACCGTCGGTTGGCCTACAAAGCGGAAGCCTAGCCCCGCCACACCCATCGATCACAAATTGGTGAGGAATCAGGCTCGCTCGATGATATGCTGAATAAAGTCGCTGACCACTACGAAGCGTCGGTCGATAACGCCGTTGATAGTTTGAGTTCTCTGATGGAGCCGCTGATCATGTCGATACTTGGCGTGTTGGTAGGGGGGCTCATGATCGCGATGTACTTTCCCGTCTTTATGCTTGGCTCTGTCATTTGACGGTGTCTCGCGACCCAATATGCTTGCCATGATGACTGCCTTTCACAACCCAGTTTTTTTCACTCTAACCTGCACAGCGTTGGGGCTGATTGTGGGCAGCTTCCTCAACGTGGTGATCCTGCGATTACCAAAAATGATGGAGCAGAGCTGGCGCCGGGAGTGCTGTGAACTGCTCGACCAACCGCTGTCCGATGAGGACCCTCTCACACTGTCTTACCCGGGCTCCCAGTGTCCGGGGTGCGGCACCGCAATCAAGCCCTGGCATAACATACCGGTCATTAGCTGGCTCACATTGCGGGGCCGATGCTCACAGTGTGGCATGCGCATCTCGGCGCGCTATCCCATTGTCGAGCTACTCACTGCATTGCTATCGGGCTTCGCAGCCTGGCAGTTTGGTTTTGGCCCTGAGGCCATAAGCGCACTGGTTCTGATCTGGGTATTGATCGCCCTGACTGGGATCGACATGGACACCCAACTATTGCCCGACAGCATGACCCTGCCTTTATTGTGGCTAGGCTTGGGCGTGAACCTCTTCTCGGTGTGGACCCCGCTTTCCTCGGCGGAGATGGGCGCCATGCTGGGCTATGGGTCGCTGTGGAGCGTTTTCTGGATGTTCAAGCTGGTGACAGGCAAAGAGGGCATGGGCTACGGCGACTTTAAGCTACTCGGCGCACTCGGCGCCTGGTTCGGCTGGCAGGCTGTACCGCTGATGATTCTACTGTCCTCGTTTGTCGGCGCAGCGCTGGGGATTGCTATCCTGATTGCACGGCGTCAGGGCCGCGATACCCCCATGCCCTTCGGCCCCTATCTGGCCGGGGCGGGTCTACTGACCCTCTTTTTCGGCGACACGCTGGTCACCGAATACCTGCGGCTCGTGAGCCACTGATATGTTGCGCGTGGGCATTACCGGTGGCATCGGCAGCGGCAAGACCGCCCTGACTGACTGGCTCGCCACCCAAGGCATTGTCATTGTCGATGCCGATCTCGCCGCCCGCGTCGTGGTCGAGCCCGGCCAACCGGCGCTGACCGAAATTGCCGAGACGTTTGGTGAGGAATTCCTGCTACCCGACGGGCAACTCGACCGCGCCGCGCTCCGGCAACGGGTCTTCGCCGATGAAGATCAGCGCAAAGCGCTTGAGGCCATTACCCATTCTCGTATTCGCGATGAACTGGCCCGGCAGATGAGCGAGGCGGGCTCACCCTATGTCGTGCTGAGCTCCCCACTCTTACTGGAGAGCGGTCAGTCGGCGATGGTGGATGTCAGTGTGGTGGTCGACGTGCCCGAGGCACTGCAGATTGAGCGCACAATGGCCCGGGATCAGAATGATCGGCAGCTGGTTGAGCAGATCATGGCCGCGCAACTGGATCGGGACACGCGGATTGCACGCGCTGACATGGTGATCGACAACAGCACGTCGCTGGACGCACTGCACATGCGCGCGGCGGTATTGCACGAGACACTGCTGGCACGCGCGGCGGCACATTAACCGGAGAGTAATCGCTCCAAGATGGGCCGGTTGGCGGCGGGAAACGCCCAGTCCCGGAGCTGCTCCGGTTGCTGCCACGCTAGCGGCTGACCCTCAAGGCCTCGGGGCTGACCTGACCAGCGGGTGACACGGTGGACGTCCAATCTCACATGTTTATCGCCGTAATCGTGCTCAAGTACCATGAGGGCCTCAGTCGCCTCAACCAGCACACCCAACTCCTCCCTGAGTTCCCGGGCCAGCGCTTCCTGCAGGGTTTCGCCCGCTTCGACCTTGCCGCCCGGGAATTCCCACAGTCCGCCCTGATGCGCATCCGGCGCGCGGCGAGTGACCAGCACACGACCCGCGTCGTCGATCAGGATGCCGACCGCGACAGTGACGGCTGCCATATCAGGTGCGGTATTCAGCGTTGATGCGGACGTAGTCGTAGGAGAGATCGGTGGTCCAGATCACTGCCCCGGCGTCGCCACGATTGAGCGCAATCTCGATCAGCAGATCTTCTGATGCCATCGCCTCCTTACCCTTTTCCTCGGTATAGGAGGCAGCCCGCGCGCCCTGCTCGGCGATCAGCACACCGTTCAAGTGGATAGACACTGCGTCGGTGTCGAGATCCTCAAGCCCGGCGCGACCGATCGCCGCCAGAATACGACCCCAGTTTGGATCCGAGGCAAACAAAGCGGTTTTCACCAGAGGGGAATGGGCCACGGTACGCGCCACCTGATCGCACGCCGCTTCTGATTCTCCTCCAGTAACACGAATCTCGACAAACTTACTCGCGCCCTCACCGTCGCGCACAATGTCTTGCGCGAGCTCAATCATCAGTGTCGTCAGCGCCTGCGCAAAGTGCTCGGCGTGTTCGGAGCCTGCTGTGATCTCAATGCCACTCTGCCCCGTGGCAGAGAGCGTGACCGCATCGTTGGTCGAGGTATCGCCGTCGACCGTGATGCGGTTGAAGCTCGCCGATACGGCGGACTTCAGGAATGAGTTAATTAACGCTACATCAATAGCGGCATCGGTCGCCACGAAGGCCAGCATGGTTGCCATCTTGGGGCAGATCATACCCGCGCCCTTGGCGATACCCGTGATCGTGCAGCACTGGCTATCCAGCTCAACCTCAACACTCCGCAGCTTGGCGCGGGTATCGGTGGTGAGGATGGCACCCGCGGCACGCTCCCAACCTGTATCACACAGGTTATCCAACGCGCCGGGCAAAGCGGCACTGATCAGATCGGCCGATAGCGGTTCACCGATCACACCGGTGGAGAACGGCAGCACCGCCGTGGCTTCGGTCTCGGTCAGCCGCGCCAGCGTGTCGCAACACTCGCTTGCTGACTGAATACCCGCCTCGCCGGTGCCGGCGTTGGCATTACCGGTATTGATCATCAGATACCGCGGCTGTGCCTCGACCGTCGCCAAGTTCGCCTCTGCGATTTGTACCGGTGCCGCGCGAAACGCATTCCGTGTAAACAGCGCCGCGGTGCAGGTGCCCGGGGCAAGGGCGATAACCACCAGATCATCGCGGCCCACCTTTTTAATACCGGCTTGCGCAACGCCCAGCTGTACTCCCGCTACCGACGCATTCATAGGGCCTCTCCCGATATAGGTAGTGGGCGTGCTGCCACCGCGCCGGCGATCAGCTCAATGCGCCGTGACATTGCTTGTACTTTTTGCCACTGCCACAGGGACAGGGGTCATTTCGCCCGACCTTGGGCTGGGCTCGGGTAATCGGCTGTGGTGCGGCGGGCGGAGGCGCATCCGCGGCTGGAGCTACCGCTGATCCTGCTTCGGCATGCTCGAACGCCATTTTCTGCTTTGCCGCGGCCTCCCGGCGCTGCTGCTCGATGGCCGCCGCCTCGTCCGACCGCTGCACCTGCACGTTACTCAGGAAGCGCACGACCTCGTACTTCAGGCGCTGCAAAAGACCTTCAAACAAGGCAAAAGACTCGCGCTTGTATTCCTGCTTGGGATTCTTATTGGCGTAGGCCCGCAAGTGGATGCCCTGCCGGAGTTGGTCCATCACCTGCAGGTGCTCTTTCCAGAGCGTGTCCAGCACCTGCAGCATGATCTGCTTTTCAAGTTGTCGCATGCCCGGGCCAATACCCTCGGCTTTCTCGTCGTAAGCCGCCTGCACCGCATCGACAATGCGTTGCCGCAAGGGCTCCTCGTGAAGGGTGTCGTCTTCATCGAGCCACTGCACCACCGGCAGATTCAGCCCAAACTCCGCCTCGAGCTGTTTCTCGAGCCCCAGGATGTCCCACTGCTCCTCCACGCTCATCGGCGCAATAAAGCCGTCAATGACATCATTCACCACGTCCTCGCGGATCGCGGTAATGGTTTCGCCAATTTCATCATCCGACAGCAGTTCATCCCGCTGGCGATAAATAATCTGGCGCTGGTCATTGGCCACATCGTCGTACTCGAGCAACTGCTTGCGAATATCGAAGTTGCGTCCTTCGACTTTCCGCTGCGCTTTCTCGATCGCGTTGGTCACCATGCGGTGCTCAATGGCCTCGCCACGTTCCATTCCCAGCGCCTGCATGAAGCTCTTGACCCGGTCGGAAGCAAAAATGCGCATCAGATTGTCCTCGAGCGACAGATAGAACCGGGAAACCCCGGGGTCGCCCTGTCGTCCGGAGCGCCCGCGCAGCTGGTTGTCGATGCGTCGGGACTCATGGCGTTCGGTGCCAAGAATATGCAGACCCCCCGCCTCGATGACCGCATCGTGGCGCGCCTGCCAGTCAGCGGTGAGACGCTCGCGGGTGGCTCCGTCCAGTGTCTCGCCCTGAGATGCCAGCTCGACCTCCAGGTTGCCGCCGAGCACAATATCCGTGCCGCGTCCCGCCATGTTGGTGGCAATGGTGACCACACCTGGGCGTCCGGCCTGGGCGATGATTTCCGCCTCCTGCTCGTGGTACTTGGCGTTCAATACTTTGTGATCAATCTTCTGCTTTTCGAACGCATGGGAGAGCTCTTCGGAGGTCTCGACAGACGCAGTACCCACCAATACGGGCGCACCACTGTCGATACAGGCGCGCACATCCTCGATGATGGCTTCAAACTTTTCTTCGCGGGTCAGATACACCAGATCATTCAGGTCATCCCGACGCATGGGCACATTAGTCGGGATCACCACACAGTCCAGACCGTAGATCTGTCGGAATTCAAAGGCCTCGGTGTCGGCGGTCCCGGTCATACCGGCCAGCTTGTCGTAAATGCGAAAGAAGTTCTGGAAGGTGGTAGAGGCCAGGGTCTGACTCTCACTCTGGATCTTGACCCCCTCCTTGGCCTCAATGGCTTGATGCAGACCCTCTGATAAGCGGCGACCCGGCATGGTCCGACCCGTGTGTTCATCGATTAGCACCACCTGACCTTCCTGAACAATGTATTCCACATCGCGCTGGAACAGCACATGGGCACGCAGGCCCGAGTGCACGTGGTGCAACAGCCCCAGGTTGGTCGCGGCGTACAGAGAGTCGTCTTTTTGCAGAAGGCCTGCCTCGATCAGCATGCCCTCCACCTTCTCGTGGCCGCTCTCGGTCAATTCGATGCTGCGCTGTTTCTCATCGACGGTGAAGTCGCCTTCCTGCTCTTCGACCTCGGGGGTGAGCTTGGGAATCAGTCGATTAATGGCCTTGTAGAGCTCGGAGCTGTCCTCCACTGCACCCGAGATGATTAGAGGCGTGCGCGCCTCGTCGATCAGGATGGAGTCGACCTCATCGACAATCGCAAACGCCAGCTTCCCCTGGCTCTTGTCGGCCATGCTGAAGGCCATGTTGTCGCGCAGATAGTCAAAGCCAAACTCAGAAGCAGTCCCGTAGGTGATGTTGCAGGCATACATCTCACGGCGCGACTGCGGGTCCATCGAGTTTTGGATACAACCCACAGTTAACCCAAGTAAACGGAAGAGGTGGCCCATCCACTCGGAGTCACGGCGGGCAAGGTAGTCATTCACCGTGACGAGCTGGCAATTGCGGCCTGTCAATGCGTTGAGGTATAGTGGGCATGTCGAGACAAGGGTCTTGCCCTCACCGGTTGCCATTTCCGCGATACGATTTTCGTGGAGCGCAATGCCACCGATAAATTGAACGTCGTAATGGACCATTTCCCAAGGCAGTTGGTGGTCGCAAACATCGTAGGACTGGCCACACATCCGACGGGCAGCACTCTTTACTGCAGCGAAGGCTTCAGGCAAAAGATCGTCGAGACTCTCGCCACGCTCTTGATTGCGCTTCATGAACTCAGCCGTCTTCGCGCGAAGCTGCGCATCGGAGAGCGACTGATATTCGAGCTCAATGGCGTTAATGCTCTCGATGATGGGCTGGCACTTTTTTAGGTATTTACGATAGTGACGACCAGAGAGTTTCTTTAGAATAGAGGAGATCATTAGACCTATTGACTACGTTGGGAAATGAGATTTGCGTATTTTGCGGATTCAAAGGCAAGATCTAGAATGTAAAAGTTGGACAAAATGGTCAACGAGCCAATGAGTGGCAAGTATGTACTAAAGCCATAAGGGATTGACTCTAGAGAGCTTTCTGGCGGATTTAAGGCATGAATATCGTTTGTCTCGACTTAGAGGGAGTGCTGATTCCTGAAATCTGGATTGCATTTGCGGAAAAGACCGGAATCGAGGCGCTCAGGCGCACCACTCGCGATGAGCCAGACTACGACGTGCTCATGCGCTATCGCTTGGACATTCTTGATAAAGAGGGCTTAAAGTTAACCGACATCGAGGAAGTGATCGGCGCGCTTGATCCGTTGCCAGGTGCTTCAGAATTTGTCGACTGGGTAACCTCGCAGACTCGCCTTGTGATCCTTTCCGATACATTCCGCCAATTTGTAGGGCCCCTCATGACCAAGCTTGGGCACCCCACTCTCTTTTGCCACGATTTAGTAATCGATGAGTCGGGTCGGATCGCCGACTACGCCCTCCGCCTCAAAGACCATAAGCGCAAGGCAGTCGAAGCCTTCAAGGCGCTCGAATTTGATACCTTTGCGGCGGGCGATTCCTACAACGACCTCTCTATGATCGATGTAGCTGACAACCGAGCACTCTATTGCCCACCCGAGCGACTCATTATTGAACGCCCAGAGCTACCCGTTGCTCGCACCCATGCCGAGCTTCGCAAAATAATCGAAGGCATCCTGTAACTCACCCCAACCCGACGACAAGCCATGCTAGTTCATACTGTATTCTTCTGGCTGCGCAAAGACCTCGACGGCGCGCAAAGAGCAGAGTTCCGCATGGGGCTTGAAAGCCTCAAAGAAATCGAGCACACCAATTCGGTCCTTATCGGTAGGCCTGCCTCCGTAGCCGAGCGCCCCGTTTGCGACAACAGTTACGACTTTTGTCTGACCGTTATCTTAAAAGACGTGCCCGCACACGACGCCTACCAAGCGCACGAAAAACACCAGAACTTTATCGCGGCCCACAAGGAGCAGTGGCTAAAAGTTAAAGTCTACGACGCTGATTAAGGCGTTCACATGGACCATTTATTAACACAGCTTAGTGCAAACAGTCCCATTGACTGGTTCGCTATGATCACAGGTATTGTCGGCGTCTACCTAAGTATTAAGGAGAGGATCTTGGCCTGGCCGTTCTTCATTTTATGCTATGCCGCCTACGTTTATATAAGCTTTCGCGGCAACTACTACGCCTTTGGAGGTATGAATGTTATTTTCGTTTTTGTGGCTACTTACGGCTGGTTTAGGTGGTCCACGTCATCAAAAAAGGGCGGTGGCGAGATCCGTATCTCGCATCTCGCACCGGCGCATCGCTGGATCGTAGCGGCATTTATCTGCGTGGGCACCCTAGGGCTAGGACATTTACTAGAATCAACGGGAGAAGCGCGTCTTCCCTACTATGACGCCTTCGCGACGACATGCACGCTATCCGCGCAATGGATGCTTAGCCGCAAGTATATTGAAAACTGGATTTTTTGGATGCTCGCTGACACAGTCTACCTAAGCTTTTTCTTAATCGACCGCATCTGGCCAAGCGCTGTTCTATTTGCTGTATTCATCTTTCTGGCCATAAAAGGATGGATCGAATGGAAGGCGATTATTAAAGAGACTGCCTAATTGAAGCCATGAAGCGTATTGTTTTAACGGGTGCCGAGTGCACAGGTAAAAGCACTCTTGCGAAAGCGCTCTCGTGCCATTACGGCGAGCCCTGGACGACTGAGTTCGTGCGCAGCTATTTTGACCAGCTCGATCGCGAATTAATTCAAGCAGACCTAAAAGAGATTTTTTGCGGACAGCTCGCCGCAGAAGATGCTGGCTGGGCAAAGTCGAAACGTTTTGTCATCCACGACACCAATTTATTATCTTCAATCATCTACGCCAAACACTACTTTGAAACCACTTTTGATTGGGCCAACGAGGCCTTTCTTAAGCGCAACTATACGCTCTACTTACTCTGCTCCCCTGATGGCATCGAATGGAAAGATGATCCCGGTCAGCGCGACAGCCCAAGCGCACGCAAAGAGCTCCACTCAATGTTTAAGAAGAGCTTGGATAAATTCAAGCTGCCCTATTTCCAGCTCAGCGGAGATCAGCCCCTGCGCCTTTACAAGGCCGTAAAGGCGATCGATGAGGTGCTGACCCAGTAGGGCGCGAAAAGCACACATGCCACTCTAATTATTTCGCCTTTGCTGTTTTCTTTTTTGCAGCTTTTTTGGCAGCCGTTTTCTTTACTGCCTTTTTCGCTAACTTCTTAGCTGATTTTTTTGCCACCTTTTTTGCAGCGACTTTTTTCGCGGATTTTTTTGAAGAAGCTCCCGCCGAAGGCTTAGTCGCTTTTTTTTTCGTA
>ENA-OSEY01002864-OSEY01002864.1-marine-metagenome-genome-assembly--contig:-NODE-2864-length-10855-cov-6.145945_pt1 | contig 10855 bp, 11 predicted proteins | sample MGYA00248465_ERZ534230 | MGnify/ENA primary metagenome ERZ534230 (study PRJEB26409, sample SAMN06344110) | marine metagenome | isolation source: Sea water from surface | place: Atlantic Ocean:Southern... | reverse complement strand
TATATTATTCATATTCATTAGCTAACAATTTATTAATTTTAGTTTTAGTTTCATTATAAATAATGTCACGAAATTTATCACTAATTGATAAAGAAATCATCTCATTTAAAAATGCATCTATAAGAATAACTTTAGCTTTTTGTTTAGATATACCCCTACTTGAAAGATAAAAAATTTGATCTTCATCTAATTCGCCAACTGTTGCTCCATGCCCACATATCACATCATCTGCATAAATTTCAAGTTCAGGCTTAGAATTGGATACAGCTTTATCTGATAACATAATAGCCCTACTCATTTGTTTAGCTTCAGTTTTCTGTGCAAGTTTTTCAACTCTGACTTTACCTTGAAAGACTGCAGTTGATTCTTCTCCTAGTACACCTTTAACAATTTGAGAAGATTTGCAATTAGGTACATTATGATAAACACATGAAGTTAAATCATGATGCTGATTTCCCGATGATAAATAAATGCCATTAATATCTGCTTTTGAGTTTTCCCCTTCTAACAAAGTATGCATTTCCGATCTAGTGAATTCACCACCTTTAATAAGTGCAAAACTTCTTAAATTAGCTTCTTCCTTTATTACAGAAAGTGTCAATGATAGATTATGTGAATTTATTTTATCATCATATATTTTAATAATTTCTAAATTTGAGTTTTCTGATAAATTTATAATTTCAAAAGGAGCTAATAATCCGGCATAGGTTGAGTAATGTTGAAAAACTTTAACATCTGTATTTTTATCTAAATCAATAAAAATAAATGGATGTATTGAAGTATTTTCAGTTCCACCTAAATTAAAGATTTCAATTGGTTTATAAAACTTTATATCATTTTTAAATTTAATTTTAAAAAACTTCTCAGAACATGAAAGGGTAGAATTTAATGTTGGGTGATTTTTTACAGATAAGTTATCAAACTTATTAATTATCTCTTTAAAATCTTCTATTTGAACTTCTTCAATTACAATTTCTGAAAGTAATTTATCTGATAATTTTTTTTCAAATTTTCCATTAACAAAAACTAAAGATATAGAATCTTTTATTAATTTATTAATATTAAAATCTTGTTGATTTTCCAAATTTAGTGGTAAAATATTTTTTCTAGCTAACTTACCTAATCGGCTAAATTTCCAAGCTTCATCTCTTGGAGAAGGCCAAGACTTTAAATTCAAATAAGGTTGTCTTTGAGGTTGATTTGGATAAACTTTATTAACAAATTTTTCTAAATTTGAAAAGAATTGGTCATTTCTAGCTTTTTTCATTCAAAATCTCAGAATAACCATTTTTTTCTACGTACAAAGCTAGGTCTGCATCTCCAGATTTAATAATTTTACCGTCTGACATTATATGGACAATGTCTGGTTTTATATAATCCAATAATCTTTGATAATGAGTGATTACAACTACAGCATTTTTTTTATCTTTTAAGTTATTAACACCTTCAGAAACTATTTTTAGTGCGTCTACGTCTAAACCAGAATCAGTCTCATCTAGCACAGATATTTTTGGATTTAAAAGAGCCATCTGAAGTATTTCAAATCTTTTTTTCTCTCCACCAGAAAAGCCAAAATTTACATATCTTTTTAACATTTCATCTTTAATACTAAGATTTTCAGCAACTTTTCTTAAATGCTTTATAAAATCAAGATGTGATAATTCATTTTCACCTAAATATTTTTTTCTAGAGTTAAAAATTTCTCTTAAAAAATTTGTGCTTGATACACCAGGTAGTTCTACTGGATATTGGAAAGCTAAAAACAGCCCTAAATTTGATCTTTCATCTGGTGAAAGTGGAGTAAGATCAATATTATCAAATGTAATGCTTCCATTATCTAATTCATAGCCATCTCTTCCGGCTAACATATATGAAAGCGTACTTTTTCCAGATCCGTTTGGACCCATAATCGCATGAGTTTCTCCCTCATTAACGTTTAATGATAATCCTTTTAATATCTTTTTATTATCAATGCTTAATTCAGCATTTTTAATCTCAAGTATAGGCATAAGGCTTTACCCTACAGAACCTTCTAAACTGATACCTATTAATTTTTGAGCCTCAACAGCAAATTCCATAGGAAGTTCTTTCATGACTTCTTTACAAAATCCATTTACAATCATAGAAGTTGCTTGTTCAGCATCTAGACCCCTTTGCATACAATAAAACAGTTGGTCTTCTGATATTTTTGAAGTGGTTGCCTCATGCTCAACCTTAGCATTTGATACATGTTGATTAATATAAGGTACTGTATGTGCTGAACAGGTGTCACCAATGAGTAAAGAATCGCACTGAGTAAAATTGCGTGCATTGTAAGCGCCTTTTTGTATTTGAACTTGTCCTCTGTATGTGTTTTGTGACTTTCCTGCTGAAATACCTTTTGAAATAATTGTAGATTTTGTGTTTTTACCAATATGTATCATTTTAGTACCAGTATCCGCCTGTTGAGCATTATTAGTAATTGCTACTGAATAAAATTCTCCAATTGAGTTATCCCCCATAAGAATGCAAGATGGGTACTTCCACGTAATTGAAGAGCCTGTCTCAACTTGTGTCCAAGATATCTTAGAATTTTCACCTAAACATTTACCTCTTTTAGTTACAAAATTATATATTCCACCTTTACCTTGTTCATCTCCTGGATACCAATTTTGTACAGTTGAGTACTTTATCTGTGATTTGTTCATAGCAACTAGTTCGACTACAGCAGCATGCAATTGATTTTCATCTCTTTGTGGAGCTGTACATCCTTCCAAATAAGAGACATAACCTTCATCCTCAACAACTATTAATGTTCTTTCAAATTGACCAGTATTTTTTTCATTAATCCTAAAATAAGTAGATAATTCCATAGGACATTTAACTCCTTTTGGAATATATACAAATGAACCATCAGTAAAAACTGCAGAATTAAGTGCTGTGTAATAATTATCAGTTACTGGTACTACAGAACCAATATATTTCTTTACCAAATCTGGATGATTTTTTATTGCTTCGGAAATTGGACAAAAAATCACTCCAACTTCTGAAAGTTTTTCTCTAAAAGTTGTAGCCACAGAAACAGAATCAAAAACAGCGTCAACCGCAACACCAGCTAACATTTTTTGTTCATTTAAAGGAATACCTAATTTTTCATAGGTTTTTAATAGTTCAGGATCAACTTCATCTAAACTATTTAACTTCTTTTTGGCTTTTGGAGCAGCATAGTAATAAATATCTTGAAAATCTATATCTGGGAAAGAAACTTTTGCCCAATTAGGCTTTTCCATTCTTTTCCATTTTTTAAAAGCTTCTAATCTCCAATCTAACATCCATTTTGGTTCGTCTTTTTTTTCAGAAATAAATCTTATAATATCTTCATTCAGCCCTTTTGGAGCCTTATCAACTTCAATCTCAGTGGAAAATCCATATTTATATTTATCTGTAGTTGTTTTTACTTGATTAATAGTTTCAGTTGTTGCTACCACTTTAAAATACCTTATTTGAAAAATTACTGATTTTAATTATATCTATATGAATATATATAGTATTATATAACATTAATTAAAGAACATTTAATAAATTATTAATTCCTAACCTGAGGCTTTAATAAATATTTACCTTTTTGAATCCCACTAAACATTTGTTCAAGATCAGGATGATCAACTGGACCATTATCACTATCCATAATAATATTTTGTTGAGAAACATACGCAGAATAAAATGTTTCAGAATTTTCAGCCATTAAATGATAAAATGGTTGTTTCTTTGAAGGTCTTAAATCTGCTGGAATTGATTGATACCACTCTTCTGTATTTGAAAACTCTGGGTCAACATCAACAATAACACCTCTAAATGGATATATTCTATGTTTAACAATATCACCAATGTTAAACATTGGATTTTTGGAAACTTTTTTTTTATCACTCATACCCGTCACCTAATATCAAATATCAAAAAGAAATATTTTAAAATTTTTAAATTAAAGAAAATATTAATTTTTTGTTTTGATTTTTAATATCTGTTTCCCATTATACATACCTGTTTTTAAATCAATGTGATGAGGACGATGTAACTCACCAGTGTCCTTATTTTCAACATATGCATCATTATCAATAGCATCGTGAGATCTTCTCATTCCACGTCTTGACTTAGTTATTTTACTTTTAGGAACAGCCATTTTTTTCTCTCTACAAATTATATTTAATGGTGGAGCTGGACGGGATCGAACCGACGACCTGATGCTTGCAAAGCACCCGCTCTCCCAACTGAGCTACAGCCCCATTAATATATTTGTGATATAACTAACTTAGATTTACGTCAAGTAATTTATCATATATATTATGACCAAATATTGAGATATTGCTTAAATGATATTTAAAACTGTTCAAATACAAAAATGTGTTGGTTACATATTACCAGAAAATATTTTTGTTATTAAAAATGGAAAAAAAGTTAAGCTTTCTAAAGGAACTAAAATTAACCAACAAATTAAAAACATTCTTGTAAGTAATGGTTTTAAACAAATTAGTGGTTTTTTACTTAGTGAAAATGATTTTGATGAAAATAAAGCATCAGATCTAATTGCTAGAAGTATATGCACAAATAAATTAAATAATTTAAATTATAAAAATCTAAATACTGGAAGAAGTAATATTTACAGTACTAAATCAGGATTATTTATTTATAACGCAAACAATTTAATAAAATTGAATGATAATTCAAAAATTGCCATAAGTGCAATAAGACCATTTTCTAAAGTTGAACAAAACCAAGAACTGATTACAGCCAAAGTAATACCTTATGGAATTGATAAAAAACTCTTACAAAAAAATAGTTTAAGACTAAAAGACACTTTTAGAGTGGCACCTTTCCAAAAGAAAAGTATTACTTTAATTCAAACATTTGATAATAAAATTAATGAAAAACTCATAGTTAAGTCTAGAAATGTTACGCAAAAAAGATTGGAATTATGCGGTATAAAAAAAATCGAAGAGATTATAATTCCTCATAAAGAAAATATTTTATGTAATAAAATACAAATTTGCATAAATCGAAATGTTGATATTATTTTAATCATTGGTCCACATGCTATAACGCATATTAAAGATGTAATCCCAAATGCCATTTCAAAAAGTGGAGCAAAAATAATCAGATTTGGCATTCCTGTTGAACCAGGAAATTTATTGTTATTATCTAAATTTAAATCCTCTAATAAAGATATTTATATTATTGGCATGCCAAGTTGTGCAAAATCTCCAAAAGAAAATGGTTTGGACTGGGTATTGTGGCGTATTCTATGTAATATTAATTTTAAAAATTCTAATCTCAATGAATTATCAGTTGGTGGTTTGATAAAATAGAATTTATCTAATCCTTAGGACCTAAATGTTTTAAATTCTTAACTTTTGATAACTTGATTTGCTTTTCTCTTTCATTAAATCTCTTTTTTTGTTTAATTGTTGTTTGGTCATAACAATATTCACAACTTTGACCTTTTAGATAATGTTTGTTTTTTTTATTTTCCTTACTCAAGGGCATTCTACAAGCATAACACATATCATATTCGCCCTTTTCTAGAGAATCATTTAAAGAAACACGATAATCAAAAACAAAGCATTCACCCTTCCATTCATTTTCATCAGATTTAACATTTTCTAGATACTTTAAAATTCCTCCATCCAAATGAAAAACATTTTCAAACCCAAGTTGTTTCAAGTATGATGTGGATTTTTCACAACGAATACCACCTGTACAGAACATTCCAATTTTTGATTTTTTTGAAACTTTTTTATCAATTAAATTTTTTTGAACCCAATTTGGAAAATTTCTAAAAGATTTAATTTTAGGGTTAATACTGTTTTTGAAAGTTCCAATGGATACTTCATAATCATTTCTAGTATCTATTATCATACTATCACTCTCATTTAAAAACTCATTCCATTCTTCTACATTTAAATATTTCCCTACTAGATTAGATGGACTTACTTCAGGTATACCAATTGTAACTATTTCTTTTTTGAGTCTTACTTTCATTCTCAAAAAAGGATTTTTATTACTAGAAGAAAATTTTGGAGTAATGTCCTTAAATTGACTAAATTTATCTATATATAAAAAGAATTTTTTTAGATCACTTTCTGAGCCAGCAATAGTTCCATTAACCCCCTCATTTGCTAATAATATTGTACCTTTTATATTTGTTTTACTTAAAGATTTATCAAATTTAATTTTTAATTCTTTATAATTTTCTAATACTAAAAATTTGTAAAAAGTTGAAATGATGTATTTATCTAGTGTAGAGTTATTTGTATTTAGATAATTTTGTAAATTTTGATTTAATGACATAATCTTTTACTAAACCTTATCATATAACAATTGTTACTTTAGGAGTTAAGATGAATAACATAGATAAAACCACAGCACAAAAAATAATTGAAAAATCGTTTGAAAAAGGTCGTGAATTAAAACTTAATCCATTAATGGTTGTAGTTCTTGACAACAGAGGTGCTGTAAAAGCATGTGCAGCAGAAGATGGGACAAGTCCATTAAGGTTTAGTATTGCTTATGGAAAAGCAAATGGAGCATTTCAGATGGGGATGGGATCAAGAGCTTTGTTTAATAGAGCAGAACAACAAGCTTATTTTATCAATGCTGTAAATGCTTTGACAGATGGAAACTTAGTTCCAGTTCCAGGAGGTGTTTTGATCAGAAACAGTAATAAGGACATCATTGGATCTATAGGAATATCTGGAGATACATCTGATAATGATGAAAGTGCAGCTATTTACGGTATTGAAAGCGTAAATTTAATTCCAGATATAGGTTAAAAAATAAAAAATAGATGGCCCACTAAAAATTAAAATTAGAACTAATAACGCATAACCATTTTTTTTTGATGGATAATCTTTTTGTATAAAATTTTTATCTTTAGATTTTCCATCGATCATTTGATTAATTATTTTTTCTTTTAAAAAAAATTGATAATAACTTACAGCACTTAAATGAAGAATTATTAATGAGTATAAAAAATAATGTAAAGTATCATGAATATTTGTAAAAAATCCAACTAATTGAGGTGCCAATTTTACAAATGGCCCATCATAAAAAATATCATCTGAAGAAAACATGCCAGACAAAGATGTTAATAAAATTAATACAAAAATTGAAAATATAGATAATGAACCAAGTGGATTATGTCCAAAATATTTTTTCTCTTTATTTTTAAAATAATTGAATAAGGAATTCTTATTAAGATTAAAATTTTTAAACTTTGAATAATAGCCACCAAAAAAACCCCAATAAATTCTAAATAAAATTAAAAAAAATAAAGTTATTCCTGAAATTTCATGAATATAGAAATAAGAAAATTTTCCTGATATTATTGATATAATTATTGTTATGATTAACATTAAATGAAATATTCTAATGTTTAAATCCCAAATCATAGTTTATTATTAAATAAGTATTGAAATTAATATATAAAAAATTAAAAAAAATTGGTCTCCAAAAATTTTAAATAGTTTTAAAAAACTAAGTGAATTAGATGACGACTTGAAATATATAATTAACAAATATAACCTCCCAGATTCACGTAAGGAAAGTAACACTTTTGAAACTTTAATGAGAATAATAATTGGCCAACAAATTTCTCGAAAAGCAGCTGAAAGTATATATCAAAAACTTAAAGAAAAAAAAATCACTACATATAAAAACTTTTTGAACACTGATGACAAATATTTAAAAAATCTTGGTTTATCATTTAGAAAAATTATATACATTAAAGACTTAGCAAAAAATATTTATGAAAAAAAAATTAACTTAAATGAGTTTAAAAAATCATCTTCAGAGGTTGTATATAATTCTCTTATAAAAATTAAAGGTATTGGCAAATGGACAATTAATAATTATCAATTGTTTGTATTAGAAGATTGTGATGCTTGGCCTGGTGGTGATTTAGCCGTTCAAGAAGCCATTAAAAGTTTAAAAAATTTAGATGTAAGACCTGATGAAAATGAATCAAATAATATAGCAGAAAAATGGAGACCTTTTAGGGGGTCTGCTGCTTTGTTATTATGGCATTACTACAGTAAAAAAAATGATTAAATACGACGAAATCAAAAACATTATCAAAATAATTGAAGAGTGCAGTGCTGTTGCATTAACTTTTTATAAAAAAAAACACCTTGAAATATCTATTAAAGATGATAACTCACCTGTAACAAAAGCTGATTTAGAAATTAGTAGAATCGCAACTAATAAACTTTCTGAAATGTTTCCTAATGATAAAATAATATCAGAGGAAAACACAACTAATTTAAATGAAGTTTATATGACTAAATATTGGCTTATTGATCCTATAGATGGTACAAAAGAATTCATAACTAAAAGTGGTTTTTTTACAATTAATTTTGCATTAATATCAAATAACAAACCTGTTTTTGGAATTATATGTCAACCAACAACTTCTTCTATTTGGTTTAACAATAATAATAAAGCATATAAAATTAAAAAAACATATAACATTTTAGATGCTAAAGAATTAAAACCTAAAACTATAAATTACAATAAACTCAATATGATTTGTAGTTCTACAAACTTAAAATCAGGTATAAAAAATTGGTTAAATATGATTAATCCATTAAAAATTTCAGATATAGGATCAAGTCTTAAATTCTGTTATCTTGCGGAGGGTAAATATGATATTTACCCAAGATCGATACCAACCATGGAGTGGGACACAGCTGCAGGACATAGTATTTTAAAAGCAAGTGGTGGTAATATTTTTACTACAAATGGATTAGAATTGTATTATGGGAAAAATAATTTTAAAAATGGTAACTTCATAGCTTTTAGTAATTATAAAAACTTTCCATTATCCAAATATTTTTTAGAAAATATTGAAGATTATAACATTTATAAAAAAAAAATTGAAACTGCATCAAGCTCCTTAAAAAATGGAAAACTTGTTGTTTTCCCTACTGAAACAGTTTTTGGATTGGGAGCCATCGGCACTAATGAACAAGCTATATCTGCAATTTATGCAGCAAAAAATAGACCGCAAAACAATCCTCTAATTGCACATTTTTCTTCCCTAGAGCAAGTAAAAAAATATGTGATTTTTACAGATCTAGCTAATAGACTAGCTGCTAATTTTTGGCCTGGTCCTCTAACAATGGTTCTAAATATAGATAAAAAAAATCGATTTTCAAAAATTTTATCAAGAGGAAAAAATACACTTGCAGTAAGAATTCCTTCTCATCCAGTAGCTTTAGACTTAATATCAAAATCTGAAACCCCTATTTTAGCGCCTAGTGCAAATAAATCTGGGGGCGTTAGTCCAACTTCTGCAGAACATGTGAAACAAGACTTTAAAAAATTAAATGGTCCAACTTGGGAAATTTCTGATATTTTAGATTTTGATGGATGTGAAGTTGGTATTGAATCTTCTGTTTTAGATTGTAGAAATGAACTTCCTATAATTTTAAGAGAGGGATTTATTACACTAAAAAACATAGAAGACGTTATGGATATTAAAATAACAAATAAAAATTTCACTGATGAATTAATATCACCTGGCATGTTACAAAAACATTATGCTCCTAAAACCAAAGTTTTATTAAACCAAAAAAAATATATAGCTGGTTCAGCTTGTTTAGGTTTTGGCAAACTTCCAATAGCTTTTAGAAATTGTAAACATATTTTCAATTTAAGCTTATCTGAAAATTTATTTGAGGCTTCCCATTTACTTTATGAAGGGTTAAGGTATTTAGATAAATTTGACTTAAAATTTATTCAAGTTTTACCTATTCCTAGCATAGGAATTGGAAAGGCTTTAAATGATAGATTAAAAAGAGCTTCTTTTAATGAATGATTATAAAAACAAAATAACTTCTTTAAATTTAAAATCTAAACCTATTTTTGATATTGAAGATCATCTTAAATATACAAAAGATTGGAGAGGACAGTATATTGGAGATGCAATAGCAATTTTAAAACCCCATGATAAATATGAAGTATCAAAAATTTTAAAGTTTGCTAATGATAATGAAATTTCAATTGTTCCCCAAGGTGGAAATACAAGCCTTTGTGGTGGTGCAACTCCTCTTAAAAATTCCTTTTCAATCATCATAAGTACGGAAAAGATGAATAATATTATTTCTATAGACAAAGAATCAATGACAATAACCTTAGAACCAGGAGTTATTTTAAGTATCATTCATGAACAAGTTGAAAAGAATGATCTTTTTTTTCCACTTAGTTTAGGAGCTAAAGGCTCATGTACAATTGGTGGAAACTTATCTACAAATGCAGGGGGTATAAATGTCTTAAAATATGGTAACACAAGAGATCTATGTTTAGGTTTAGAAGTTGTGTTACCTAACGGTGATATAATGAACTTGTTAAAAATGCTTAAAAAAGATAACACTGGTTACGATTTGAAAAATATTTTTATTGGCGCTGAAGGAACTCTTGGAATTATTACAGCTGCTACCATGAAATTATTTCCAAAACCAAAATTAAGTATTACTTCTTTTGTTGAAACGCTCTCAATAAAAAATGCAATAAAACTTTTGAACCTTTTTGAACAAGAATTGAAAAACGAACTGGAAGCATTTGAACTTATGCCAAAAGTTTTTTGGGAAGTAGCATCAAATAATACAGAAAACTTGTCACTTCCATTTAATAAAATGCCAGAAATGGGCGTTTTGTTAGAATTAACAACAACATCTACAAATGATACTTTGCTTAATAACGAAGGGACAACATTTCTAAACGAAAAACTTGAACATCTTCTATCAAAAGCATTAGATGAAGAATTAATTGAGGATGCAATAATTTGTAAAAATGATTTAGAAAGAAATAAATTATGGGAAAT
>ENA-OSEY01002863-OSEY01002863.1-marine-metagenome-genome-assembly--contig:-NODE-2863-length-10857-cov-3.345547_pt1 | contig 10857 bp, 9 predicted proteins | sample MGYA00248465_ERZ534230 | MGnify/ENA primary metagenome ERZ534230 (study PRJEB26409, sample SAMN06344110) | marine metagenome | isolation source: Sea water from surface | place: Atlantic Ocean:Southern... | reverse complement strand
AGATAAAGACCGTGTAGTAATTTTTGACACCACACTGAGAGATGGCGAACAGTCACCAGGGGCAACTATGACCCATGAGGAAAAATTAGAAATTGCAGAGCTCCTGGATGAAATGGGAGTTGATATTATTGAAGCTGGGTTTCCTATTGCATCAGAGGGAGACTTCAAAGCGGTAAGTGAAATTGCCGAACGTAGTAAAACAGCTATCATATGTGGCTTAGCCAGAGCTAATTTTGGGGATATCGACCGTTGTTGGGATGCCGTGAAAAACTCAGAGAATCCAAGAATTCATACATTTATTGGAACTTCGCCATTACACCGAGCAATACCGAATTTAGACAAGGACCAGATGGCCGAAAGAATTCATGATACGGTGACACACGCCAGAAACCTTTGCGAAAACATTCAATGGTCCCCAATGGATGCAACCAGAACAGAACATGATTATCTGTGTCGCGTTGTCGAAATAGCTATTAAAGCTGGGGCTACAACCATAAATATTCCAGACACTGTAGGCTATACCGCTCCTCTTGAGTCAGCTGATCTTATAAAAATGTTAATTGAAAAAGTACCCGGAGCAGATGAAGTTATCTTTGCAACTCACTGCCATAATGATTTAGGTATGGCTACTGCAAATTCTCTAGCTGCTGTCGAAGGTGGGGCTAGGCAGATTGAATGTACAATAAACGGCTTAGGCGAACGTGCCGGAAACACAGCTCTTGAAGAGGTAGTTATGGCACTAAAAGTACGTAGCGACATCATGCCATTTTATACCAATATAAACACTTCAAAAATCATGAATATATCTAGACGCGTGGCCTCTGTTTCAGGTTTTCCAGTTCAGTTTAATAAAGCAATAGTGGGAAAAAATGCATTTGCTCATGAAAGCGGAATACACCAAGATGGCATGTTAAAAAACTCTGAAACATTTGAGATTATGCGCCCTGAAGACGTTGGTCTTTCAGCCACTAATTTAGTGTTAGGAAAACACTCAGGCCGAGCAGCTCTTCGATCAAAATTGCAGGAATTAGGATATAATTTGGCTGACAACCAACTGAAGGATGTTTTTGTAAGGTTCAAGGAGTTAGCCGACCGTAAAAAAGAAGTTTACGATGAAGACCTAATTGCTTTAATGCAAGCTGGCGAAGATGCAGCAAATGATCACATTGTTTTAAATGAACTAAAGGTGATTTGTGGTACGACTGGACCACAGGAAGCGGTTATGACATTAACCATTGGTGGGAAAGAGTCATCAACCACCGCTACTGGTGATGGACCGGTGGATGCAACGTTTAATGCAGTACAATCACTTTATCGTCATACCGCGCATCTTCAATTATACCAAGTTCATGCTGTTACTGAAGGTACAGACGCTCAAGCCACAGTTACTGTTCGAATGGAAGAAGATGGAAATATAGCGACCGGACAATCTGCTGATACTGATACCGTTGTTGCGAGCGCAAAAGCTTACATCAATGCTCTCAATAGATTATTTATTCGCAGAGGTAGAACTGGGCAAAATAAACGAGAAGTTAATTGGAAAGATGTTTCCTAGAGTAAAGTTAATGATCATATTTAGATAACTTATCTCCAGCTCGACCGCACTCTAGCACGTTGTATCTCAATTAGCCCCATAGCTGTCCAACCAACAATATTTGTTTCAACAGTGTCTTTTCGGAAGGCAGTTCGAAGCGCTTTATCAAAAATCTTTCGATCTTTTTTTGAAATTGGCGCTGGATCTATGATTATTTGCCCTCCAATTCCACGTAAACGCAGCTGCCTTGGAAGATCATGAGCCGTAGATAGATTTGCTTTTAGGGCAGCCGCAGGACTTGTATCCGATCCCGTATTAATGTCTACCGTCGCACATGCTCTAGTACTTTCGACGAAATAATGCCCAGCATTGGTTTCAATTCTGTCAGATTTTAATTCGTCTAATAAGTCTAAAATTCCCAGAGTTTCAAAGCTTCCACTTTCAGAGAAAACATCTGCATCCTCAGACCATTCGCGCCAAGCAAGGGCATGAGGCCTATCCGCTTCTAAGATCAATTCTTGCTCACTTGAGTCGTCAGAATATATTTTCTCAGCTAAGCTGAGCATTTCCTGTGCATCATCTAAAATTTCTTTGTCAGCAGCATTTTTACAACTAGACCGAAGGATCATTCCTTCTTGAAAGTCATCTAGATTACTCCGTATCAAAGAAACTAATTCCTCTCTACGGTCTTCATTTTTTATTTGTCTGGAAATGTTAAGGCCAGGGTTCTCTGGGGTGATAATTACATATCGGCTCTTCAAAAGAATTTTTTGGCTCACTGGCATCGCTTTTCCAGTTTCTGCAAAACCCGATACTTGAACCAAAATACATGAACCTTGAGCCAAACCTTTACCCTGCCGCAAAAATGCAGAGCCGTCCGGAGTTTTAAGAAAATAACCGCCTTGTCCCTTAAGAGGTCGATCAACAGTCGCTCGGTAAATCTGCCCGGGAGCAGGAATATCACTTTCTATAAAAAAATCTTGCAAAACACCATCAACAACAAGAGCAGATGCTTCAAGATTTTTAAAATGATCTAGAACAATTGATCTTTTAACCATCTTTGCTACCGAAGATTGGGTATTTTAAAGAACCCAACAAATTTATTGTTTCAGTTAAAGGCAGTCCAACTATACCGGTATAGGAACCGCTTATCCATGGAATAAAAGAAGCGGCAGGACCCTGTATTCCATACCCTCCTGCTTTACCCTCCCAGTCCCCACTATCTAAATAAGTTTCTATTTCCTGAAAGGAGAGGACCTTCATTTTAACTACGCTTATTACTTCTTTTACTTTGACTTGATTTTGTTTTTTGGCCGCTACACATGTGATAACTTTGTGCCGTCTTCCAGATAAAAGAGATAAAAAACTATTCGCTTCGTCCCGATCAGAAGGTTTCCCTAAAATTCGTCTACCCAATGCAACTGTTGTATCAGCACAAAGAGCGATTTCATCATCAGCTAATTCTAACGCCTTAATTTTTTTTTCCGCAATCCTTCGACAATACTGAAGAGGTAATTCTTTTTTGAGAGGCGTTTCATCAACATTTGGAACACGAATTGCAGCCGGTGTTATCCCAACTTGTGCCAATATCTCTTTTCGGCGAGGACTGCCTGAGCCTAAAATTAATTTCACGGCTTACTTGTAGCGGTAATTTATACGACCTTTTGACAGGTCATACGGTGTCATCTCCACTTGAACTTTATCCCCTGCAAGAACACGAATTCTGTTCTTTCGCATTTTACCTGCCGTATGAGCGATAATTTCATGGCCATTTTCTAGCTCAACTCGAAACGTCGCGTTTGGCAGGAGTTCCTTTACGACACCTGGAAATTCGAGCAATTCTTCCTTGGCCATGTTCTCTCCTCAGTTGTTATGAAAACGTGCATAGGCGAAATATGACGAAATGGAAAGTATTTAAAATTTATATGCGAATAAGCAGCAAATATCGTCTAAATCGTTAATTCACTGAATGATCTTTTCTTTTCTTAAAAATCGTAGGATCTGTGGAGAGATGTATTCAACGATTACTTTCACACCAGCCGGATTTGGATGCAAACCATCAGCTTGCAAGAGGTATGATACATCTTTTCCATTTTTTACATCATCAAGCATAGGCTTTAAGTAGCTATCAATATAAGCAACGTTCTTCTCTTCGACGAGATCTGTAAAAATGGCATCAAAATCTAACTTATATTGTTCTCCATAGTTTCCTGGCGCATATGTTCCAATTAACAGAACTGGGATTTTATTACTTTCAGAGATTTCAATTATAGCTGATAAATTTTCTTTGGTCGTTTCTGGAGGAAAACCACGTAAAACATCATTAGAGCCTAGAGCAACCACTAATGCAGACACATCATCGGTTAAAGACCACGATAGCCGCTCTAATCCACCTGCAGTTGTGTCACCGGAAACTCCACCATTAATAAAGGTAACCTCCAACCCTGCACCAGAAAACCAATTTGTTAATTGATTAACAAGACCCTCTTCCACTGACAGACCAAAACCATGAGTTAGACTATCGCCCAAAATGAACACTTTTTGGTCAGAATAGGCAAAAGTTGGCGCCATAAGTATAATTAGCGGAATAATGGCCTTGTTCAGCAGATTTTTTGCTTCATATCTAAATACACAATAAAAGTTTCTTAGGTGTTTTATCATGCAGAAGCCCTCAGTTTTATTAGAAAATGTCTCATTATCTTTAGATGGTAATGCTGGGATTGTGGATATACTAAAAGATATTTCAATTGATATTCAAGAAGGTGAAAGCATTGGTATTGTTGGGCCCTCAGGATCTGGCAAGTCTTCGCTTCTAATGCTCATGGGCGGATTAGAGCGAATTTCAAACGGCACAATAAATTTGTTAGGCCAAAATCTCAGCGAAATGAATGAAAATAAGTTAGCAAGCTTTAGAAGAAGTAATGTTGGAATAATTTTCCAGTCTTTCCATCTTATTCCAACAATGACTGCCCTCGAAAATGTTGCAGTTCCTTTAGAATTAAACGGCAATAAAGATGCCTTTGGTCTGGCAGAAGAAGCATTAGTAAAAGTAGGCCTCGGCGATAGATTATCACATTTTCCTTCCCAATTATCAGGAGGTGAGCAACAACGAACAGCTCTTGCCCGAGCAGTTATTGCTAACCCCAAAATTTTATTAGCAGATGAACCAACTGGGAATTTAGATCACGATAACGGAAAGATAGTAGCCGACTACTTGTTCGAGCTTCATACTGAAAACAAAGCCACACTGGTTTTGGTAACTCATGATTTAGAGTTAGCGGAACGGTGTGAGAGAAAAATCAAAATCTCTGATGGTGAAATATTTACACGATGAAAATTTTTCAAGAACTTCAAATCTCTTGGCCAATAGCTAGGCGAGAAATACGAAATGGTGTTTTTGGATTTAGAATTCTAATAGCTTGTTTAGTCCTTGGCGTTGCCACGATAACAATTATCGGATCAATAAAAAGTGGCATTGAAAAAGGTCTCAGAGAAGAAGGTGCTCTATTATTAGGTGGTGATGCCGAAGCTGAGTTCACCTACCGATTTGCAAATCCAGCTGAGTTAAGTTGGCTCGAAAGCAACACAAAAAAAATAAGTGAAATAGTAGATTTTCGCTCAATGGTTTTCGTCGAAGGAGAAACGAACGAACGTGCTCTAACTCAAGTAAAAGCTGTTGATACAAATTATCCACTTATAGGTGAGGTGAACCTGTATTCTTTTGAAAGTCTCTCTGAAGCACTACAGAAAGAAAAGGGGGTACCCGGAGCAGTTATTGAGCAAATTTTAGTAGACCGATTAGGATTAAAGCTTGGGGATACTTTTAAATTAGGGCAGACAAAATTTCATCTTGGCGGGATTATTAAATCTATCCCAGATAGTGGTAGCGATGGATTTGGATTAGGGCCAAGATCAATTATTTATAAAGATGACCTTGAAGGATCAGGCCTTCTCTCGCCAGGAACACTTTTTTCAACGAAATACCGTCTGGATCTTCAAGACACAACAGACTTGGATTTAATTGCACAAAACGCATCAGAACAATTCGAAAAAACGGGAATGCGGTGGAAAGATGCCCGCAACGCTGCTCCAGGTATAAATGAGTTTGTAGAGAGACTAGAAACATTTTTGGTACTAGTTGGTCTATCAGGTTTGATCGTTGGAGGCGTTGGCATTGCCGCATCTGTAAGAAGCTATATTCTTGCAAAAACAAATACTATAGCAACGCTTAGAAGCATAGGCGCGTCAAATAATATTATTTTTCAAACTTACTTTATACAGATAATAATTTTTTCCTTTTTGGGTATCCTAATAGGAGGATGTCTAGGAAGTATTGGGCCTTTTCTACTTGGAAAATGGCTGACTTATAGCATTCCTATACCAATAAAAATTGGTTTTTATTTAAAACCTATTTTGGAAGCCATTATTTATGGTTTACTTACTTCTATAGCTTTTTCTTTGTGGCCTTTATCGAGCATCGAAAATATCAACTCTTCTGAATTATTTAGAAATGAGACTGAAACTAGATTTAGGCTTCCTCGTTTTTGTTATCTTGTCACTATTTTAGCAATTGTACTCTCTTTGGTCGCTTTAGCAGCCTATTTTACGGGATCAATTAGGCTCACACTTTGGACTGCTTTTGCAATTAGTTCTTCATTCCTTTGTTTGATATTTGTGGCTACTGCAGTCCGATTTGGGACCCAAAAACTTAGAATTAAATTGAGGCGCAATCCAAAATTACGTTGGGCTCTTTCGGCAATTACAGGACCAAAAGAGGGCGCAATCATTATTATTTTATCGATAGGTATTGGTTTATCCGTATTATCGAGTATTGGCCAAATCGGTGGAAACATAAGGTTGGGAATTCAACAAGATTTACCCGATGTAGCTCCATCATACTTTTTCATCGATATCCAAAAATCACAAATGCCTGAGTTTCGTAAAATTATGGAGGCAAATAAGGCAGTAACCGCTTTCGATGAAGCTCCCATGATCAGAGGTATAATTTCAAAAATCAATGGTATCCCTGCAAAAGAGTTTGCGGGGGATCATTGGGTTCTTAGTGGGGACCGTGGCATTACTTACTCAACCGCACCGCTAGAACGAAGTAAAATAACTGAAGGTGTCTGGTGGGCTCCAGATTATAAGGGACCTGCTCAGGTAAGCTTTGCTGATGAAGAGGGAAAAGAGATGGGCTTATCCCTCGGAGATGAATTGACAGTCAATATCATGGGCAGAGATATTAATGCAACCATAACAAGCTTTAGGGATGTTGATTTTTCAACTGCTGGAATAGGCTTCATCATGTCAATGAATCCTCATGCATTACAAAGTGCACCACATTCATTTATTTCAACTGTTTACGCAAAACCAAAAGCCGAAGCGCAGTTGCTACGGGAAGTAGCAGGTAGGTTTCCAAACATTACTGCCGTGAGAATTAAAGAAGCAATAGCGCAAGTCTCTAGTATTCTTAATTCTATTTCTTCCGTGGTTTTATATGGAGCAACAACCACAATATTGACCGGTTTTTTGGTCTTAATTGGGACCGCTGCATCGACCGAAAAAGCAAGGAAATATGAGGCCGCCATTTTAAAGGCTATCGGGGCCAGTGAAGCGTCTATATTGTTTAGTTTTTCACTTCGTTCAATTTTACTTGGTGGGGTCGCAGGCGCGATAGCTTTAGCTATTGGTATGATAGGAGCCTGGGCTGTTTGCATTTATATAATGGGAACAGAGTATTCGATAATATGGCTCAATGCATTTTCCGTTATTGTAGGTGGTGTTTTAGCAAATGTTTTTGCAAGTCTATATTTTTCAATTAGAGCTATGCGCACTAGTACATCATCAGTACTTCGTTCGGAATACTAATGATCAATAAAATCTGTTGGAAGCAGTAGCCCCAAATCTATTGATTTTTGGATATCGTTTTTTCTTCTCTCGCCAGGCAAACGAACTCCCTCTATCTCTTCAATGTTGGCTATTAATTTTTCTAAGCGATTTAAAAAAGAACCTTTATCTTTTCCTGGATCTATAAACATCAAGAACTGACCCACACCAGGAGGGTCACCATCTGGATTGAGAAATGAACTGGCTTCGTTACTCGGCTTCCCACCAGAAAATGTTGCTGCTAATATTTCAACCATTAGGGCCAATGCACTGCCCTTAGCCTCACCAATAGGCAACATTGATCCTTTTAAAGCTTGATCAGGATCAGTTGTTGGTTTTCCTGAACTGTCCAACGCCCAACCTTCTGGTATTTTAATATTTACCTTTTTCGCATGCATTATTTTTCCACGGGCAACCTTGGACAAGGATAAATCTATAACTAGCGGATCGTTTGCTATTCGTGGGACTGCAAAAGCTATTGGATTAGTCCCAAAAAATGGATCTTTACCACCCCAAGGGGCAATTGCTTTGGGTGTATTTGCCATCATCACTCCAATTAGACCTTGCTTAGCAATTTTTTCAACCTGTACAGACAACGCCCCACAATGATGTGAGTTGAAAATTGATACTATAGCACTTCCATATTCTTTTGCGGTTAAGGCACCCTCAGTAATAGCTTGATCAAGAGCAGGATATGCAAAGCCATAATCAGCATCTATTGAAATAGACGTTGGCTTAGGGTGTTCTATTTTAATTTTAGCATCTACATTGATTTTTTTTGATTTAACTTGAGCGAGATAATCTTTTACTCGCGAAAATCCATGCCCAACTTGTCCCTCAGCCTCGGCTGCAACGAGAGCGGTTGAAACTGATACGGCAACGGCTTCTTTTACACCGTTTCTGAGAAAAGCTTCTTTTACTAATTGTTCAGCTTCAGCAATAGATACCCTGGTCTCTAAAGACATTTGAAACCTCTTGTTAATTAGTGGCTGCAAAGCAGCCACCAAATTTAACTCATCTAAGCACTTCTATAAAGTTTTGTCATAGAAAATTCACGGTGACCAAGTGCTTCTGCCGCTGTATTTCTACCATTGGCTGTTCTTCGGATCATATCTATGAGAGCATCGCCTGCCTCATCGATTGTTTGATCCCGTCGAAGAATACCGGAAACATCAACATCAATATGTTCACCCATGGTTCTAACAGTTCTTGGGTTAGCTGTAATTTTAATCACAGGTACAATCGGGTTTCCAACTACGTTGCCCTGTCCTGTTGGAAATGTATGTATGACGGCTCCGCCTGCTGCCATGAGGGTCACGCATTCTGCAGCCGCTGATGAGCTATCCATAAAATACAGGCCTTTTCCTGAATTGGGTTGTTCTGCAGGATCTAAAATATCTATGTATTGAGACGTTCTGCCAATTTTTTCTAAATTGCCCAAAGCTTTTTCTTCAATCGTAGTTAACCCACCAAGTATGTTACCCTTGGTCGGTTGACTGTCCGAAAGATCATCAGTTTGATGGGCGAAAATAACATCATCTTGGTAAGCCTTCCACATTTTATACCAACGCTCACCAACTTCCTCATTAATAGCACGTTTTTGGCAAATATGCTCAGCACCAGTTATTTCTGATGTTTCCCCAAAAAATCCTGTAATTCCTTGGGGTAAAAGTTTGTCATACATGTTGCCAACGGTTGGACATGAACCCAACCCAGTAGTCGTATCACTTTCACCACATTTCGTCGAAACCCAAAGTTCTGAAATAGAACATTCTTCACGTTGTACTTCAGTCGCTTTGTGAACGAAGTCTTTCGCAGCCCAGCTAGCCGCCCTTATAGTTTCAAAATCACCTTTCTGCTCAATTGAAAATTCTGCAACTTCTTTACCTGTCTCACGAATTCCATCAGCAATTCGTTTTGTCCAATCAGGTTCAATTCCAATCACAACAACTGAATGAACATTCGCATTGCTGCCAGTACCTATCATTGTACGAAAATGTACTTCCAAATCTTCCCCAAATTGCAGCCGACCATAAGCATGAGGTATCGCCATAGTACCTTTAACATTATTGGCGACAGCCTCACATGCCGCATTTGAAATGTCATCGACTGGTAGTATTAAAACATGGTTCCTAACGCCAACACGCCCGTTTTCTCTTCGGAAACCTTTAAATGTTATATTTGAATATTTTGATGCCATTTTTCTATCCTTACCAGCGTTTGGTTTTGCAATTATGTGTGTGAACATGTCCGCCTTTGGGAATGTCAGCAATTATTTTACCAATATCTTCTCCATATTTAACTGCAGTATCACCGTTCTTTAAATCTTTAAGAGCTATCTTATGCCCAATTGGTACATCTGCACCCGCAGTCAGCGTAAAAGTTGAATTATCGTGCGTTACACAACAAAACATTTCAGTTCCAGCCGTTAAGCCTTCAACCACAACAACACCAACATTATCTTCGTGATCGTGAACTAAAAGATGCGGTATATTCGACATATTTCTCTCCTATTTTTATTAATCATTGGGACTAAGTACAATTTTAGGAGAGGCTACTTTCCCCTCCCTTATCTCACTAAAAGCTATGTTTCCTTCAGACAGTGGTCTTCTTTCGATCCAATCTAATGGACCAAGACGACCATCAAAAATCGCTTTAGCAGTGTCTTTGAAATCTTGTGCTGTATACGTATACGTACCAATGAAACTAACTTCTTGAAGAGTAATTCTTCTGACATCAATTCCACCTAAGTCTTCACCTAATCCTATATGAGTAATTACGCCACCTGGAGATACTTTTTCAGATGCTATCTCACGGGTTTTTTTAAACCCAACTGCATCGACAACAATCGAAAATAATTCATCAACTTTTTCGACAGCGACTATGTTACAGTTGTCATTAAGGTACTTTCTCCGAATAGTATTAGGTTCGACAATTACTATGTTTTCGATTTCCATGGCTTTAAAGGCAAGGGCCGACGCCAAACCTATTGCACCGCCACCAATAATTAAAACATTTCTATCCATACTCGAATGTAAAGCCTCAAGTGCTAGCCTAGAAGCATGCCAACTAACAGCTAGTGGTTCAGTTAAGGCAGCTTTTTCTAAAGGAACATCTAAGGGTACATTTACTAAATTAACTTCAGGAACTGATACCATCTCTGCAAAAGTGCCCTCGCGTGGAGCCATTGAGATGATTTGACGTTTTGAACAAATATTTTCACGTCCAGAAATACAAGCTTGGCACCTCATGCAGGTCACGAGTGGATTAATCGCAACTCTCTCTCCGTTGCGGTCTCCACCCAAAATAATGCCGGATGCTTCATGACCTAATATCAAAGGAGCAGGCCTGCGCTCATCATGGCCAAGGTAAGCATGCATATCAGAACCACAGATGCCGGCGCTATCAACTTTTATTAATTGCTCGCTGGAGTTTAC
>ENA-OSEY01002862-OSEY01002862.1-marine-metagenome-genome-assembly--contig:-NODE-2862-length-10858-cov-2.359707_pt1 | contig 10858 bp, 9 predicted proteins | sample MGYA00248465_ERZ534230 | MGnify/ENA primary metagenome ERZ534230 (study PRJEB26409, sample SAMN06344110) | marine metagenome | isolation source: Sea water from surface | place: Atlantic Ocean:Southern... | reverse complement strand
CTTTGAGTACAAGTGACGGAATGGTAGTTGCTTTTACCCCAGCATCACTGCGATAAATCTCCTGAACAATACTTACTGCCGTTGATTCATTGTATGGTTCTTCGAAAGTAATCTGTAAATCGCTACCTACCCTAGCGTCTACTGTCCGTTCATCGACTAATGAACCGGTATAACCCTGAACTGCTGCAAGAGTTACAATAGAAAGGGTTAGCAGCATGATAACTGCTAATCTATTGACTGATTCTGCTGAACCTGAACCCTTTAGTCCACGCTTTACATCACTCAGAATCTTTGTCCTGCCAAATATAACTTGCATAATTTGCGGACCTTTGGCGCCAAGTCGTCCTAGTACCAGTGCTCCACCAATCCAGAGAAGGAACGGACCGAAGATACCAAACAAACCTTCCAAGAAGAAATTCTGAATTATACCATCCTCGCTACCATTCATTTCCATCCATGTATCAATTACTGAGATGAAACCCAGCACAAAACAAGTCCAGTGTAACCAATACTTTGGTTCTGGTTTAGCAGTGGTATTTTTGACACCCTCTTCAATCTCTAAATCAATAAACTCTCGAGCCCGCTTTCTGCCAAACAGTAGTGCCAATCCAAGAGTACTCAGTGCAGTAAACAAGGTTGCTCCAAAACTCAAGGTTGGATCAATATTGTAATTTCCAGACTTAAACTGCATAAAACCAACAGCTGATAATACAATTGGCACGGCGAACATCGCAAGCAGGTAGCCAGCAAGCCACGCTACCGAAGCAAAGACGGCTAGTTCGAGCAACACCATCCCTTGTAAGCCTCTACTATCAGCACCAATCACTCGATGAATACTGATTTCCTTGCGTCTTTGTTCAAGAGATAGAATTAGACCGTAAACCAACACTGCAAGTGACATCACAACAATTGGCACCATAATTACGTAATCAAAAATCTGAATAAAGCCCAAGAAGATATCAAGGAAGGTAATAGTTCCACCAACGATATCGGTGTAAAATAACTCAATTTCACTCGAAGTGTAGTTACTCGCCATTATTGAAACCTTGAGATTGTCTAACCAATCACTTGCGTCGGCTGTGGAAGAGGTAGGCAGTTGCGAACGGTCAACAGCTAGACCGAGGTAAATGTGGTCTTTTTCCATCAGTACTGCTGCCTGTTCATCGGAAAGCACCGTCCAGGTTGTGAAGATTGGATTGGGCCCCAAAGTTGGGTTGCCTAAATCCCAGGGCTGATAGATACCTAGCACCTTCATGTTGGTGATGGTCATTGGCATGCGGCAGTAGATTTTGCCATTTTCTGAGGCTGATGCTTCTCCCGGACAAGACTCTACTAATTCTACTCCGCCCGTGTCGAAAAATTCACTATCAACTACATAGACAAAGGTAATTTCGTCAAGTATGTCCCCTACATTAGCCTTAGCCTGTGAAGCAATGTTTGCCGGCAGAATTACACCTCTTTGGTCAGACATATTTTGTGGATTTGGCCATTCGCCCTGTCCCTGAATAATACTCGCGCCATAACGTTCAGCGAACTCTCCCTCGAAGGCTCCCGGTCCCATTAGCCTGATTGAACGGTATGTCGATATTGGAGGGCCTGCCTCTCTTAATTCTGGATATTCGAAAGTCGTATTTACCCAATATGGATTTTCATTATCAACAATCGACCTCATTTCAAGCGGTTGTGCATAAAGAAAGTCCTCATTGAAAAATCCGGCACTGTGTATACCTTGACGACCTAATATTACCGTACAATCAGCCAGTTCTTGACTGTATTCGGTCATAAGCTCTTGGCAGACATCCTGCATCACGCTAGTATTGTTGGTCCATCCTGAGGTTTCAGGAGTTGGCGCTTTTTTGAACTCAACCTTTGCATCAATTGGCTCTCCATCGAGTGATTCATCAAAGAAAATTTGAGATAAACCGATGCCATAGGAAAACACAGTAGTGATAACCAGCGATGCTAAGAATACACCAGCAACCACGGCGAGCCCCCGCTCTCTACCACGCCATGCACTTTGAGAGGCTAAGCGGATGTTTTCTGGTGCATCTCTAATCCTTCTTCGCCATCTTTCAACTCGTGAAACCTTTGGCACGACATAAGTTGCGAAAGGGTCGACTTCATCGATGTCGCTCACTCTTCCTCACCGCCTAATTCATCATCCAAACCCCAAGCGCTTCGGATATCAGAAGCCTCGGTTTTACCGTCTCTTAGCAGCAACATTCGATCTGCGTTTGCCGCCAACTCTGGGTCATGGGTAACCATCAATATTGAGATCGGATTATCCTCATCATGACATAAATCCTTGAACAATTGTAAAACATCCTTGCCGCTGGCAATGTCAAGATTGCCTGTCGGTTCGTCTGCCAACAATAATGGGCGATTGCCAGCGATTGCTCTAGCAATTGCCACACGCTGTTGCTGTCCACCCGACAATTGGTCAGGAATATGGTGCATTCTATCACCTAGGCCGACACGCTCTAACGCCGCTGAAGCTCTAGACTCTGCTTGCTTTGAATCGACTCCGGATAATTCCAAAGCCATTGCAACATTATCTAATGCGGACAAATTATTGAGCAGGTGGAAGTCTTGGAATATCCAGCCGACTAATTCTCGTCTAACGTCAACCACGCTTGATGGCCCTTTGCGACCATACTTTCGCCCATTAAGATCAATCTCACCACCATCACCAGACAGCAAACCACCGATGATGTTCAACAGTGTTGATTTGCCACAGCCCGAGGGCCCCATGAGTGCCACAAGTTCTCCTTGCTCAACGGATAATGTGATTCCTTTGAGAACCTCAAGTTTTGCTGCCCCAAAGCCGAAAGATTTGGTCAGACTATCAATTTGTAGCATATATCAATCACTATTAAAGCGATAGATTTGGTTCTAGTATTTATAAGGCTGTTAGGCAATATCTAGGAGACCTGTTGCTTGTAAGCATTGTAACTCTTTTTCATCCGATGATGGAATAGCGGCGGTATCAGGGCGGTCCAAAACATAACATAGTAACCATTTGGCAGTTGTGGTGATTCATCATGAGAATCTAATTTCTGGTACGGTGTACTTGACTTAAGGTGATGTGATGGATGTAGTGGTAGTTCAAGAAGAGTCCAGCGAGACCAGCGATGACGACTTTCCCATGCATGGCTGGCATTAGCCCGTTCTCCATCCTGTCTAACTAATCCGTGATGCTGTAGGTAATTGACGAACTCGAGTAGATAGACTGCAACAAAGGCTTGGAGTAAGAATGCCCCCAGGACTACTGGTGAAATTATTAGCATAATCAGCAGCATAATCCCTTGAACAATCATTGATACTTTGACATCTTTAGGCTTAGCACGGTAAGCTCCTTTTACTTGCAAAGGGATAGTTCGGATAAAGTGATAGTAAACATTCCTGCCCCATGGTGAAGAGGTGGGGTCCCTGGATTTTGCCCAGTGCTTGTGATGGGTATAATTGTGTTCGATGGTGAAGTGCAAATACAGCACGCACATTAAGTCTAAGCGTGACAACCACCAACTTGCGGACCGTGGTCTTCTGTGTCCAAGTTCGTGCGCAGTAACAATACCCGAGGCACCGCTTGATAATCCAACCGATATAGCACCCAACCAAACAAACGGCGTGTAATTTACCAGTGCGGTATACAGTAGCACCAGAATAACTACAGGCACCAATATACCGTGAGCATGGACGATATAATTGAATGCTTTACCTTCTTCCAATGGATTAGTATCTGAGCTCTGACCAGCAATCAGATCTAGTAGAGGATAGACACCCAATGCAAGGTATATGGTTGCACCCATCCACCAACCACCAGCAAGTATACCTGCAATGGTAACCAGCGGTGTGATAAGACCAATCAAATGTGGAAGCCACCGACCCATACTTACCCGAGAAATCGGTCAGTTAAGGAGGTTAGTATTTCGCGTAATTTAATTTCGCCTGAATAACTTAGCAAACCAATTGGGGAAAAACTCAATGCCGTCTCGATGAATTTGCTCATCCATTATTTTGTTAACATATTGATCTAGATTACTATCCATTTACTCACTTCTCCTCATTCCATAGGAACCTCTGACATCAACTACCCCACGGTAATCTGCGATACCGCGCAGAATTTGCTTCAGCCAGCCAGTAAAAATACCGCTTCGGTATTGTTGTTTTTCCATTACATTCTCGACATATGTTTCCAATTCACGGTCCATTGTGTTGCCCTCACTTTACTTTTAACACCAAGAGTATATTAAACAGTGGTAAAAACGCCAACACATAGGTGCAGTAATAAAATTAGGTGTTTAGTATTACACTTGTATTTGTCAATGGAATAGAATAAATTATTTTCTTAACCGTCAAATGTTAGTAACAGGGAGTTGGCTTGATAACCAAAACACCCAACGGCTGATTGTCCGAGCCTATCCCGAACCCGTAAGGAACCGAGGTTGACGGCTCAGGAGTTGATACCAGATGGGTATGGATTTAGCGCTGAAAGCAAAATTACAGAAGCAAAGATACCACATTGTGGGTGAGCATGGTGGTGTCAAAGTGTGCCACTGGACCAAAGAATCTTTATTGAGAGACAGACAATGCTACAAAGGTAAGTTCTACGGTATTGCGAGCCACAACTGCATGCAAACCTCACCAGTTGTCGACCAATGCAACCTCGCCTGCACGTATTGCTGGCGAGAACCGCACATGGACACCCTAGAATTAACTGACCAGGATCCGCTAGAACTACTCTATGAATCAGTTCGTGCGCAACGCAGATTGTTGTCAGGGTTCGGCGGTAATCCTAAGGTTCCACGCGAGAAGTGGTTAGATGCTCAAAATCCAAAACATGTCGCAATATCACTCAATGGTGAGCCAACTCTGTACCGTAGGTTGGGCGAATACATCGATTTGTGCCACAAACACGGCATGACTACAATGTTGGTTACTAATGGGACATTCCCCAAGGTTTTGGAGCGATTAGATCCACTGCCAACACAGCTCTATGTATCAGTTGATGCACCAAATAAGGAAATTTTTGACAAGGTATGCAAACCGAAGTGGAATTCTCGCGCTTGGGAGCAATTCGAGAAGACCATTGACTTACTTCCCTCACTTGATACGAGAATTGTTGCCCGTCACACCTTGATGAAAGGCATCAATATGTCTGACAAGAATATCCAAGAATTCGCTGCCCTTGACAATCGTGCTGACCCTGATTTTATCGAAAATAAAGGCTATGTTTTCGTCGGACACAGCCGTGAGAATCTAAGTGCAGAAAATATGCCTAGCCATGATGACATCATGGAGTTCTCCGCCAAAATTGCTCCGTTGACTGGTAGGAAAATTCTCTCTGATTCGAAACCTAGCAGAGTTGCTTTAGTTGGACAACAAATTACTCCAATACCAATCCCTGAACCTACCATGTTTTTCCCAGATGATTTAGGGATTGCTCCCCCTGTCAAACACTTGCCGATTGTTCAGTAGGCGGAAATTGAACCACATCATCTCCAACATGCCACTGTGGATATTTCTTCATGCACAAAAGGAATTCACTGCTGTCTAGATTTTGTGCCAGCCAATCGTGGATGTTCGTCCAACTTTGCGCATCAAACCATTGCCTATCATGATTGGCAAACTGCCTTACGAAGGGAAATAGTGCGTCGTTTAGTGCGGTTGAGATGCCGCCACCGATTACATCATCAAGGTCATGTAAGTAAGATTCGGCTAATTCTCTGTGGGCCAATGAATCGACATCATCATAGCGGTTTGGATACTTGTAGCGGTCGAGATGGAACTTGAATTCGTTGTCATTACGGTCAACCCATGAGGCTTCCATCGCATCTAGTTCCCAAGCCAACACATGTTGCATAATTTCGAGGCTCTCCTCGATCACGGTCCCGTCTGGAAGCAACAATACTGGGACAGTACCCTTTGGTGAAATCTCCATCATGTGGTCAGGCCTATCACGAAGTATTACCTCTCGATGCTCACAAAGGTAATTTGACCTAACAATCGACATTCTGGCACGCATCGCATATGGGCAGCGCCTAAAGCTATACAATATCGGGAGATTTAGGCTAGCCATCGTCATTCAAACCTCATGAATTCGTGTAGGTTGCTCTGCGCCCTTCGATTAAGGCAGAGAGGCCCTCAAGCGCATCTCGGGTAGAAAATATATCAGTCAATTTAGACAACTCTATGTCAAGTCCTTCAGCTAGTGTGGTAGTTGCAGTTACATCGATCAAATCACTAGCCATCGACAGCGCAATTGGTGCAGTATACTTCAAATTCTTGAGCTGACGAGATATCGACTTATCCTCTGGGTCATAACCTTCTGGGCAGCCGCCTGATAGTAGGATAGCAAGGTTGGCGTCACTGTAAAAATCGGTGGCGAATTTTACCACTTTACTGGCCTCATTGCTTGGTTTTCCAGCATATTTATTGTCTGGTTTCCCCTGACCTACACACACATTTGTTATGCTTTCAACCTCTGACAAATCGACTAGATGAGTTAGCAACCCAATATCATAGGCAACTTGAGCGGTCATGAAGTTACCACCCAGAACCGCCCATCTCGCCAACGGGATTCCCGAGATTCGGGCCGGGCGCTGGGAGCCGCCAAGACCAGGGTAAATGCCGATTGATGTTTCTGGGAAGCGGAATTGTGTTCTCCGTGTCCCAATTCTATAGTCGCAGCAAAGCGCTAACTCTAGACCGCCACCAAGGGCCAATCCGGTGGTTAATGCAATGGTGGTCTTTGGCGAGTTCTCAATCGAGTTGAGTACCTTGTGTCCGTTGCTGGTAAATTCAACAATATCTGGAATTGAATCTGACCTTATTTTGTCAACAAAAAATTTCACATCTGCTCCAGCGATGAATGCTTTACCTGCACCGTCTAACACCATTGTGTGAACCTCATCGTTGCTATTGACGGCATCAACTGCATTGCCAAGTTGGTGAATTACCGTCTCATTCAGAGCATTCATTGCTTCCGGACGATTGATAGTTATGGTTGCAATTCCGTTGCTTATTTCGGTGTCAACATAGGAAAAATCCCATTTTTTGTCCCCGCTGGCTTGCTTAGCAAAAAATTCCGGAATCTGCCAGTTACTTTTAGCAGATTCATCTTGGCACAACTTCAGGTAATCTTGCGCCATTTCAAACGATTTCAGAACGCCAACCCTATTCATCAATTCAAACGGACCACGTGCCCAACGCAAACCAACTTTAGCCCCGCGGTCGACATCTTCTATGGAGCACACTCCCTCATCAACAATCTGGGTTGCGACGCCAAACACGACGCCATACAAACGGCGCGAAATTTGCTCAAATTGTTCCTCGGAATATGATTCATCTTCATCAATTTGCCACTGATTATTAGCGCTGACAAGTTCTCGAAGATTAGTCGCCCCGGTGTATCGTGGCGTAGCTAATTGTTGTGCTAGATAATCGGTTGAGTGTAACGCAATCGGTGGCCCTGTTAAATTCATCAGGCCGAACGGGCCAAGACCAATTCTGAACGCTTTGCGTGCAACAGCATCAATTTGAGCAGCAGTCCCATGACCTTCCTCGAGTAATAAACACGCCTCGTTAAGCCATGGCACAAAGAACCTGTTTACTACGAAACCTGGTCTGTCGCCACACACGATAACGACCTTACCAAGCATCTTACAATACTGAACTACTCGATCAATAGTCTGTTGACTGGTTGATGTAGCAGGGATAACTTCAACTAAACGATTTTTTGCCGGGTGGTAAAAAAAGTGCAGACCAACGAATCGATCTGGTCTTCCAGTTGCCTCGGCTAGTTCATTAACCGATAGTGAAGATGTATTAGACGCAAGTATGGTCTCTTCGCCGCAAGCACTATCCAAGGTTTGGAATACGGCAGTTTTGACATCAAAATCTTCGAACACGGCTTCAATTACTAGGTCGGTATTTTTCGCTGTTTTTTCAACACCGACAACTCCAGTTATGCGTGATTTTATCTCAGCAACCTGTTGTTCACTGAAAATTCTCCTACCAATAGCCTCGGTCAAGAAATCAGCGATTATTCCCTGTCCTCGGTCAACCCACTGTTGCTCTCTGTCTACCATCTGCACATCAAATTCCTCTTGGGCAGACTTCTGAGCTATGCCTGAACCCATGTTGCCGGCACCGACTATTGCTACACGTTGGATTGGTTGCATGGTGTTGGCGAATAACAAGATGTTCATGAACAATGCGTATCGATGGAATCTCTTCAATTAAGCATTTAAGCGGGGTCATGTAGACCATAGATGATGAAAATAACTCGTCAGTTCATCCGTATTTTTGTCATCGTGTGTGGCATTCTTGTTCTCTTGTCCTATGTCTATGGTGTCTCAAGAGCAGAGGATGGAATGGCTCTATGGGGTGGAATACCAGAATCATGGATTAAGTTCATTGTTCCATGTATGTTTCTTGCCGCTTTTGGCTGGCTAATCTATTGGTGGACTATCCTGTATAGAGCGGATATATCAGTAGTTGAACAGTTGCGTTGGCCATGGCAGGCTGAGTCTGACGGCAAGGGGACTAACAGACTCTTCATCGCCTATTTTTTGTTTTTAGTTCCCTCTATGCTCTGGCTTGAAAGCACACTTTTCCATTTGAACAATGAATACTCATGGACACCACTACTGGTTATTGGAATTTTAACAACGGTCTGTATTGGTAACATAATGTTTGGCTTACTCGCGTATTCTGCATACCAAGACGGATTCGAAGGCGGCAAAGTAATGTTAGTTGGCACGGTTTTACTAGGTATTCAATGTATAATTTTTGACGGTATTATTTGGAATGTGAAATTTCCTTGGTAATCTTATGTTACCACAGAAGAATAAGATTCAGCTAACTTTTGACAGAAAACCGCATTATCATAATTCTGTGCATGCTCAATCAATGCTAAGTCAGGTTTCCTAGTGTGTGGTCTGTTCGAATGATAAAGTTCGACAATCGATGTTATTGCCTCAGTCCAAGCGGTCTCATCATCTGGTGGTGTGCATACGCCATTAGGCATCAGTTCATTGTGAGAAGGTAGATTTGCACATACAACTGGCATTCCAGCCGCCATTGATTCAATTGGTGGATAGCCAAATCCCTCACTCGCTGATGGAAATAGTAATGCATCACACTTCAGACGTAGTGTCATCAAATACTCATCAGATACCGAAGAGCCATGAATAGTCCAATTGTCTAAACCGTGGAGTTTTACCATCTTAGATATTGCCGGTAAACCAGAGTTTGCTGAGGAGTTACCAACATGATGAATATGGATTTGGCTGCAAATATTATTTGGTAGCCCTGCAATTACTTTGCATAAGAAGTTCATTCGCTTTCTTGGGTCGTTACTGCCAACAACTAAGAAATTACACTTGTCGGGTAAATCTAGTTTGATTGGTTGGTTATTATCTGGGTGATATTTTGCTGATTCTATACCAAGTGGCACACGGCTTGCCGCTACAGTTGGGAAGTGCTGCTCAGCAGCCTCAAGGGTGTGTTTTGAGTTGCACAGTAGATGATTTGCCCGGTTTATTCCAGCCTTGAGTTTCTGCAAATCTCGACGTCTAACTATTCCCGGTTTGGTATCGCCTACCGCAATTACCTCGTCGCTAAACCGCAGGTGTTCTGGGAATAGGTGGAACAAGTCGTGAACAGTAATTATCCCGGGAACAGGGCAATTTTTGGGCATCAAATGGCCTTGTTCTTGATCTGTTATGTGCACGAGGTCACACTGGTTATTACTCACCAATCGATTGATTTCTTTATCTACACGCTTCGGGTGAGCAAACCACCTTTGCCAAATTCTAGAAATTGGATTACTAGTTTTTTCTAGTGGATATTCGCAAATTCCAGCAAGTTGCCAACCGTCAACTTTTCCTGACTCAAGCAAATCTACCAGATTATGATGAGCTGCTCCTAGCCCAGTATTACGGCCAAGAGAGCCTCCACGCACTAGGAGAACTCGCTTGGCCATGATACCACCTGAGGGACTCACCATTTCAAAGGTGAGTGCTGTTGCTTTCGCTCACCCTACGGCGCAATTTCCCAGCTTCAGTGAAAACTGGCTTCACTCTTCGTCGTTACCTAGAGCCATGACTCCAAGGATTAGACAGGAGATTGTGCCCAGTAGCAGTAGCAGTGCAATGTAGTCTGTTGGGACGTCGAAGTTTGTCCAGTAGGTTAGTCCGTTCTGGTTGGTAACAATTGAACTCTCCATTGCTTCTGCATCATCGTCTTCAATCTCTGAGGACTGAACGATTTGGAAAACTGGTTGTAAGTCATCCATAGTCGGTGCAGTTGCTCTGTCGTATGGACCTCTCATGTCAAGGTAGAATGTTGAGGTAGAGTCACCGGCAATAATCAAGCCAGACAGTTGTTCTGCCTGCATGTTGATCTCTGTGCCGAAGTAAACCGGTAGAGCAGGTGTCATTGCGTCAACCAGACTGAATGACTTGATTAGTTTCGCAGTAATTGGTCTAGTGGTTGGGTCGACTGATGCTGTGCAGTCATCTACTGGTATGTTCTTGACCTCACTGGTTCCAGAGCAAACTACATCGGTTATTGCATAACCACCTGCATCTACTTTGTCACCTTCGCCGGTTAGGAAACCACCAGTGGTTTCGTCGAGGGTCTCAACACCTACTAGTCCAAATGTGGCCATCATCATTTGTGTGTTATGCCACGGTAGTTCGTTGGAGCCATCCTCGAGCAATGTTTCGCCCTTGTCACAGTCTGAGTTGTGTCCAGTACAAATTGTGTAGGTTGTCGCAGGTCCAGTCGATACACCGCCAGAGCCGTAGTAAGTCAGATTGGTTTCCAACTTGGTCCAGCCTAGTGTTGGGTC
>ENA-OSEY01002860-OSEY01002860.1-marine-metagenome-genome-assembly--contig:-NODE-2860-length-10860-cov-9.077344_pt1 | contig 10860 bp, 13 predicted proteins | sample MGYA00248465_ERZ534230 | MGnify/ENA primary metagenome ERZ534230 (study PRJEB26409, sample SAMN06344110) | marine metagenome | isolation source: Sea water from surface | place: Atlantic Ocean:Southern... | reverse complement strand
TTTGTAACTTTTGCATGGACAAATATTATGTTTATTCCAATTGCAACTATGGAACTTAGTCAAACACTTGATTATGTTCCACTTATGAAAGCAACACTTCAAGCCGCTTTGGCTGGAGTTACTTTTGGTGCTCTTGGATTTGCACTCGGAGCATTTACTGGAAAATCTTCAATGGCTTGGGCTTTTGGTGGAGGTTTAATGGCATTTGAATATTTAACTAACTCACTAGCTGGAACAAATGATTTCTTTCAGTGGTTTGATGATAACCTTTCATCTTTTGGAGCATATGGAAACCCTTATCAAGATGGATTATTTGCAGAAGACTTATTGCTTGTCATCGGCAAAATAGCAATATTTTTGGTAATAGGATTTATAGGTTTCAGAAATAGATCTTTAAATCTTAGATAAACAATTCCCTACAAAAATTTAATTTATTTAATATAAACCTATGCCAAACTTTTCAAGAACAGTAACAGTTAGCTCAGATATTGATTCGGCTTTTGGGTTTTTATCAGATTTTAGAAATTTAGAAAAATGGGCTGAAGGCGACGAAGGCGAACTTGTTACCAAAGAACCTTTAAGGCAAGGTTCAGTTTTCAAAGTAAAAACGCATTTCAACAACAAGCCAAGGGAGTACAACTATGAGATTATTGAGTGGGGTCCTCCTTTAAGAGTCTCTTTACAAGCAAGCACTTCTATATTTACAATTATTGATACAATTTTTTTGTCCGCAAACTCAAAAGGTACTGAAGTTACTTACTCGGTAGATATCAAATATAACTTTCCTTTTTTTGTTTTGGGAATTTTTATAGGACCTATTTTTAACAAATTGATGGATAAACAAATTAAAAACCTTGAGGCAGTCCTTGGTCCGGTTCAAGACTAGCTTCCTTGTTTTAATTTTATTTTTTTCTGTAAGTTGTCAAGCAGAACAGGAGAATGAAGTGACCGTTGAATATGGAGAATTTCCGGAGATTAACGGAAGAGATTTGAACAAAAGAGATAAAGTTGTTCCAGATGATTTCGTTGATAAGAATCTAATTATTATTGTTGCATTTCAACAATGGCATCAACCTTTGGTAGATGAATCAATATCTTTATTAGAAAATAATGGTTTTGGTGATACACACAACATCATTGAAGTCCCAACCGTACAAAAGAGTTCCAAATTATTTGAAGTTTATTTAGATGGAATCATGCGAGCAGGAATTAGAGATGACAGAATTAGAGATAGAACAATCACTGCTTATGTTGATTTAGATCAATTTTTAGAAAATTTAGATATACCCTCTAACGAAACAATATATTGGTTTTTGATTGAAAGAGGAAGCAAAAATATTCTCACAAGAGGATATGGAATTATTGCAAAAGAAGATTTGGACTTAATAAGTTCCTTTTAAATATATATAGTAGTTAAATAGACAGCAACTAGTGCAAGTATAAGCATTACACCATTAAATGCACCCCTAAGAGCAGCACTAATGTTTGTTGCAAAGCTATGAAATGCAATAACAATACCGGCTAAAAGTAAAATTCCAATTTCTAAATTCCAATTAGCAGCAGCATCGTTGACAGTTAATAAAATACCTACACCAGATATTACGGTAATTGCATATGAAATCCATGAAATTTTACTGAATGAAATACGCAAGACGCCTGTTGTGTTTTTTGTAGGATCATATTTATTCATTCTTGGAGCAAATACAGCCCAAGTAACCATAGATCCTAACCAAACTGACAATCCAACCACATGTATGAATTTTAAAATTACTTCCATAAAAAAAAGACTACCACTGTTCAATTCTTTTATGATATTTATATGAAGGAATATAAAGCATGGGTACAAAATACGGTCTCTCCATTTACTAATCTTGAATTTACTTCAATGGATTACCCACAATTAGCAGACCATGAGTTAATTATTGAGACAAAAGCTGCAACTTTAAACTTTGCTGACCTTTTATTATCCAGTGGTATGTATCAGTCAAATCCAGAGCAGCCCTTTGTTCCCGGTTTTGAAGTTGCAGGATATGTTAAAGAATGTTCAACTGAAAGTACTTTTTCGGTTGGAGATAGAGTCGTTGCTGCAACTACAGTTTTTAGATCTGGTAGACATGGCAGTTTTGGAGATATTTGTGTCGTATCTGAAAATTTAACATATAAATTGCCAGACAATATATCTTTCGAAGTTGGAGCTGCTATTTTAATGTCTTACCTTACTTCAGATTTTGCATTACATAGACGTGCCCAGTTGAAACCAAATGAATTGGTTTTAGTTAACGCTGCTGCAGGTGGCGTAGGCCTTTCAGCAGTTCAACTTGCCAAAATCTGTGGTGCAAAAGTTATTGCAGCAGTTGGCTCTGAAGAAAAAAAAGAATTAGTCCAGCAATTTGGTCCTGAATTGGTAATAAATTACCGTGAAGAAAATGTAAACGAAATAATTGAAAGTAAGTTTGGTAAAAAGCCAGTAGATGTTTTATATGATCCAGTTGGGGGAGATGCATACCAACAAGGTATTAGGTTGTTAGGGTCTGAAGGGAGAGCTCTTATAGTTGGATTTGCAAGTGGGAATATACCTTCGCAGATGTTAAGTTATTTGCTAGTCAAGAATATTTCAATAATTGGAGTTTTTATGATTAGTTTTGAAAATGATGATAATGAGTATCTTAAGAAACGTATGGAGCTGATATTTGATTTATACAGCAATCAACAAATTGAACCAGTATATAAAACTATAAAATTTGATGAGATTATTACTTATCTAGATTTAATCGGCAGTAGGAAAACTGTTGGAAGAATAGTTGCTCTTAGATAGCAACATAAAATTAAATAACTAATATATAAACAATGGCAAAATTATATTTTTATTATGCGGCAATGAATGCTGGTAAGAGTACAACTTTACTTCAGTCTGCCCACAACTATGAAGAAAGAAATATGAGAACCCTTTTATTTACTCCAAAACTTGATGACAGATTTGGTGAGGGAAAGATCGCTTCAAGAATTGGCTTGGATAGAGAGTGTGAAATATTTACTGCAGATGATGATCTGTATGTCTGGACAGCACATGAGCATCAAAGGGAGCATGTATCGTGTGTACTTGTTGATGAATCTCAATTTCTGAGTCCAAAACAAGTTCTCCAGTTATCACTTGTAGTCGATAAGTTAAAAATACCCGTTCTTTGTTATGGTTTAAGAACAGACTTTAGGGGGGAGCCGTTTCCAGGAAGTGTTTATTTACTTGCTTGGGCCGATGAAATGACTGAAATAAAAACAATTTGTAAGTCAGGCAAAAAAGCTACAATGAATGCACGTTTAGATGAAAACGGAAATAGAGTTACTGAAGGAGACCAAATATCTATTGGTTTGAATTATGAAGCACAAGCTAGGGATGTTTTTGAACTAGATAAAGTTTCTCCAATTGGATATCAGATACCTGAAGCAAATTAAATTTAAGAACCGTTTTCTAATGGTGGTTCAGGCCTAGTAGCAAGCCATGTACACAGTGCTATACCGAAAGAACCAAAAATTAAGTCTCCTACAAGTGAAAATACAAAATAAATTGTTAAAACGAAAGTCGGGATAATCATAGATATTGCAAGTTTTTTGGCTCGTCTAGACAAACCTCTATATGTTTGCCAATTTAAAATTATAGGACCAAAAATACGGTGATTTTCAAGCCATAACGTGAATCTTTCAGAACATTTTGAAAATGCCCATGCAGCAATAAGTATAAAAACTGTTGTTGGCAACCCAGGCACAACTATACCAACATAACCTAATGAGAGCGAAAGGATTCCAATGGTGAAAAATACTGGTTTATGAATTTTTAAAAATAAATTTGGGAAAAATCTGTACAAAATAATAAACAAAAAGATTCCTCCACCAATATATGAAAATAATTCGTAAGGTATTCTTGATAAAAAGTCTTCCATACTTAAATTATAAAATTTTCCTGTTTAACCATAAATTGAATTAACTAACAAATACTCTTTTTGCTATAAATTGATCAAGACCAAAAAAGTTATCTTTTGTCACACTGACAGTTATAGAGTATTTATTGGTATTAGATATGTATATCTTATTACCAGGTAATATTTTATTTCTTTCAAGAAAAGAAATAACAGAACTGTCTCTTTTTAACTCTTCAGAAATTTTTATAATTGAATATTTTTTGTTTGTATCAACATCACACAATCTATCCATAGGTCCTTCAAAATAATTAGAATATGGAATTGGATTTCCAAACAATCCAGTTTTTGGATTGCCAAGGATTTTCAACATTGCATCTTCGGTAATAGAACTTAAAACATTTTCCCATTTTTTAGTTTCTACGTAGACCTGATCCCATGGTAGATCTAAAATTTCAGAGAGAAATCGTTCAACAATTCTGTGTCTTCTAGCTATCATTTTTGCAAGATAGTCACCTTTTTTTGTAAGCTTTAATTCATCACCAAACTCAATCAGACCGCTGTTTTGCATTCTTCCTATAACTTGTGATACATTAGCTCTACTGACACCTAACCAGTCAGCTACACGTGTTTGCTTTACGTCTATTCCAACTTCTGATAAATGGAATATTGCTTCAGCATGAGAATAAAAAGAATTCGGTAACTTCTCAATTTCACTTTGCATAAAGATATTTGGATTGTTGTTCATTGATATATATGTTAACAGTTATTAACACGTAATGGAGTGAAGATTAAAAGGCTGGGCAGCCAACGGCAAAAGTTAATCCAAAAAATAACAACCATATAATTGGTTCATATTTTCTTACGAGCTTAGGATCTTTCTGCATTATCAATATTCTAGTATTTAATGTATAATATTAATAATATGATGTGTCCTTATGCTTATGTTTTAGCCGGATTTATGTGGTTTGTTCGAAATGGTGGCAAATTTTTAGTCAAATCATTAAATTTTAAAAAGCTAGAAAAATCAGGCACTCTTAACTAAATTCTCTAAGAGATTAATGGTATCCTCTGAATCATTGAGACATGGTATGTAGGTCATATTCTTACCCCCAGCATCAAAAAAAGTTTTTCTTCCACGAATATCTATTTCTTCTAAAGTTTCTAGACAATCTGATATAAAAGACGGGCATAACACAGCTATATTATTTTTACCTTCCTCAGGTAATTCGGCGAGTCTTCTGTCAGTGAAGGGAGTTAGCCATCCAGGACCTATCCTAGACTGGTATGCGACTTCCCATTGGTCATCATTTAGGCCGAGTTTTTTTGCTGTTAAGTCTGAAGCAATTCTTGTATGGGATCTATAACAGTCTTTTGAGCCTTCACCTTCAACCTCACAACAGTTACCAGTTGAAAAGCAATGCTCTCCCGTTTCATCTGTTTTTTTTGCTTGTCTCTTTGGGATTCCATGATAGCTAAATATAATTTTGTCAAATGAATCTTTTTCGATAAAAGGTTTTATGGAATTACTTACAGCATCTATGTATATTTCATTGTCAAAAAAAGGTTTTGTAAAAGTCAATTTAAAATCTTCAGAGACTTTGTGAGCTACAATTCTGGTTTCCATTTCAGTAGTTATTGTTGTTGCCATAGCGTTATGAGGATAAAGAGATATAACTATGAGCTCAAATATACCCTTGTTTTTAAAATTAAGTAATGCACTTTCAATACTTGGATCTTCGTATCTCATTGCATACTCAACATCCCAACCAGTTTTTGAACATAATTTTTTTGCAATACTTTCTGTAGATAAAATCAACGGAGATCCTTCTGGAGTCCAAATTTGTTCATAAGCCTCTAGGGTATTTTTGGGTCTAAAGGGGAGTATGAAGATTCTAAGTATTAATTGCTGAAGAATTTTAGGTATATCTAAAACGTAATCATCAGACAAAAAAACTTTCAAGTAATCTCTGACTGATTTTTTTGTGAGTTCCTTGGGGCTACCAAGATTTATTAAAAGTACCCCTCTTTTGTTTGTAGACATAAATTAAATATTACGACAAATAAAAAAAAAGTATAAATTTAAAAAGCAAAAATATTCAAAATAAATTACCATTAACTTAAAATGTTAAGTACTATTAACAAAAGTTAAGCAAATAAACGAAGGTTGAAATGAATAAAAAAACTACAGTTATTTTAATTGCTTTCATGATGGTTTTAACCGCTTGTTCCCCTACAGCAGGAGAGCAAGGACCAGCAGGAGAGCAAGGACCAGCAGGAGAACAAGGACCAGCTGGTACAGTATCACAAGAAGCTATTGATGCAGCAGTTGAAGCAGCATTAGCTGAGAGGGAAGCTGAAGAGGGTGGAACTCTTGTCATTTACAGTGGTAGAAAAGAAAGTCTTGTTGCAGATGTTATTGCAGAATTTTCTGCAACTACAGGAATTGAAGTTGAAGTAAGGTATGCAAAAAGCGCTGCACTTGCAGGAACACTAGAACTTGAGGGTGCTATCAGCCCAGCTGATGTATTCTTCTCACAAGATCCAGTAAGCCTTGGTGTCGTTGCAAAGGCAGGCCTCTTTGACAGACTCCCAGCTGACGTTCTTGATAATGTTCCATCCTGGGCAGTAGACAGTAATGGCTACTGGGTAGGTACATCTGGAAGATCACGATCTCTTGTTGTAGACACACGAGATGTTATGGATTCCGAACTACCAGGTGATATATATGGATTAGCCAATGAAAAATTCCGTAATAGGTTGGGACTTGCTCCAACAAACTCTTCATTCATAGCAATGGTTGCTTGTATGATTGAGTCTGATGGTGAAGAAAAAGTCTTAGAATGGCTAACAGCAATTAATGGTCTTGGATATGGAGAATATCCAAAAAACTCACCGCAAGTAGCAGCAGCTGCAGCTGGTGAGCTTGATATTGGAATGATCAATCATTACTACACACTAAGAGTGTTAGCAGAAGATGCTGGTGCTCCTATTAAAAATGTTTACTTAGACGGTGGATGTGGTGCAATGGTTATGCCTGCAGGTGTTGGTATTTTGTCCTCAAGCCAAAATAAATCAGCAGCAATGGCATTCATTGATTTCTTACACTCTCAAAGTGCTCAAGAAACATTTACAAATACGGTATATGAGTTCCCTCTTGTTGCAGGTATTCAGCCAAATGCTTTGCTACCAGACATTGACAGTTTGAATTCACCTTCAAATCTCAACTGGTCAGCTTTAGCATTATGGCAAGAAAAAGCAGTAGAGTTGATTGCTCAAGCAGGATTTTAGTCCATCCGTCAGTATCAACATAAGCCAAAAAAATTCTGGTCAGAGAAATCTGACCAGAATTTTTTCTTTTATTATTTAAATATTTTATTTAATCTTAATTAAGTGAATACACCAAGACCTCTTTTAGTTGGAAACACGTTTATATTATTAATATTTTTGATGCCAATATTTTATATGTTTTGGAGATTTGCTAATTTTTCAAAAAATCTTGCAAGTTTTCTTTCTTCATGGGACGTTGCTACTTTGTTAATCAATACACTTTTATTGTTTTTTGCTGTAATATTTTCTAGCCTTTTGCTTGGCTTACTTATTTCTATTCTCACTGTAAGATATGAATTCCCTGGTTCAAAAATTTTATTTTCTTTAACAATACTGCCTTTGGTAATTCCCTCCTATATAGGTGCTTTAACTTATGTTTCTGCATTTTCTCCTAAAGGTTTGTTTGTTGATCTGTTTTCTAAATACGGTGTTAGTGAAATTTCAGGAATTGAAGGGTTTGTTGGTAGCTGGATAGTCTTAACACTTTTCACGTATCCCTATGTTCAATTAATTTGCAGTAGTGCTCTTAGAAATTTAGATTCAACTGTAGAAGATGCTGCAAGGTCTTTAGGAGTTAAAAAAATAAAAATGTATACGAATGTTGTTATACCTAGATTAAAAAAACCGATAATATATTCTTCTTTACTAGTTGGCCTTTATGTTATATCTGATTTTGGAGCAGTTTCTTTGATGAAATATGGAACAATGACAAAGGCAATATATTCATATTATGTAATAAATATAAATGGTGATCCGGTAATTTTTTACTCAACTCTTTTGATATTATTGGCGTTAGTAATAAGCTTTGCTCAACGCGGAAGTGAATTAAGTAGATCTGCTAAAGTTTCGGGAACTCCTAGAGAAATTACAAAAATTAAGCTTTCCCAAAGAAACAAAGTTCTTGTATTAACATTTTTTGCTGTTGTTATATTCTTTAGCTTACTTCTTCCAGTTAGTGTCTTGTCTTACTGGTTAATTAGAGGATTAGCTAATGGAAATTCAGTAAGCGGTGCACTTTCTGGTGTAGCAGGTTCTTTAACCGCTGCTTCAGTTACTTCAGTTTTTGCGATGGTTATAGCCACTCCAATAGTTGTGATGATTTCACAATATAGATCAAAATTTGGTGATATCTTTGAAAAAGTTACCCTTACCTTATATGGCCTTCCACACATAGCCGTTGGTATATCGATGTTATTTATTACAATTAAAATTTTTCCTGCAATTTATCAAACTTTCACAACACTAATAATCTCATACTTGATAGTTTTTTTACCACAAGCAGTTGGAGGAGGGCAAGCTTCAATGGAACAAGTAAAGTTATCATACATTGAAGCAAGTACTGGCCTAGGTTTATCTAAATTAGATACTTTCTTTAAGGTAACTTTTCCATTAATTTATAGAGGTTTAGTTGCTGGTGCTGCACTTGTTTTTCTCTCAACAATGAAAGAGTTGCCACAAACTCTTTTACTCAGGCCAACTGGATTTAACACCATGGCTGTAGATATATGGTCTTACGCTTCAGAGGCTTTGTTTACTCAAGCAGCTTTTTCTGCGTTTATTTTGTTAGCAATTAGTGCATTGCCTACATATATACTTAGTACAAGGAACTTAAATAGCTAATGGCATTTGAAAATTTAATTATAAGAGCGAGATCAGTTACTAAATCATATGGATCAGAAATAGTATTGTCTGATTTTAATTTAGACGTTTGGAATGGTTCTATTGTAGGAATTTTAGGAATTTCGGGTTCAGGGAAAACAACTGCACTGAGATTACTAGCGGGATTTGATAAACCAGATTCAGGAATTATTGAAATGCGAAACAGAGTTATATCAAGTGAAGATACTTTTCTACCACCAGAAGAAAGAAATGTTGGAATGGTTTTTCAAGATTATGCTTTATTCCCACATTTAAATGTTGAAAAAAATATATCATTCGGACTTTCACGTGATGAAATTAAAAGTGGAAGATTAGAAGAGGTTCTTTCAATGTGTAATCTAGAAACTTACAGAAATAAATTTCCTCAAGAATTATCTGGGGGACAGCAACAAAGAGTTTCTCTTGCTAGAGCTTTAGCTCCTAAACCAGAGGTCATTCTTTTAGATGAACCATTTACAAGCTTAGACGCACATATGGCCAGAGATCTCAGAGAAGAAGTAGTCTCATTATTAAGGCAAACTGAAACTACTGCAATAATTGTTACCCACGATCAAGAAGAGGCATTATCTGTTTGTGATGTTGTAAGTGTTTTAGAAAATGGAAGTGTTATTCAAAGTGCTACTCCACAAGAAATTTATCTAAATCCAGTTAGTCAGACTGTTGCAAATTCTGTTGGTGACCCAAACATACTAAAAGGCTTTTCAGTAGACGGCAGGGTGGAAACATCCTTGGGCACTTTTGTTACTGCATACAATGGTGCATTAGATGTTTCAATACGACCAGAATGTATTGAACTACTCCTTGATTCCGAAGGCAGTTATGTTGTAAAAGAATGTACATTTTATGGTCATGACCAGGTTATTTCATTTCAAAATAGTAAAGGTGAAGTTTTTAGAGCAAGGTCACTTCCAAATACTATTTATGAAGCTGGTGATAAAGTAAATATCAATATATCAGAGGTAACAACTTTTCCCTCAAATTGACGATTTGATATAAGCTACTCTACCTGCGAGTGACTGCAGCTCTATTTCAATCTCTGATAATTTTGTATTTGCTCGTGAAAGTTCATTTTCAGATATATATTCTCGAGAATTTGCTAATGATTTTACTAATGTGTCTAAGTCAAACATTAGTGATTCAATTTCTGAAAAAATTAATTGTTTATCCATGATTTAATTTTAATTAGAAAACTAAACTTAGCTTACTGAATTTAAAGGGGGAGCATGGAAACAAAAATTCAAAAATTAAAAAAGTTTAACTTAATTATGGGAACAGTCCATCTTATTCAGGGAGGGCTTTTATTTTGGCTTGGAACAGTTGTTAATTCAGATTTTGTTGTTCCAATAACCCTGACTCAACTTGTTGGAGTTGGCTCTCCCAACGATCCATCAAGCTTTGCTCTTGTTCCAGAATTAGAAATTTGGACAGAAGTTACAAATTTTGGTCCAGCAGTTGCAACTTTCTTACTTGCGTCAGCTGTCGCTCATTATTTAATTTCCGGTCCTTTTTATAAAAAGTACAAAGAGGACTTATCAAAAGGAATAAATAAGGTCAGATGGATTGAATACTCTATAAGTGCATCCGTCATGATTGTTCTTATTGCACTTCTAGTTGGCATCTATGATATTTGGGCATTAGCTGGAATATTTTTTATGAACGCAGCTATGTGTTGGTTTGGATGGATGATGGAAGTTCACAATCAATACACAGAAAAAGTTGATTGGACAAGTTACATAATGGGTTGTCTAGTTGGTGTTGCGCCTTGGGTTTTTATATTTATTAATCTAATAGGTGATGGGGTTGCAACTGACTCTAATCCCCAAGGAGTTCCACAATTTGTTGTGTGGATTTTTGTCAGTATATTTTTATTCTTTAATACCTTTTCAATAAATATGATTTTGCAATATAAGCAAGTAGGTAAATGGAAAGACTATCTATACGGTGAAAGAGCTTACATTTG
>ENA-OSEY01002858-OSEY01002858.1-marine-metagenome-genome-assembly--contig:-NODE-2858-length-10862-cov-2.549096_pt1 | contig 10862 bp, 9 predicted proteins | sample MGYA00248465_ERZ534230 | MGnify/ENA primary metagenome ERZ534230 (study PRJEB26409, sample SAMN06344110) | marine metagenome | isolation source: Sea water from surface | place: Atlantic Ocean:Southern... | reverse complement strand
ATCGATATAGTCCGGGAAGTTCTGCCCAAAAATGGTATCATAACCTACGACGTTGGTGCCCATACGCATCAAATCGCTAGCCAATGGATAGCGCCTGGACCCAAAGTTTGTCATGTCACTAATGGCTGGTCGTCAATGGGTATTGGCCTTCCAGCCGCAATTGCAGCTAAAATTGCTAAACCAGATCATCCAGTAGTCTGCCTAATTGGAGATGGCTGCTTTCAGATGACTGCCGGAGAATTAGCGACGGCAAGAAGGCAAAATTTGTCGATACCCGTAGTAGTTCTTAATGACCGGTGGTTGTCTTTAATCCAAATAAAACAGGAAAAAAGACAATATGCACAATATGGTTCGCAGGTAGAAATGGCTACGTATGATGAACCTCCCAGTCACTATTTTGGTGTGCCTGCGGTTGGTGTTTATGACGAAGCCCAGCTTGAAAAAGCGCTTGAGAGCGCCTTGAAAGCGGAAGGACCAACGGTTATTGAGGCGATGGTCGATGGAAGCCATTATCTGGAAACGGTATTTGACTAGCAAACGATTTCATTTGTGTAAACAGATGTTAATTATTTGTGCTTTGAACTAATAGGCGTACACAAGGGCCGGATCTATGACACCAAGACCAATAGTTATTGTGTTAGATTCAGTGGGCGTTTGAGGTTTTCTGACTTAGAATTCTTGTAGATGCAAATAGGTGCATCAACTATGTGAAAGTTTTCCTGTTTTTCTTTATAAACATTGAAAGCAAATAAAGATCCTGTTGTACTCTCTCAAACATTCGGGACTTTTAAACCAATGCCTAAAATTCTTTCAGAAAAACAGATCGCTGAATACGAAGAAAATGGGCTTGTTTTTCCAGTGACGGTTATGTCCGAAAATGATGCAAAACTCTTAACGCGAGAATTAGAAACCTACGAAGCAGACAGTGGAGGTCCCATTCAAAAAGAGTGGCGCCATAAGGTACACCTCCTTTTCACATGGGCAAATGAGATCGTAAGACATCCAAAAATCTTGGATGCAGTAGAAGATTTAATTGGTCCAAACATAATCTGCTGGACAACGAACTTTTTCATAAAAGAAGCACAGGACCCCAGTTTTGTGTCCTGGCACCAGGACTCAACTTACTGGGGATTGGAACCGGCTGATGTCGTTACTGCTTGGTTTGCCATGTCAGAGGCTTCAATAGAGAGCGGGGCAATGCGATTTATTTTGGGCAGCCACAAATGGGAACAGGTCAATCATACAGATACCTTTGATTCTAATAATCTACTGACAAGGGGTCAGGAGATAGATCTCAAAATTGACGAAGATGAAGGGGTATTCGCACCACTCAAAGCGGGACAAATCTCTCTTCATCATATTCGAGCTGCACACGCCTCTTCACCAAATACTACGCCAAATAGAAGAATTGGGTTAGCCATACGATATATTCCAACATATGTGAAACAGATAAAAATACGCGACTCGGCTATGCTGGTGCGAGGCGAAGACACTTATGGAAATTTTGATTATGAACCACCGCCATCAGCTGACCTTGACGAGGCTGCTTTAAGTGCTCACAAAGACGCGACCGAGCGGCAGTTAAAGACCTATTACACAGGAACAAATAAAGAGGAGTTTCGTCCTTAGGTTGTGAGTTTTTAAACAAGCTCACTTTCAGCAAAAGCTTGTTTTTTTTAGACACTAATGTATGCATTAAAGAAAATAATAAGATTTGGGAATTTGGCATGAAACCGGAATCAATATTAGCTCACGAGCCTAAGGTATTAACGCAGGCGCAAAGGGAAACATACTTTAACGATGGATATTTGGTTCTAGAGGAATTTATTAGTCCCGAATGGATGAAACGGATTTGGGATACAACTAACGAATTCATAGAAGAAAGTCGCTCCTGTAAGCAATCTGACTCTAAATTTGATTTAGACCAGGGTCATAGTTCTGAAACCCCTCGACTAAGACGCCTGACAAGTCCGGTGTCGCATCACCCAACTTATTGGGAGTTTGCAAGTCAGGGCCCTATCGTGGACGTTGCCGAGGACCTACTTGGTCCTGATGTCACATTTCATCACTCAAAGTTGAATTTTAAGTGGGGAGGCGGCGGAGAAGAAGTAAAATGGCATCAGGATATTCCATTTTACCCACACACTAATTATTCCGTTCTCGCCATCGGCCTATATATGAACGATGTTGATGATGAGATGGGCCCGATGGGGGCTATACCTGGTAGTCAATTCGGACCTATATACAGTCACTATAACAAGGAAGGTGAATGGGTTGGTGCTATGCGTGACGAAGACGCCGCAAAGTTACCAACCTCTAAGACAGGCTGGATGAAGGGTAAAGCAGGCTCGATAACCATACATCACTGCAGAACCGTTCATGGATCTATGCCGAATAATTCCAATAGAATGCGACCACTTTTAATAAACGCTTACTCCTCCGCCGATGCATTGACCATTACATCTCATCCCGCGCCATGCAAAGAAGCACTACAGGTCGTGAGAGGGAAACGACCTGAATATGCTGTGTTTGATTCTGAGCCATGTCCCCTACCACCTGATTGGTCAGGCGGTTACACATCGATCTTTGCAGCCCAACAAGAAGAAAACTAGAGAACGTAGCGTAAATAGCCCAAGCGCCAATCTTTGTTTTTCTAGCTGATATTCAATTACTCTCTTTTTGCGCTATCTCCGCCGCCAGTGACAGAAGATTTTTTGCTTGTTTAAGGTGTGGCATATCTAGCATTTTGCCATCCAGCCCCACTACACCAACACCTGGATTCTGCTCAAATACAGCAACAACTCTTTCCGCATATTTGATCTCTTCATCTGATGGCGTGAAAGCTGTGTTTATCACTTCCGCCTGAGCAGGATGTATAGCAATCTTTCCAATAAATCCTGTTTTCCTATCATTCAGACAATCCGTAGAGAGTCCGTCCATGTCTTGATAATTAACATAAACAACACCAACCGGTTGTACATCTAGTGCTCGAGCTGCTGCTAGGCATAATGATTTAGCCATCAAATAGGGATCATCATACCCGCCTGAACTTGCGTGCATATTATCGCTCGCCCCTAAAGCAGCAGACAGATCCTCCGCCCCCCAGGTAATAGCAGTCATACGATCCGTCACTCCCTCTAGGTAGGTGTGAAAGCTTAAAAGAGAAGCCGCCGTTTCCGTCGCCACGACTAGAATTTTAGTGGCACCTATCTCTAACCCTTCTCTTGCTTCCAAAGCCGAAAGGTAATTGGCGAGTTTATTTACATCTTTTGCCGAATATACCTTTGGCAAGCAAATTCCATCAGGCGCCCCAGGCATTACAGCTGCGAGGTCTGGAAGGGATAGTTCCGTATCTAACGGATTAATACGAACCCAAAGTTGCTGACGCTTTCTATCTTTTCTTTCCTGAAGATATTTTCTTACCATTTCCCTAGCTAATTCTTGACGATCATCCGAGACGCTATCTTCAAGATCTAAGATAAGGGCATCGCTAGGATTGGTTTTTGCTTTTTCTAGTTTACGTTCAGAATCTCCGGGCACAAACAACCAAGACCGAATTATCATGATGGCGCCCTCATCATAAATGCTGTTCTGACACAAAAAGCAACTTCTTCATCACGCTGATTGAAGCCGTAATGCTCAAAGACAACAAGTCCGGCATTGGGACGGGACTTTGAAACTCGTTTCTCTCTAACTTTTGTTACAGAACGGATTGTGTCACCGTGGAACACCGGATTGGCAAATCGTGTATCAGTCATTCCCAAATTACCAATAGTTGTCCCAAGCGTGGTATCACCAACAGACACACCGATGACCAGTCCAAGTGTGAAAAGACTATTTACAATGCGCTGCCCATACTCAGTTTCTTTGCTAAACTCTTCATCAAGATGGAGAGGTTGAGGGTTATGGGTCAAGGCACAAAACAACAAATTATCAGATTCGGTAACGGTTCGGGTTAGTGAATGTTTGAATTCCATACCAATTTCAAATTGCTCGTAATATAGTCCAGTCATTAATTATTTCCTCTAGTTGTTTTAATTAGAAAAACATGTCTACTTCTCTCAAGAAGTATTAATTTTCAATTACTTTTTTTAACTTTTGATAAACTGTATCAGCTACTTCAATAGTGTTTTTTTGTTTTGCTAATTCCCTTTCTTTATACGAGCGCTGGAATGGCATCCTGATATTACTAACAACACCTTCCATCGGACGAGCACTGCGTACAAAGTCCGCATATCCTGATATCATCTCGCGAAACTTTTGTTCTGGCATCATTAAGTCCGACTTTGTAACGATGATTAAAAAGCCAAATTCTGCTAAGTCAGGCGGCTGAATTGGTGAACCTGCTAATATTCCAAGCATTTGAACAACCATTCCAAGACCGGCACCTTTATGCCCTCCCCATGGAGCAAAAGCACCGGCCAAAGCTGACTTTGGATCGCGCGTGGGCAACCCAGTCTCATCAAACGCTACACCTTCGTCAAGTTCCTGTCCTAAACGCTCTGCAAGCATTACCTCCGCATGCATTATAGACGATGTTCCAATATCCCAAATTATTGGCACGTCCTGACTTGGAAATCCAAAGCAGATAGGGTTAGTCCCAAAACGCCCATCGACGGCATTGTGAGGCGCAACCCATGCTGTACAGTTGGATGCTATGACCGAAATCATACCCTCGGCAGCAGCCATTTCAGCGAAATAAGATAACATGCCGGTATACCAGGTTTCATTTGCACCAACAATGGCAATCCCTGTCTCTCTAGCCTTAGAAATAGCAAGTTCTGTCGCCTTGTAGCCAACGACATATCCTAAATTATCATGCCCCCTCAGCCGAGCCGAAGTCGGAGTTTCAAGAACGACTTCTACTAAATTCGTTGGATTACCCGTTCTCTGCAATCGCTCCGTTATACTCAAAATACGCGCCAGCCCTCCGTAACTTAAGCCTCGCAGTTCACAGTCGATAATATGATCTGCAATTATGTTTGCGTATTCTGTATTCTGTTCAAACTTTCTCATAACTTGAACTACAATAGCATGAGCATTCTCCAACGAAAGTTCCATCTACATCTCCATTATCATAAAGCTTAAACTTACTTTAACCCTTAGCTATTGCTCTAATGTTGCAGGATCCTGTGATGCAAATATTGAATTATAGCCAACTTTTTCCCAGTCTGGAGGAACTGGACAATAACCGGCGTCCAGATGGGCTAAACTAGCTGCCGTGCCGCGCACTATCTGTCCTGTCTTTGATGTAGGAGTCGGCTGTGCCATCCATGGAAATGCATCGGCAGAAGAATAAACATACAGGGGAAGCGATCGTACGTTCTGTGACTCATTCGAACCGGAACCATGTATCGTTCTGCAATTTATTGCGACTACTGTACCAGCTCCACCTAACGTTTTTACACCATCCGCCAGCTCAACTTTGAGCAAATCTTCTGAGGAAATAGATCCAACCCATTGATTTGCGTCATCCATATGGGAAAAAATAGGACCTAAGTGGCTACCAGGAATGCAAACAAGAGGACCGTTATCTTCGGTTATATTTTCTAGATATACACCTAAAGTAACAAGGCTATAATTTGTATGAGGCCAGGCCGGAATATCTTGATGCCACTTTACTAACTCGCCAGCACCTGGCCATTTATAATTTAATTTCGAGCTATGGAATTTTACGTCGGGACCGACCAAGTCGGCAGCGATGTCTGCGAGTATTGATCTAGCAAAATCCCAAAAAATTGGGTCTCTATCTACGAGCGCTTTTAACCGTCTAACGTGGGGCTCGCTATTGGTATGATTTGGACCCAAATCATATATGTCTCCAGACTCCTCCACAGAAGCGCTCGCACGAAGAAACTTCTTTGAGGTCGATTGCAACTTTTCCACCCACGAGTCTGAGACGATATCCGTAATCGTCAAAAATCCTCTTTCAAAATATTCCTCACGTTGACGATTCGTCAGAAGCCGGGGAGCCACGTTTAAAATATCTTCTTTTCTCATACTTAGAAGCCCGTTAAAAAAAGACAAAGAAAAACCATTGCCGATAAGCGGCGGCCGAATACGTAAAGAGAAACCAATAAACTTATCTGAAGCAAAGGTTTTTTTAAGGAAAACACATACGAGTTACAGAAATATATTTTTTAGTTTGTAAATCTCGTTGTAAAGTTTTAGTCGAAATAATTCAGCATATGGGAAGTTGGACACTTAAAAGAAGTCTGACAATCGCAAACAAATATTCCTATGGAGGCTTCTAATCATGCAACGGCTAACAGAAGAGCAACGTACCCAATGGGCTGTAGATGGATATCTGTGTATAGAGGGCGCCTTGAAGCCCGATGAGGTAGAGTTCTTTTCCTCTGAGATCGATCGATTTCGCAAACTTCCTGGGTGGGAACCACTATCAGGTATGCTACCACGCGGTCATTATGGATGGGTCGAAAAATGCGTAGATCAAGACCCAGAAGCTTTCATGGATCGGCGCGATATTCTTCCATATAATCAGGCGTTTATTGATCTGATTGATAAGGAGAACGTATTTGATCTAATCGTTGATATAATGGGACCGAACATCATTTTTAGTATGTCCCAAGCAATTGTCAGGGGGTCTGGAGATGGTTTTCCTGGTTATATTCATACCGATGGCGGAGAAGGCCAGCGAGAGATCCGCGTAACCGAGACAAGCCGACCAATAGCAGTTAAGGCCATGTATCTGTTATCGGATGTTGAGGGTTCCGACAGCGGAAACTTTACGGTCTTTCCTGGGAGCCACATGAGACCGATACAGTTTAATAAAGAACCTCCAATTGGACCAAATAGCCCAGGCGCTGTGCAACTGAATGGAAAGGCTGGAGATTGTTATATTTTTTCCCACGCCCTTTGGCATGGGCCAGCCCCAAATAATTCTGGAAATGGCCGCAAAACCCTTTTGTATAATTATTGCCAAATGTTTATGCGGTGTTATGATTTCGAAAAGATCCCCGACACGGCCGAACGAGCAACTCCCAGACAAAGACGGTTATTGGGTGACTTAGGTTATGAATTTCGGCCCGGTTCATATTTCTACGTTCCTGAAGATCAATCACAAGTTATCATGCAATCTGCGGCAAAATGATTTAAAAACTCTAGATATTTTTTCAATATCACTGTAACAAAATTGTATTGATTAAACGCTAGTAACAAGGTCTACGAATACGTATCTTGGGCAAGTAAAAATTAAGAGAGTATAAATGAACCAAGATATTGGGAACTCATATAGTTCCAAAGACACTAAAACAAAGCTGTCGATTACTTATAACAAAATTAGATCTAAAAAAAAGCTATTGGCTAAGAAGCTGACCTTAGACGATCAGTGCGTTCAGTCTATGGCAAATGCCAGTCCAAAAAAGTCGCATTTAGCTCACACCCGAGAGCCAAATCAGGTATACTTGCCAAAATTTCTTTTACCCTCAGGACCCTTGGCAGTTCACAGGGTTCAGATTTGCAAACGACGCTGGAACGTAGATCAGGAAACCTCTTAACTGAAAAAAATATGGAAACATCAGAAGCAAAGACTTTTTTAGTCGACGTTATTAAGGGTTTCTCCTTGGCGCAGAAACAACTGAGCCCGAAATACTTTTACGACGAGTTCGGTGCAAAAATTTTCGAACGTATTTGCACTACACCAGAATATTATCCAACCCGAACTGAAAAAATGATTCTGAAAAACAATGTGGCCGAAATTGCACGGAGAATCGGCCCCAATGCCACGCTAATTGAATATGGGTCGGGTGCACTTGAAAAAGTAAAGATAATTCTTGACGCGCTTGAAAAACCTAATGCTCTAGTACCTCTCGACATTTCAAAAGAGCAGCTCAAGGTAGCCGCTAAAAAAATTAAAACTGAATTCCCCCACCTGAATGTTTTACCTATAAGCGGCGACTTTACTAAACCCATCAAACTCCCAAAAGCATTACTGAACGCAGAAAAACAAGTTGCATTTTTCCCTGGTTCAACCATAGGCAACTTCGAGAAAGAGGGCGCCATTGATTTCCTTAAATCAGTCAAGGCCACAGTTGGGGAAAATGGATTGATGCTTATAGGCGTAGACCTGCAAAAAGATCGCGATACTATTTTGAAGGCCTATAACGATGAAGCGGGCGTCACCTCCGAATTCAATAAAAATATTTTAATACGAATAAATAGAGAGCTTGGTGGCAACTTCAATTTAAACGACTTTGAGCACATCGCCTCATACAACGAGGAATATCACCGCGTCGAAATGCATTTACGGAGCCTTGCAGTTCAAACCGTCTGTATTTCGGGTATCAAGTTTAGCTTTGATTTAAATGAGACAATTCACACTGAAAATTGTTACAAATACACCCACAAGAGCTTCTCCAATTTAGCGGAAGCCGCTGGCTTTTTTCCTGCAGATTCCTGGACGGATTCTGATGGCCTATTCACCGTAGTATTGTTGACCAGTAAATTTAGGCAGAATTTTGAAGAAAACTTTTAATTATTGCGCATCATAAAATTTATGACATCATCACTCTGAACAACATCTGCATACCTGCGACCAACATCTCTCATTGTATCCTGATGCGGTCCCTCATCATGGTCACCAGAACAATCGTCAACCAACATAGTTCTAAAACCAAATTGAAATGAGTCCACCGCCGACGCTCGCACACAACCACTGGTTACACACCCAGTCACAGCGATAGTATCGACTTTATGTTTTGTAAAAAAGGCTGAGCACGGCGTCATGAAGAACGCCGACGCCCCTTCTTTTTGAAAAACGTAATCATACTTATGGTCTGCAATCCTTGGATCAAGTTCAGCGGCCTCAGAACCTTCAAATAATGTTTCCTTAATCGCACCCACTTTCCAATATGGCATAGAGGCAAGGTTTGGGTACGCAACGAAGCAACTCGCAACAGGGATATTTTTTTCTCGCGCAACGCTTAATAGCCTTGCCGTGTTTTCAACCGCCTTATCAATGCGGTCACTTCCGCCCATCGGAAAGCGTCCATCCGTAAAAGCCTTCTGAAAGTCTACCACCAAAATGCCAAGTCGCTCGCCAAATCCAACTTTATCTTCTCCGTATGATCTGTCGGAATAAATATCTTGCATCTTACCCTCTTTATTGTGATTGCTGGTTAATACTATTCATTATTTTGATTTCTTGTCCATTATATTAATGTTTTACAAGCCGCTTTATAAGTGATGCCTAAAGAGGTAATAGTAGAAATAGAACTTCTCAAGGGGTATGTATGATAGATTCGAATAGGCTGTTGGACATGCTAGATAGCAATGGCTTAATAAAGCGCGGCGACAGCAGATTACCATCAGATCTGAATTCAGCATCACGACCGGATAAAATACTTTTAGAAAATGGTCTAATCGACCAAGAAGCAATGACACAAGTTATTGCTGAATATTTGAAAATCACCGTAGCCCAGCCCTCTGAATTCCCTGACAGGGCAATTGAAGCAGGTGGTGCCAGCTACTCCTTTCTTCGTCAAAATAGAATACTTCCGCTCGCTGAAAATGATGATGAATTAACAATAGCAATGGCTGATCCATTTGATGAAACCAGTCTTCAATCATTGAAACTTCTGATCAATAAAAACATTAAAGTCTGCATCGCAGAGAAACATCACCTTGATAGGGCCTTTGACCGATTGTACAAGAAAGATTTGATAAGAGAGGCTGATACTACTTTAAATTTAAATAACGACCCCGCCCCTAGAAAAGAGAACGGTCCGGCCGATAAAATATTCGATGAATTAATTAATACAGCTATAAATAATGGTGCCTCTGATCTACATGTAGAGGCTTTCGAAACAAGTCTAAAAACACGTTATCGGATTGATGGACAGCTCATAGAACTGGGAAACACACCCCCAAAGTATATTTCTGATATGCTCATAAGCAGGATAAAAATTATTGGGAATTTAAATGTTGCGGAAAAACGATTGCCGCAAGACGGACGAGCCACAATTTCAGCAAATGGACGAGAAATTGACATGCGAATTTCGTCTGTCCCAACAATAAATGGAGAAAGCTTAGCACTTAGGCTTCTAGATCCTAGCAGTAGCCCAAAAAATTTAAACGGGCTCAATACAGGCAGTGAAAATTTATCAAGACTAAGAAAACTACTAGATAACCGAAGCGGCATGATACTGACTTCTGGACCAACCGGAAGCGGAAAAACAACCACGCTTTATGCAATACTAAATGAGATAAATCAGCGTTCTCATAAAATCATTACGCTAGAAGATCCAATAGAGTACAGATTAGACGGCATAAATCAAATCCAAGTAAACCCATCAATCGGCCTAAACTTCTCAAATTTATTGAGATCTGTTCTTCGTCAAGATCCAGATATTATTATGGTCGGTGAAATAAGAGACGCTGAAACAGCGAGGCTAGCGACACAAGCTGCATTGACCGGACATCTAGTTATTTCCTCCCTGCATACAAATACTGCGCTTGGCGCCGTGACACGTTTAATCGATATGGGAATTGAGCCTTTTCTTATAAGTGCTGCCTTAAAAGGTGTGATAGGCCAACGCCTAATTAAAAAGTTATGCACTAGTTGCAGGAGCGAAAGAAAAGCAACGCCATCAGAGACAGTAGCTTTTGGCTTGACGGAAGATGAAATTATTGCCAACTCACAAGGTTGCAGTACGTGCCACCAAACTGGGTATAATGGAAGAGTAGCGATCATGGAAATACTAAGCTTAGATGATAGACTTCGCCAATATCTTCTAAAGAACGGTAATTTGGAAGGATGTGATAAAGTCGTCGACGACGTAAATCTAAAGCCCTATGAAATAAAAGACAGCATAACTAGCCTGCAAACCAGTGCCGAAGAAATT
>ENA-OSEY01002855-OSEY01002855.1-marine-metagenome-genome-assembly--contig:-NODE-2855-length-10864-cov-4.600723_pt1 | contig 10864 bp, 9 predicted proteins | sample MGYA00248465_ERZ534230 | MGnify/ENA primary metagenome ERZ534230 (study PRJEB26409, sample SAMN06344110) | marine metagenome | isolation source: Sea water from surface | place: Atlantic Ocean:Southern... | reverse complement strand
TGGTAGAGGGGGTAGAAATTCACATTTTGCGTTAGCTTTGGCAAAAGAAATTGAGGGTGTCCCAGGAATTACCGCTTTAGCAGCCGATACTGATGGAATTGATGGCTTTGAGAAAAATGCGGGAGCGATTATCTCAGGAGATACTTTCAAGGTTTTGAAAAAGAGAGCGCGCGAGAAAGATTTTCTAAAGGCCTTTGACTCGTTTTCAGCGCACAAAATAGCATCGAGCCTGTTTTATTCAGGCGCTACAGGAATAAATTTAAACGATATTAGAATCGCTATTGTGCGATAAATAAAAATTGGGATTTACTCTCTCTTTTAATACTTTTTGTCACAAGGCCAAAAAGGCTGTTGTTTTATCGGTTTTTTTTTCTTAAAATTTGTAGAATCTTTTTTTCTTCAAAAAATTCTGGGAGGGATAATGTCGGAGAATGGTAGTGATTTAGATACTTTTCCAAAAGTATTAGCAAGAAATGTTAGTAAGTTTGGCAACTCGCCAGCATATAGAGAAAAAGAATATGGTATTTGGCAAACATGGACTTGGTCGGAAGCTAACGAAGAAATAATGAATCTTGCCAAAGGCTTGATCAAATTAGGCGTTAAAGAAGGTGATCATGTCGCTGTGATTGGGAGAAATAGGCCATATCTCTATTGGTCTCTGGTAGCGGCGCAGCATATTGGTGCGGTACCGGTACCTCTTTACCAAGACGCGGTTGCAGACGAGATGGAATATATTCTCACCCATTGCTCAGCAACCTTCGCTATAGTTGGGGATCAAGAGCAGGTTGATAAAATCCATGAAATAAAAGAAAAAATTAAAGGTCTTAAAGATATAGTGTATGTAGATCCGAAGGGTCTCCGGTCATATGACAAGGCTAATCTTCATTTCTTCAATGATGTGACTAATTTTGGGAAAGACGATAATGGAGATCTGCAAGCTGAATTAAGTAAAAGAATGGCAAAAATTACGGGTGAGACAACATCCGTTCTCTTATACACTTCTGGCACAACCGGTAGATCAAAGGGTGTTGTTCAAACCCATAAGGCAATTATTGGGGCATCATCTGGTGCTAATGAGTTTGATCGTTGGTCTCCAAATGATCATATAGTTTGTTATCTGCCTATGGCATGGGTTGGTGATTTTATGATTTCCGTGGGCCAAGTAATGGTTGCTGGAGCATGTCTCAACTGTCCGGAAGGTGCAGATACTGTGCAGATGGATGTTAAAGAAATGGGGCCCACGGTATTTTTTGGGCCACCCCCGCTATGGGAAAGATTGAAAACCGAAGTGAATATCAGAATAGAAGACGCGAGTTCTTTTAAAAAGGGTGCATTCCATTATTTCATGAACCATGCGGAAAAGGTTGGAAAGAAGATATTAGAGAAAGCAAGCGTTGGATTTATAGATAGGCTAATATACTCACTCGGGGAATTTATAATATATGGCCCATTGAAAAATATGTTGGGCTTAACAAAGGTGAGAATTGCATACACTGCGGGAGAAGCAATAAGTGCAGAACTCTTTGATTTTTACAGGGCGCTTGGCATAAATCTTAAGCAGCTGTATGGACAAACGGAAGCCTCTGTTTTTCTAACCATGCAGGACGATAATGACGTAAGATCAGACACTGTTGGCCGACCAATAAGAGGTGTTGAGCTTAAGATAGCAGACTCTGGCGAAGTTTTGTATCGCTCCGTAGGAGCATTTAAAGAGTACTATAAAAATCCAAAGGCTACACAAGAAACAAAAGATAAAGAGGGTTGGGTGGCAACCGGAGATGCGGGATACATTGAAGAGTCTAGTGGTCAGTTAAGGATTATTGATCGGGCTAAAGATGTTGGCAAAATGAAGAGTGGAGATATGTTTGCGCCAAAATATGTGGAAAATAAATTGAAATTTTTCCCTAATATATTGGAAGCAGTGTTATTTGGTTCAGGGAAAGATAAATGTGTTGCGTTTCTAAATATTGATCTGTCCGCCGTTGGAAACTGGGCCGAGAGAAATAATATAAATTATGCGTCGTATCAGGAGCTTGCTTCGAATGAAAAAGTCATCGATATGATGAAACAGCATGTTGAAGAGGTGAACCAAGATCTTGCTGCAGACACAACAATGTCAGGATGCCAAATTCATAGATTTTTAATTTTGCACAAAGAGTTAGATCCCGATGATGGTGAAATCACAAGAACAAGAAAAGTGAGGCGCAGTTTTGTCGCAGAGAAGTATGACGATTTAGTAACCGCGCTTTACAAAGGAGATAATGAGGTGTCCACGAAAACTGAAGTAACGTATGAAGACGGAAAGAAGGGTTATCTTGAAGCTACCCTTAAGTTAGTGGATGCTCAGACATATATGCTTAAAGAAAAAAGTGATGCTGCTTAACTACGTGATAATTGAAGGTGTGAACTTATGAGTGAAAAGAATTCAGTAATAATGGAAGTTAAAAATATCAATCTCCGGTTTGGAGGCGTTATTGCTATCCAAGACGTGTCCTTCAACATTTTTGAGGGAGAGATACGAGCGATAATCGGACCTAATGGAGCGGGTAAATCTTCTATGCTCAATGTAATAAATGGCTTCTACCATCCACAGGAGGGTGAGGTTTGGTTTAATGGAGAAAAAAGGCCTTCCATGGAACCATACCAAATTGCAAAGACTGGCATTGCTAGAACATTTCAGAACATCGCGTTGTTTAAAGGGATGACAACGATTGAAAACGTAATGACAGGGCGGCAGCTAAAAATGAACAAGAACTTTTTTTGGCAAATGCTGCGTTATGGCCCGGCAATCGATGAAGAGGTTCAGCATAGAAGGAGATGCGAGGAAATAATTGATTTCTTGGAAATTAACCACATCCGAAAGACCCCAGTAGGGTCCTTACCATATGGATTGCAGAAAAGAGTAGAATTGGCGCGTGCCCTTGCTATGGATCCAAAGATTTTGCTGCTTGATGAGCCAATGGCCGGTATGAATGTTGAAGAAAAACAGGATATGTCAAGATTTATTATCGACGTAAATGAAGAGTTTGGAACGACTATAGCTTTAATCGAGCATGATATGGCAGTTGTTATGGATTTGGCTGATAGGGTTGTCGTTTTAGATTATGGCAAGCTTTTAGCGGATGGGACCCCAGCTGAGGTTCAATCTAACCAAGCGGTCATAGATGCATATTTAGGAGTACCGCACTGATGGAAATTTTATACGCAATACTTATCGCGCCTTTCGTTGAAATGGGGTCCTACCCAGACTTATTTATTCAGGCACTTTGGGACGGTTTTGTGGCTGGAACTCTTTATGGACTTATAGCGCTTGGGTTCGTGCTTATTTTCAAAGCCTCCGGAGTTTTTAACTTTTCGCAACCCATCCTCGTCGTTTTGGCAGCGCTGTCCCTAGTAAGTTTTTATAAAATGGGCATTCCTGCTTGGATAAGTGTGATTCTAGTATTGATAATGTTTTATGTTTTAGCTTGGCTAGTTGAACGACTTATACTCAGGCAACTGGTAAATCAGGATGGCAATATCTTATTCATGTCGACCATAGGATTGACATTTATTATTATTGGAGCGGCACAGTGGATTTTTGGAGGCGTGCCTAGTGCCATGATCGTCAATGAACTTGGGTTTCCCAACGGTTCACTTGAGTGGCCAATGTTCGGCGGTGGAGTGTATTTTGAAATGATTGATATTTCAGCCGCGGTAATTGCGGTCATAATGATAGTGATTTTGGCAGTGTTTTTTAGCAAAACAAAAATTGGTAGAGGGTTACGAGCGGTTGCTGACGATCACCAAGCGGCTCTTTCTGTTGGTATTTCTCTGAACCAAATATGGGTAATTGTATGGTTTGTTGCGGGTATAGTGGCTTTAGTTACAGGAATATTTTGGGGAGCAAGATCTGACGTTTCGTTTGCGCTTCAAATAATTGGTTTTAAAGCTTTGCCTGTTTTGATCATTGGCGGTTTTACCTCTATTCAAGGAGCGATAATTGGTGGCCTGATTATTGGGTTAGGCGAAAAGATATTTGAAATTTATTGGGGACCTCTGCTTGGAAGTGGGGTTGAAGGGTGGTTTGCATATGTTATTGCACTAGTCTTTCTTCTCTACAGACCTCAGGGGCTCTTTGGTGACAAGCTTATAGAGAGGGTTTAGTAGAATGTTTTACAGAGAAACAGGCCAATTTAAGTCAAAGTATAAAGAAGAGTTAGCTGCATTCCCTTTAGCCGAAGATAAAGTAGGAATAGCTATACTTCTTGTAATAGCATACGTCTTTATTCCTATATTCGGTATTCCAGGGTTGTCATTCGAATTCACCATGGGTGCGATTATGATCCCTGTGTTTATCTTTACTATTACAACTCTTGGTTTGAACATTCTTTTAGGCTTTGCAGGCCAGATTTCGTTGGGTACGGGAGCTTTTATGGGTGTGGGAGCTTACAGTTGTTATAAAATTATGACAATCTTTCCGGACCTTAATATAATTATTTGCGTAATTCTATCGGGTTTAGTCACAGCGATTGTGGGCATGATTTTTGGTTTGCCATCTTTAAAAATCAAAGGCTTTTATTTAATCGTGGCGACATTAGCCGCACAGTTTTTTCTAGAGTGGGCGTTTATACGTGTTGCTTGGCTCTATAATTATAATGATAGTGGTGGAATAGAGGGCACTAATAAAGAAATGTTTGGACTTATTGTCAGTGGACCCCAGTCGGATGCCTTGACGAGATACTTTATAGTCTTAACGTTGCTGGTGTTGTTAACCTGGCTGGCCTCAAATGTTATAAGAGGGAGGATTGGTCGTTCTTGGATGATGATTAGGGATATGGATATTGCTGCTGAGTTAATAGGAGTACGGCCCTTGACAGCTAAGTTGTCAGCATTTGCGTTTTCATCATTTTATATTGGGATATCTGGTGCTCTGATGGTTTTTTTCTGGCTTGGCGCAGCTGAGGTGGAAAGCTTCGATGTAAGTCACAGCTTTACTTATTTATTCATGGTTATAATTGGGGGACTAGGATCAATCACGGGCAGTTACATGGGCGCTGCGCTAGTCTGGGTAATACCCGTTTTAATTAAAGAAATTGGAAAGACGGCATTTGGGTTCGATGCATTTGTAATGGAAAACTTTTCGATAATATTTTTGGGAGTAGCGATTGTGGTTATATTAATTGTTGAACCACATGGGCTAGCTCGGTTATGGCAAATAACGAAACAAAAGTTGAGGTTATGGCCATTTCCCTATTAATTCCCAGAAGTTCGAGAGAGGATATGAGCCCCTCTTTCGAAATGAAAATATGGCTCAAAAAAAATGCAGCTTGAAGCTGCTTCATTATGGGGAGATCAAAATGAAAAAACTTTTAATTGGTGCTGTAATGGCGTTAGGCACCGTTTTCTCATCAGTTAGCTTAAGTTTTGCTGATGAATTATTAGTACCAACCATGTCCTATCGCGTTGGACCTTATGCGGCTAACGGTACTATGATTGCCAATGGTTTCACCGACTACTTTATGATGTTAAATGAAAGAGACGGTGGTATCGGTGGTGTTAAGGTTAAGGCTGAAGAGTGTGAAACTGGATACAAGGCACAAGTTGGTGTTGAATGTTATGAATCATACAGAGGAAAGAATGCTCTAGTGCATACTCCAAACTCAACTGGTATAACCTTACAAATTCTTCAAAAAGCTCCGGAAGACGAAGTGCCTATTTTGACAATGGGATATGGTCTTTCAGCTGCGGCAAAAGGAGAAACTTTTCCTTGGGCATTTAACTATCCTGCATCTTATTGGTCACAAATGACATCAATCTTGTCATACATCGATAGCCAGACAGGTTTGAAAGGTAAAAAGATTGGATTTCTATATCTTGATGTTGGGTATGGGCGTGAGCCTATTCCAGTCCTTGAGGAGTTAGGTCCTAAGATGGGTTTTGAAACACTCTTAGTACCTGTTGCAGGTAAAGAGATGCAAAATCAGTCGTCACATTGGTTAACAATCAGAAAAGAAAAGCCTGATTGGGTAATTATGTGGGGCTGGGGTGCAATGAACCCAACAGCGATCAAAGAAGCAGCCAAAACCAGATTTCCACTAGATAGATTTATTGGGAATTGGTGGTCAGGAGCACACGTCGATACGGAAGCCCTTGGTTCAAAAGCTAAAGGGTATCTTGCATCAAGCTTTACAACAACAGGCACTGACTTTCCTGCAATACAAGACATGATTAAGTACGTCGTGAAGCCAGGAAAGAGTAAAACTGAAATGGGAATGCCAGGAAAAGTTCTCTACAACAGAGCCATGTTTAATGCAGTGATCATCGCTGAGGCGATAACGGTTGCTCAGAAAATGACTGGTAAAAAGAACGTTACTGGCGCTGATGTTCGCCTTGGTCTAGAAAATATCAAGCTAGACGAAGCTCGGCTTAAGGAACTTGGCCTCGAGGGCTTCACTGCACCTGTTATAGGATCATGTGCTGACCACGAAAGTGGTGGTTCTATCTTTGTACAGCAGTGGGACGGATCTGACTGGAAGAGAATTACTGGGTTAATTCCGCCAATGACAGATGTGGTTCAACCGCTTCTTACAGCTGCTGCTGAAAAGTACGTCTCTGATAAGTCTGGATGGACAACGCAGAAGTGTAACTAAATTAAAAAATTTTGGCCCACAGCCTTAGGGGTGTGGGCCAAATCTAATTAAGGTAAAAAAATGTTTGATGACAAAAATCAGGAAATTCTTCTAGATGTAAGCAACATAGAGGTTGTTTATAACAATATTATCCTTGTTTTGCGCGGGGTAAGTCTTACGGTGGAAAAAGGTGGAATAACGGCGTTACTCGGAGGTAACGGCGCAGGAAAAAGCACCACATTAAAGTCGGTCTCAAATTTGCTTCGGTCTGAACGAGGCGAAGTAACTAAGGGCACAATATCATATAATGGTGAGTCAATTAAAGATTTGGATCCTGCAGATATGGTGAGGAGTGGAGTTATACAAGTTATGGAAGGCAGACACTGTTTTGAGCATCTCACTGTAGAAGAGAATTTATTGACTGGAGCATATACGCGTAAAGTCAGTGGAAGTGAAATTCAAGAAAGCCTAGATCTTGTATATAATTACTTTCCAAGACTAAAAGAGAGAAGAAAATCACTTGCGGGTTATACGTCCGGTGGAGAGCAACAGATGGTTGCAATTGGCCGAGCATTAATGTCTCAACCGGAAACAATTCTTCTTGACGAGCCAAGCATGGGTTTGGCTCCCCAGCTTGTTGAAGAAATCTTTGAAATTGTTAAGCAATTAAATGAAAAAGAGAGTGTGGCTTTTTTATTGGCTGAACAAAATACAAATGTTGCATTAAAATATGCCCATAAAGGTTATATATTGGAGAGTGGTCGGGTAGTTATGGATGGCCCAGCAAAAGAACTCAGAGAAAATCCAGATGTTAAGGAATTTTATTTAGGTATGTCCGAGGAAGGAAGAAGCTCATTTAAAAATACCAAGTCATATCGCAGACGTAAAAGGTGGCTGTAAAAAGTTTATGGGGGAGTTCTTTGATAAACTTGAGACGAGGTCTGACGATGAAAGATCTAGTGATCTTTCTAAAGCAATTCCGCTGCAGATAAAGAACGCTAAAGAGAACTCTAAAGCGTTTAGTAAAATACTGGCCGATGTTGACCCCAGTGAAATAAATTCAGTTGAAGATCTAATTAAAATTCCAGTTTTACGGAAAAGTGAACTTGTTAGGCTACAAGCCCAAGATCCACCTCTTGGTGGTTTGATATCAGGTTCCATTCAAGACTTGAACCAAATTTTTCAGTCTCCAGGACCAATTTACGAACCTGGTATGGTCAAAAAAGATTGGTGGCGATCTGCTAGAGCACTTAATGCGGCTGGAATAGGAAAAGGTGACATTGTCCAGAACTGTTTTTCTTATCACTTCACGCCGGCTGGAATGTTGAGTGAACAAGGTATACTAGCTGTAGGTGCAACGGTATTTCCTGCTGGGACCGGACAAACAGAATTACAAGCGCGAGCTGCCAGTGAGATTGGTGTAACAGCTTACATAGGAGTACCCGATTTTCTTCAAATTATTTTAGAGAAGGGAGATGAACTAGGGCTAGATCTATCAAAGATTAAAAAAGCACTTGTGGGAGGTGGTCCTCTTTTTCCAAAAACAAGACAAAGTTATAAAGAAAGAGGCATTATGTGTCTGCAAAATTACGGGACTGCAGATTTAGGCAATGTTGCTTATGAGACTGTAGCGGATGCGCCTATGGTTGTTGATGAAGGCGTTATCGTTGAAATAGTGACGCCAGGTACAGGTGATCCCGTTGCCGAAGGGGAAATTGGAGAAGTGCTAGTAACATCTTTAAACTCAGATTATCCACTCATCAGGTTCGCAACGGGTGACTTGTCGGCTGTTGCGCCCGGGAAAAGTGAGTGTGGTAGGACTAATATGAGGATTGTTGGTTGGCGTGGGAGAGCTGACCAGACAACAAAAATTAAAGGCATGTTCGTTAGACCTGAGCAAGTTGCCGATTTAGTTGGCAGATCATCAGAGATTAAAAAGGCTAGGGTAAATGTAACGCGGAGCGATAATAATGACATAATGACTGTCCTTTTAGAGATTGAAGGTGATATGAATAAAGATTACAATCCTATGGTAAAGGAAATACTTAAACTTAAGGGTGATGTAGAATTAGTCACGCCTGGGTCATTACCCAATGATGGAAAGGTAATAGACGACCAAAGAACATTTGATTAGATAGGGGGTCAAAATGAAAAAAGTTGTAATTGTTGGAGCTTCAAGGACACCAATGGGAGGCTTTCATGGTGAAATGAGCCAAGCGACGGCGCCCGAGCTAGGTGGTGCAGCAATAAAAGGCGCAATAGAAAATGCTGGTGTTAAAAACGAGAGTATAGATGAAGTCATAATGGGCAATGTTTTGTCAGCAGGTCAAGGGCAAGCTCCTGCTAGACAAGCCTCTTTTAACGCAGGTCTTTCCGAAAATGTGCCTGCTGTTACGTTGAATAAGATGTGTGGATCAGGTCTAAAGTCTGTTATTTACGCACACGATCAAATAAAAGCTGGAACCAGTGAGTTGGTGGCTGCGGGTGGAATGGAGAGTATGACTAACGCTCCTTACCTCTCTCCAAAAATGAGAGCTGGCGCACGTGTTGGTCATCAACAAATGTATGACCACATGTTCCTAGACGGTTTAGAAGATGCTTATGAGCCAGGAAGATTGATGGGCACATATGCAGAAGATACGGCTGAGTTATTTCAATTCACAAGAGAACAGCAAGATGAATATGCTATAGGTTCGTTAAATAATGCTCTAAGTGCTCAAAAAGAGAACGCCTTTGATAAAGAAATTTCACCAGTTACTATTAAAACAAGAAAGGGTGACATAACCATTAAAGAGGACGAGCAACCTAAGAATGCACAACCAGAAAAAATTCCAAATTTAAAGCCTGCATTCAAAAAAGATGGAACAGTTACTGCAGCTAACTCTTCCTCAATTTCTGATGGTGCAGCAGTACTATTAGTTAGCTCTGAAGAAAGAGCTGACGAGCTTTCACTTCCTATACGAGCGACAATTTTAGGACATACTGTTCATGCTCAAAAGCCAGGAATGTTTACTACAGCACCTATTCCAGCTGCTAAGAAGTTGCTAGAAAGAGTAGGATGGTCAACAGATGAAGTTGATTTGTGGGAAGTAAATGAAGCTTTTGCTGTTGTCCCTATGGGTTTTATGAAGGAGCTAAACATTCCTAGAGAAAAGATAAATGTTAATGGTGGTGCCTGTGCCCTAGGACATCCAATTGGAGCTTCGGGAGCTAGAATTCTTGTGACGCTACTTAATGCATTAGAAAAAAGAAATTTGAAAAAAGGTATTGCGGCTATTTGTTTAGGCGGTGGTGAGGGTCTAGCAATGGCTATAGAAAGACCATGAAGATTTCAGAGAATACTGCGGCACTAGTTACCGGAGGAGCATCTGGACTGGGCTTAGCGGTCGTCGAAAAATTTGTTTCTTTAGGAGCAAAAGTTGCAGTCTTCGATATGAATGAAGAGGAAGGCTCAAAAGTCGCCAGTCAGCATGGAGTTACCTTTGAGAAAGTGGATGTATCTGACCCTCAATCAGTGGCGGATGGCCTTAGTTCAATAAGAGAGAGAATTGGGCAGGAAAGCGTTTGCGTGAATTGTGCAGGTATTGGGTTTTCTCAAAAAACGGTTTCTAAGGGTCGAAACCATCAATTTGAGTTATTTGATAAAACAATACGTATAAATCTAATTGGTACTTTTAACGTTGCGTCTCAAAGTGCTTTGGGGATGTCAGAACAGAATACCGTGTTAAGCGATGATCAAGAAAAAGGCGTTATAATTAATACAGCATCGGTTGCTGCTTTCGATGGTCAAATCGGACAGATTGCTTACTCAGCCTCTAAGGGTGGTGTGGTTGGAATGACGTTGCCAATGGCGCGTGATTTAGCCCAAGATGGAATTAGGGTGGTTACAATTGCGCCAGGTCTCTTTAGTACGCCTATGTTACGAAGCTTACCCGAGGATGTTCAGGATGCCCTGGGCAAATCGGTACCCTTTCCTCCGAGACTGGGGTCACCCTCAGAATTTGCTGATTTAAGTGTCCAGATTGTAGAAAATAGTATGCTCAACGGAGAGACAATTCGGTTGGATGGTGCGATCCGTATGGCACCAAAATAGAGGCTCGTGTAAAGATGTTTAATGCAACAATGGATTTTGGCTTAGGGGAAGATATAGATGCGCTCAGAGAAACCGTTAGGAAATTTGCGCTAGAAGAAATTGCTCCAAAGTCTGCAGAGGTAGATAGGTCCAACGACTTTCCCATGGAGCTTTGGGAGAT
>ENA-OSEY01002854-OSEY01002854.1-marine-metagenome-genome-assembly--contig:-NODE-2854-length-10867-cov-2.775904_pt1 | contig 10867 bp, 8 predicted proteins | sample MGYA00248465_ERZ534230 | MGnify/ENA primary metagenome ERZ534230 (study PRJEB26409, sample SAMN06344110) | marine metagenome | isolation source: Sea water from surface | place: Atlantic Ocean:Southern... | reverse complement strand
AATATTTATTTTAAATATTTTAGAAGAATTGCAATATAAGATTGACGTTTTGTTCGTAGGTACTGGCAATGAAATTTGCCAGGTGCCGGAAAGTTTCCGTAAAAGGTTGGAAGAAATTGGTTTAGCTTTGGAAATTATGAGTACACCTTCTGCATGCCGAACTTACAACGTATTACTTTCTGAGGGGCGGCGAATTGCCATAGCTGCTCTACCTGTTGATGAAAGGTAAAGAAATTGGCTATTTCTGTTGAGTCATTATCCGTATCTCGTGGTGGAATTAACCTATTAGAGGGACTTGATATCGAATTGAATAGTGGCCAGGCAGGTATTCTGCGTGGTCCAAACGGAGTAGGAAAAACGACCCTGCTTAGAGCATTAGCAGGCTTGCAGCCTGTTGAAACAGGTAAAATACAATATTCAATCGATGATGTTTGCTACTCTGGTCACGCTGATGGTGTCAAACCCACTTTAACAGTTCGAGAAAACTTAGAATTTTGGGCAGATATTTTTGGTCATCACTCAATCAGTGAGGCCGCTGAACAATTTATGATAAGTGATTTTCTGGATTTGAAAGTTGGGACTTTATCAGCTGGTCAAAAAAGAAGAGTTGGACTTTCAAGGCTTGGATTAACAGGCCGCTCGGTTTGGTTGCTTGATGAACCTACTGTTTCCTTAGACCAAACTTCCGTAAGTATTTTTGAAAATATTATAAAAGATCATCTTTTGAAAAATGGTTGTGCATTAATTGCAACCCATATTGATCTAGGATTAGAAGACAGCGCCAAAATAATTAATCTTTCTAAATATCAACCTCAATCAGGGAAGTTGAGTAGGTCAGATGAGGCTTTTGTATGATTGCATTAATTTTCCGTGATTTAAGAATTGCCATTCGAGTGGGGGGAGGCTTTGGCCTAAGTTTGGCATTTTTTTTCATAATTGTTATTTTTTTTCCGTTTGCCATTGGACCAAATTTAGAGCTGCTATCTAAAGTGGCTCCCGGAACATTATGGATAGGAGCTCTTTTGGCCTGCCTTTTATCTCTTGAACGTATTTTTGCTTTAGATTTTGAAGATGGAACATTAGATTTGTTAGCGACTTCACCCTTGCCATTGGAGGGTGTTGTGATGGCCAAAGCCCTAGTCCATTGGTTAACCACCGGTTTGCCGCTAGTTTTTATATCACCTTTTCTTGGGATTTTGCTTGGTTTGCAAAATATCAGCGTTTTATTTTTGGTAATGTCGTTGTTGCTAGGAACGCCGGCCTTGAGCATAATAGGAACATTTGGTGCCGCTTTAACGGCAGGAATGAAACGAGGAGGGCTTTTGTTGTCACTTTTGGTTTTGCCTCTCTATATACCAACCTTGATCTTTGGCGCCGAGGCCGCACGCCGGGGAATAGAAGGTTTTGAAATACAGTCCTCTATATTGTTGCTATTAGGTGTTACATTGTTAAGTTGGGCCATATTACCATTTGCTGCTGCCAGCGTGCTTAGGATCAATTTGAGATAAAGGGTGAAAATGTCTTTTTGGGAATATGCTAATCCAGTAAAATTTCTAAAGCTGTCAGGTACCGTTTTGCCTTATTTTAGTGTTTTTGCTGCTCTTATGATAATTTCAGGGTTGTGTTGGGGTTTTTTCTTCACACCGGACGATTATAAGCAGGGCGCAACTGTGAAAATATTGTACGTACATGTGCCAGCTGCCTTCGTGGCTATTAATGCCTGGTTCATGATGTTGATTGCATCAATTATTTGGTTAGTAAGAAGGCACCATGTAAGTGCTCTTGCGGCGAAGGCTGCTGCTCCCATAGGTGTTGCGATGACCATTATTGGTTTAGTTACCGGTGCCTTGTGGGGGCAACCAATGTGGGGCACATGGTGGGAGTGGGATCCAAAGTTAACTTCTTTTTTAATCTTATTTCTATTTTATATTGGCTACATTGCTCTTTGGTCTGCTGTCGAGGACCCAGACAGCGCCGCGGATCTGACCTCCATATTATGTATAGTGGGGTCTGTATTCGCTGTTTTATCACGATACGCGACAGTATTCTGGAACCAAGGTTTACATCAAGATGCATCGTTGTCAGTCGATAAGGAAGAACATGTTGCTGATGTATTCTACTACCCTTTATTAGTTGTTATGGCAGGCTTTGTTTTGCTTTTTATTGCTTTGGTTTTACTCAATACCAGATCAGAAATAATGACGAGGAGAGCGAGTGCATTGCTTGCTCGCAGAAAGGTTTAATATGCCAGACTTGGGGAATTATGCTTTTCATGTGCTGTCCTCATATGGGGTAACCACCTTAGTAATTATTATTGTAATAATTTTTTCTTACATAAAATATACACGAGCTAAAAAATCCCTAGAAAAAATAGAGGCAAACCTTAATGGAAAATAGGCGTATTTCACCGCTTATTATTTTACCTCCCCTAATTTTTTTAGGTCTGGCTTTTCTGTTTATATTAGGTGTCAAAAGAGAAAATCCAAATGATTTGCCATCTGTTTTTATTGATCAACCTGCTCCTAATATTACAGTAAGTCCTCTAAAAGGCTTCGACCCAGTTTTACCTTCAGAAATTACCAGACCGAATATTAAATTGGTTAACTTTTGGGCGAGTTGGTGTCCACCTTGCCGAGCCGAGCACCCTAAATTATTGGAGCTTTCTGAACAAGGTATCCAGATAATTGGCGTAAATTTTAATGACAAAGAGAAAAATGCGAAATCTTATTTACTAGAAAGTGGTAATCCCTTCTCAAGTATAGCATTTGATCCATCTGGTAAAACGGCAATTGACTGGGGAGTTACAGCCCCACCGGAAACTTTCATACTTAACAGTCAAGGAGTTGTTATTTTCCGTTTTGCAGGGCCATTAGTTGGAACTGACTATGAGAATAGGTTCGAGCCAGCCTTGAAAAAGGCTTTGGAACAATGATCAGGTTTTTTGTTTTAATAAAACTAGTAATGAGCTGATAGTGAGTCTAACGAACTTTTCTGAGGAGGTTTAAACTTAGTTAGGTCAATTCCCATGACGGCCTGTTTGTATTCCTTAATATCAGGGGTTCGCCCTAAAATTGCAGAAAGTACGACGACAGGCGTTGATGCGAGCAAAGATTCACCAGTCTTGCTGTCAGTGTCTTCAACTACCCGCCCTTTGAATAACCTGGTAGACGTTGCAAGCACAGTGTCTCCCTTGGCTGCTTTTTCCTGGTTTCCCATACAAAGATTGCAACCTGGCCTTTCAAGATAGAGAATATTCTCGTACTCTGTTCTTGCTGCAGTTTTTGGGCTAGTATCATCAAATTCAAAACCTGAATATTTTTGTAATATTTCCCAATCACCCTCATCCTTGAGCTCCTCGATGATGTTATATGTCGGTGAGGCAACAACCAACGGAGCTTTAAACTCAACTTTGCCGCTAGTTTCTTCTAAATTTCGTAGCATTTGGGCAACAATTTTAATATCGCCCTTATGGACCATGCAGGATCCAACAAACCCCAAATCAACTTTTTTATTTGTATCATAAAATGAAATAGGTCGAATTGTGTCATGAGTGTATCGTTTTGAAATATCTATGTTTTTGACATCGGGATCGGCAATCATAGGCTCATTAATTAAATCCAAATCTACCGTTACTTCAGCAAAATATTTTGCATTGCTGTCGGGTTTTATAGCAGGTTTCTCACCGTTTTTTATTTGATTAATGCGTGTCTCGGCTATTTTGATTAAACCACCTAACATTTGCGCATCGTTATCCATTCCTTTTTCAATCATAATTTGAATGCGATCACGCGCTATTTCCAACGATTTAATGAGCGTCTCGTCCTCTGAGATGCATATGGAAGCTTTTGCTTTCATCTCCGCAGTCCAGTCAGTAAAAGTGAAGGCCTGGTCTGCAAGAAGGGTCCCAATGTGAACTTCTATTACTCTGCCTTGAAATACATTATCACCAAATTGTTTTAGCATTTGAGATTGAGTGGCGTGTACTACATCCCTGAAATCCATGTGCTCTGCCATTGAACCTGTGAAGGTCACTTTCACTGTTTCAGGAATTGGCATTGTGGCTTCACCAGTTGCTAAAGCCAGTGCAACTGTCCCTGAGTCTGCACCAAAAGCCACGCCTTTTGACATCCTCGTATGCGAGTCACCTCCTATAATTATAGCCCAGTCGTCAACCGTAATATCGTTTAATACCTTATGGATCACATCAGTCATAGGGTGATATATCCCTTTTGGATCTCGACCAGTAATTAAGCCAAAATCACTCATAAAATTCATCAATTTAGGTGTGTTTTCTTGTGCTTTAATATCCCAAACGGATGCCGTATGGCATCCAGATTGATAAGCTCCATCCACATTTGGTGCTAAAACAGTCGCGGCCATAGCTTCAAGTTCTTGAGCTGTCATAAGGCCAGTAGTATCCTGTGACCCAACTATATTTACCTTAACTCTAACATCAGAGCCTGCATGCAAGGTCTTATCGTTTGTAACTCCTTGAGCATTTGCATTGAAGATTTTCTCGACGGCTGTCATTCCTTGATTTGGATGAGAGATTTCTCTGGCTTTTGCATAAGCCGATTTTAATTCCACTCCCAAAGCTTCACAGGCCAAACTTTGAAGTTTCTTTCCAAAGACAATCGAATATGAGCCTCCAGCTTTCATAAATTCAATTTTCTGTGCTGTAAAAGAAGATGTAAGATCTACAAGCTCCTCATCTCCAGCGTCACTCAATAATTTTTTCTTTTTTACATCAATTTTTAGAAGTGTTCCTGAGTCCACCGAATACTTTTGTTCGAGTACTGGAGTGTCATCATTGTTCAGGATAGGTTTTCCATTCTGGTCTACTTTTTTGACCCAGTTTTTAAGATCAACGCCTATTCCACCTGTCACTCCTACCGTTGTTAGGAAAATTGGGGAAACGCCATTCGTTCCAGCCACTATCGGAGCTGAATTTACAAAGGGTACGTATGGACTTGACTGTTTTCCTGTCCATAAGGCCACATTATTAATTCCAGACATTCTTGAAGATCCAACACCCATCGTACCTTTTTCAGCAACAAGCATTATGCGCCTATCTGGGTGCTTTAGTTTAAGATCTTCAATTTCTTTTTGAGCGCGTTCAGAAATGAAACATTTTCCATGAAGTTCACGATCGGCTCTTGAGTGGGCTTGATTGCCCGGTGATAGTAAATCAGTTGATATATCACCTTCACCAGCCACATATGTAACTATTTTAATTTCATTTTCTACTTCGGGAAGTTTAGTGAAAAATTCTGCTTTCGAATAACTTACTAGAATATCTTCTGCTATCGGATTATTATTTTGGTAAGCTTGTATTAATCTATCTGTATCAGCTTCATAAAGAAAAACCTGGGTTTTGAGCACTTCCGCGGCTTTAATTGCGTTATCCTTTTGAGCCCCCAAAGCTAGGTCAATCAAAACTTTGATAGAAGGACCACCCTTCATATGCGATAACAACTCAAAAGCACGATCACTTGTTATTTTGTCAACTCTACAGTCGCCATCAATTACTTGCTTTAGAAACTCGGCTTTCTTATCTGCCGCTTTTGTTGTGCCGGGAAGCACATTGAAAATTAGAAACTCTACACATTGATCATGATGCTTATTATTTGCGTCTTTGACGTGAGCAATAATTTCCGCTGCCAAATCGCCATCATCAATTGGCTTTGCGCTCAATCCTTGCTTTTCTCTGGTTTTGATCTCATTTAGGTATTCTTCATACAAATTCATTGTAAATTAAGCCTGATAAATTGTTGATGGATATATTGTATACTATAGTACACCAAAAATATGTTACCTTCAAGTAACGATTTTGGGTAAATATGATTTTTAGTCTGAAAATACTCTTTGAAAAATAGTATCAACATGTTTTGTATGGTATTCTAGATCGAACTGCTCGTCGATCTCTTCGTTTGCTAATACCTTTTTTACTTCCGGATCATTTTTGAGCTCCGTTTTAAAGTCTTTTCCTTCTTCCCACACTTTCATCGCATTTCTCTGTACTAGTCTATATGCATCCTCACGACTAAGACCGGCTTGCGTGAGTGCTAACAAAACACGCTGAGACATGATGAGACCCTGGAATTTATTCATATTTTTCATCATATTTTCTGGATACACTACTAAGTTTTTAATAACAGATGTTAAACGGGCTAATGCAAAATCCAAAGTTACAGTCGCATCTGGGCCTATATTTCTTTCCACAGAGCTGTGACTGATATCTCTCTCGTGCCATAGTGTGACATTTTCCATAGCAGGAATTACGGCCATTCTGACAAGACGAGAAAGACCAGTGAGATTTTCAGTTAATACAGGGTTTCGTTTATGCGGCATTGCTGAGGAGCCTTTTTGACCCTTAGAAAAAAATTCTTCAGCTTCAAGAACTTCAGTTCTCTGCATGTGTCTGATTTCTGTCGCAATGTTTTCTATAGAGCTAGCTATAACTCCTAACGTGGCAAAGAATGCCGCATGTCTGTCTCTTGGTATGACTTGCGTCGAAATAGGTTCAGGGTAAAGACCCAGCTGGTTACATACGTATTCCTCTATGAAAGGATCAATATTTGCAAAGGTTCCAACGGCGCCAGAGATAGCACCGGTCGCTATTTCGTTTTTGGCCTCTTCTAGCCGTCTTTTGTTTCGTTTCATTTCAGCATAAAACCTAGCAAAGGTAAGTCCCATAGTTGTGGGCTCTGCATGTATGCCGTGGCTTCTCCCAATCCTCACTGTCATCTTGTGCTCTTCAGCCCTGTTTCTTAATGCACTGAGAAGATCGTTGAGATTTTCTATTAAAACATCGCTTGCACGCATTAACTGAATATTGAAGCACGTATCTAGGACGTCTGAACTTGTCATTCCTTGGTGAACAAAACGCGCTTCGTCACTCCCCACGTGTTCAGCCAGATGCGTTAAAAATGCTATGACATCATGTTTCGTTATCGCTTCTATTTCATCTATTCGAGCAACGTCAAACTCAACATCTTTCGCCTTCCAAACAGCTTTTGCATTTTCTTTTGGAATTAATCCAATTTTGGCCATTGCATCACACGCATGGGCCTCAATTTCATACCATATCCTAAACTTCGTGCTCGGTGACCATATATCTACCATTTGGGGGCGCGAGTAACGTGGTATCATTTGCTAATCCTTTGGATTTAGTTTCCAAAAGTGATGTACTTGGCTATTTTAAAAACGGCAAGGGTAGGGCGCCGGTGTTTTGTATAAAACTTACGGATTACCCATCAAAATTGGATCAAATGGATATCTTGTTAAATTTTCATACCCATTTTCTGTGATAAGCACTTGATCTTCCAACTTGATAGAAAAATCTCCATTCTCTGGGCTTACTAAAGCCTCGACGCACAAAACCATGCCAGGTTCTAGTACATAATCATATGCGCCTTCTACAAATTTATCAGGGTAAGCAATCAATGGCCATTCATCACACAATCCAACACCATGCATCAGACAACCGTATTTTCCATTTTGAAAATTTTTATCTAGTTTGTGGGCATTTAAGGTTAGGTCTCGCATATGAATACCCGGACTTAAAAGGTCCATATTATACATTATGTGTTCATGGGCATGCTGCATAGCATAAATCATATCTGGACGAGGAGGCTTATCACCGATCCACCAAGTACGACTAATGTCCACACAAATTCCATAGGAACCCACTAGATCGGTATCAAAGGCAACTATTTCATTATTTTGTACTATCCTAGGCCCACATTCCTGAAACCACGGATTAGTTCGAGGGCCAGATGCCAGCAAACGAGTTTCAATCCACTCTCCCCCCCTTTTTATATTTTCTGCATGCAAAACAGCCCAGATATCATCTTCACTGGTATTACCTTTAGGAACATCTATTCGGGCTTTTTGCTCCATTATTGCTACAGCATTTTCACATGCTGTAGAGGCGCATCGCATGGCCAAAATTTCGTCTTCACCTTTAACAGATCTACACTTTTCAGTAACCTCTTCACCCTCCATTATTTGAAAGCCCTGTGCCTCTAGAGATCGCAAGCCATGAAGCATAATTTTATCAACAGCGAGCCGCATATTTGAGCCTGAGTGCTCTGTAATTAAAGTTCTTACCTCGTTTGAAAATTTATCTGCTGCGATATCAATTTTATCTCCTCTGTCAAAATAAAAGAGATCAGCTCCGGACCTTTGCTCTTTTACCAAAGGGTTAAACTCGCTTAAAAATGGTGAATTTTTATAGTCCCATATAACCATATATCCGTCGCTACAAAGTAAAACTGCTCGAAAAGGATTATGAGTATTCCAAAGTTGCATATTCGTGCTGTCTGTGGCGTAGCGAATATTCAAAGGGTCAAACATAAGTAAACCTCCATATCCCCTTTGCACAATATGATCAGTTAGGCGCTTCCATCTATATTCCCGCATTCGTGGCAAGTTTGGTAATTTAAGACCCGATTTTCGCCATTCATTAAAAGCCAGTTGGGTTGGGCCGATTTCGACCCGATTATTGTTATTTGGTGTATTATCACCCAGAAGAGTACCCTGGGATGGATCTATTTTGCGGTTATCTCTAAAATGACTATTCATTGAAAACTCCACTATTTCCTTGTGATTTACATAAGATTTCGAATATGTCAGTTTTAAAACCGACTACTATAATTGTCGTTATTTAACCTACCAAGAGTTTGAGTGTTCAGTTTGATCTTTCAAAAAAGTATCCCTTACGACACAACTTATCCAAAGTTGCCAGGTACCAGACCAATTTCTCCAGATGAGTGGATTATTTGCGATGATGCCTTCTCGCAGCAAATGGCTTTGCGAGATGAGCTTATAGAAACAAAAAGAGATAAAGTTTTAGCGATTTCTGATCAAGCAAATGAAGCAGCGGTAGAGTTGTCAAAGATGGCATTAGAATTTTCCATCAAGAGTTTAGGTTATCAGAAGAGCAATGATGAAGTTATTCGGCCTGATGAAGTTTCCATCAAAATCGATTTAAGTGATCCGATGAGGTTCCTTGGGCGTCTTGTTCAAAATGATTTTTGTATTTTGCAAAAAGTAGGCGACGAGCATGTACTGACAGCTGCTTCCCTTTGCTTTCCTGCCAGTTGGTCATTGGAAGAAAAATTTCTCAAGCCACTTATTGATATACATATTCCTGTAAAAGAATATAACGAAGAAATTGCAAAAAGAGTTCAGCGACTATTTGACGGTTTGCAAGTTAGCCGCCCGGTTTGGCGTTTTAATGCACTCTACTATGAAGAGCCAGATCTGTTCCAACCAAGAAGTGTAAATCAGCCTCGCAAAAAGCCAGCACCAAATCAGGTTAATTATTTTCGATCTGAAAGACAAACGTTGATTAAGTTACCTGAAACACGGGCTATTGTCTTCGGTATACACACTTTTGTAATAAAAATACAAAATTTAGAAAAAGATTAATATAAACATAAAAAACGCTCCAATCGACTATTGGAGCGTTTTTGTTTTCGTGCAGAAATTAGCAGCTGTAGTACATACCGTATTCAACTGGATGCGGCGTATGTTCATACGTCTCGATTTCTTCCATTTTCAACTCAACATAACCATCTATTTGATCTTTAGTAAAAACATCTCCGGTTAGTAAGTATTCGTGGTCGGCTTCAAGACACTCAATAGCTTCTCTCAGGCTTCCGCAAACTGTAGGTATGTCTGCCAACTCTTCAGCTGGAAGATCATAAAGGTTTTTGTCCATGGCTTCACCGGGATCGATTTTGTTTTTGATACCGTCTAGACCGGCCATAAGCAGAGCAGAAAAACAGAGATATGGGTTTGAAGAGGGATCAGGGAAGCGAGCTTCAACCCTCTTGGCTTTTGGCGATTCAGTCCAAGGAATTCGAACACAACCTGATCTGTTCCTTGCAGAATAGGCCCTTAAGACTGGAGCTTCAAAACCAGGTATCAGTCTCTTATATGAGTTTGTCGATGGATTTGTAAAAGCGTTTAATGATTTAGCATGTTTCAAAATTCCACCGATAAACCATAAAGCTTCGTCAGATAAATCTGCATACTTGTCCCCGGCAAATAAAGGTTTTCCATCTTTCCAGATCGACATATTGCAATGCATACCTGTCCCATTATCGCCAGCGATTGGTTTCGGCATGAATGTGGCTGATTTACCATATGCTTGAGCCACATTATGAATAACATATTTATATTTTTGAAGCTCATCACCTTGCTTTGTAAGACTTGAGAAAATTAGCCCTAACTCATGCTGACAAGATGCTACTTCGTGATGGTGTTTATCTACCGACATTCCCAACCGCTTCATTGTTGAAAGCATTTCAGAGCGTATATCTTGACCATCATCGATTGGGTTGACAGGAAAATATCCACCCTTAACGCCTGGTCTATGACCTGTATTACCAATTTCATATTCGGTATCAGTATTCCAAGATGCGTCCAAAGCGTCGACCTCGAATGATACTTTATTCATTGAATTTGAAAATCTCACATCATCAAATAAGAAAAATTCCGCTTCAGGACCAACAAAAAACGTATCACCTACACCAGACGACTTTAAATAGGCCTCGGCCTTCATAGCGGTGCCGCGGGGATCTCTGTTGTAAGCCTCACCTGTGTCAGGTTCAACTACGTAACAATGCACACACACTGTTTTTTCTGCGTAAAAAGGATCAATATATGCGCTTTCTGTATCCATCATTAGCTTCATGTCAGAAGCTTCGATAGATTTCCATCCGGCAATTGATGAACCATCAAACATGAAGCCTTCATCAATAAAATCTGCATCTACCTGATCAGACATGACGGTCACATGCTGCAATTTTCCGCGTGGATCGGTAAATCTGATGTCTACATATTCAGCGTCTTCATC
>ENA-OSEY01002852-OSEY01002852.1-marine-metagenome-genome-assembly--contig:-NODE-2852-length-10877-cov-6.687685_pt1 | contig 10877 bp, 10 predicted proteins | sample MGYA00248465_ERZ534230 | MGnify/ENA primary metagenome ERZ534230 (study PRJEB26409, sample SAMN06344110) | marine metagenome | isolation source: Sea water from surface | place: Atlantic Ocean:Southern... | reverse complement strand
CCTTTTGGTCTATATCTCATTATTACTAAAAGACCTACTCCCATCATTGAAAATCTAAAATACGGAACACTTTCAATTAAGTGCACTTTTAGAAAGTGTGTATCATCTAGCCCAGCAGTAGTTAAATTGACCAGGTAAAGACCAATCGGTGCTGCCTCAATCCATAAGAACCAAACAACAAAACCTCCAAGAATTGCACCAAAGTTATTTCCACTTCCACCAACAATAACCATTACCCAAATTAAAAAAGTATATCTCAAGGGCCTATAACTGCCTGGGGTAAACAATCCATCTTGTGTAACTAACATTGCACCTGCAATACCAACAATAGCTGAGCCTAAAACAAAAATTAATAAGTGTTGTTTAACTACATTTTTACCCATCGCATTAGCTGCTTCCTCATTATCTCTAATTGCTCTCATCATTCTTCCCCAAGGAGAATAAAGAGCTTTTTGAGTTAAGATTAATAAAATAATTACTACAACTAAAAATAATCCAGAGTAACAAAGTTTTACAAAAACTGATGATCCCTCGATTACAAGTTGATTTAGTGTAGCTTGTCTTTCTGTTAAATCAGTAATTAGATTTAATTTACTTGAGTTAAATTTTTCAACAAGACTTATAAACCAATCTGTTTGTTGCAAATTTACCTCATAAGGTGCAGGTCTTTTTAATCCAATTACATTTTTAACACCTCTTGTTAACCAATCTTCGTGTTTTATAATTGCAATAACAATTTCTGATATTAGTAAAGTTGCTATAGCAAGATAATCAGCTCTTAAACCTAAGGCAACTTTTCCTATAACAAAAGCTAATCCACCTGCAAAAAAAGCTCCAACAACCCAAGAAAAAATAATTGGAAGACCTAATCCACCAAGAAAACCAGTTTTTGCAGGATTAACTCCCTCAATAGCTTCAATTCCTGGTTCAGAAATAAATCTTATGATTACAATTCCTAAAATTATAATAGCAGCTACTATGTAAGTTCTGTTTTTTGATTTCTTATAATTTTTTAAAATATACCTAACAGCTAATACCATTGCTATTATAAGAAAAAGACTGAATAAAATATTAAATCCACCTGCACTCCATGCTTCTTGAACAGGATCTACTGAGATTAAAACAGCTGCTAAACCACCTAAAGCTGTAAAACCCATTATCCCAAAGTTAATAAGACCAGCATAACCCCATTGAATGTTGGCACCCATTGTCATTACTGCTGAAATTAGACAAAGATTAAATATTGATAAAGCTATGTTCCAAGACTGGAATATACCAACAAGGATAATCAGCCCCATCATTATACTGTATGCAGCAATTACATTTAAATTTTTTCTCACAACACCTTCCCTTTAAATATACCTGATGGACGATAAAGTAAGACGATGACTAAGATTGAAAAAGATACTGCAAATTTATAATCTGTAGAGAGTAATTGAATTAGACCATCTGGCTCCATACTTTCAGGTAAAACATACATGAAAAATTTTCTATAAGCGTAAGTTAACAATATTTCAGAGAAGGCAATTACATATCCACCGAGAAAGGCTCCAAATGGATTACCAATGCCGCCCACTATAGCCGCTGCAAATATTGGTAGCATATTATTAAAGTAGGTGAATGGTTTAAAGCTTTTATCTAAACCATATAAAGCACCACCAATTGTTGCAAGAATGCCTGCTATGACCCAAGTTATCATGACAATTTTTTTGGGATCGATACCTGATAATAATGCTAAATCCTCATTATCAGAGTATGCTCTCATACTTTTTCCAGTCTTAGTTTTATTTAAAAACCAAAACAAAGTTGAAACTAAAATCAACGTAACAATAATCGTAATAACTTGAGTAGATTTTATTGCAAGACCCTCGTTTAATCCTGTCATTTCTTTAAATTCACCAGCTTTAATTAAAAATTTTTCTCCATCAAAAAATCTTCTATCTGAAGGGCCAATAATTATACGAACCACTGCCTGAGTAACAAACATCACGCCAATACTTACCATCGCTAATTGCACAGGGGGACTTTTGTTTATTCGGTAATATTTAAATACTAATTTATCTATTATCAACATGTAGCCAACCATAAAAATAATACCAAAAGGAATTGCTAGAAGGGCTGTAGGTAAAACCCCAAAACTAATTCCAACAGACTGAAAATAGAAAGTGAATAAAATCACAAACATTGTCCCAAAAGACATCATGTCCCCTGTAGCAAAGTTTGCAAACCGTAAAATTCCGTAAATCAATGTTACAAAAATTGCACCAAGTGCTAGTTGAGATCCGTACGCTAAAGCTGGAACAAAAATATAATTTAATAAAAGTATAATTGCATTTACAAAGTCCATATTAACCACCTAGAAAAGAGCTTCTTACTCTTGGGTCTTCTAGTAGTTCTTTTCCAGTGCCAGAGTGCCGGTTCTCCCCAGTCACCAGAACATAACCCCTATCAGAAATATTTAATGCTTGTTTTGCATTTTGCTCAACCATTAAAATTGCTACGTTCGTTCTTTTTACTTTTACGATATGATCAAATAATTCATCCATCACAATAGGTGATACGCCAGCAGTTGGTTCATCCAACATCAATACAGAGGGCTTGATCATAAGTGCTCTACCTAATGCAACTTGTTGTCTTTGTCCTCCAGATAACTCACCAACTAATTGATTTTTTTTTTCTTTTAGAATTGGAAATAAGTCAAAGATTTCATTAATAGTCTCTTTAAATTCGGTGTTTATTAAGAAAGCACCCATCTCTAAATTTTCCTCCACCGTCATACCTGCAAAAACATTTTTTGTTTGAGGAACGAATGAGATGCCTTCTTTTACTCTGTCTTGTGGAGAAAGTTTTGAAATATCTTTACCATTGATAATTACTGAACCAGATTTTAAATTTAATAAGCCTAACATTGCTTTCATCGCGGTAGATTTTCCAGCTCCATTAGGTCCAAGGATCGATACTATTTCTCCTCTTTCAACATTTACCGAACATGAATTAATTATGTCTGGGCCATTTCCATATCCACCGGTCATGTTATTCCCTTCAAAAAATGCCATTTAATTATCCTTTAATTTTGAGCCTCTACCTAAATAACTTTCAATAACTTTTTCATCTTTTTTTGCATCCTCAACTGAACCTTCGAAAAGGACTGAACCTTCTGCCATTACGATCACTGGATCACATAATCTTCCTATAAAATCCATGTCATGTTCGATCATACAAAAAGTGTAACCTTTTTCTTTATTAAGTTTTTCAATAGCTGTTCCAAGATCCTTTAGTAAAGTTCTATTAACACCAGCACCTACCTCATCTAACAATACTAATTTTGCATCAACCATCATTGTTCGACCTAGTTCTAATAATTTTTTTTGTCCTCCGGATAAATTTCCTGCTAATTCATTTTTTAAATGACCAAGATTAAGAAAATTAATGACCTCCATAGCCTTTTCTTTAATTTGACTTTCTTCTTTTGCAACTACTGTAGGTTTTAACAAAGCATTAACCAATTTTTCTCCAGATTGATTTCCTGGAACCATCATTAAGTTTTCTAAAACAGATAAATTTGTAAATTCATGAGCTATTTGAAAAGTTCTTAGCAATCCTTTTGAAAATAATTCATAGGAAGGAACATCAGTAATGTTTTCATTATTAAAAATCACACTGCCAGCAGAGGATTTTAAATTTCCAGCAATAAGGTTAAATAAAGTGGTTTTGCCAGAACCATTCGGTCCAATAATACCTGTAATAGTTCCCTTTTTAACTTTAAGAGAACACTCCGATACTGCCGCTAGTCCTCCAAAATATTTTGACAAATTATTAATTTCTAAAATATTTTGTGACATTAATTATTTGCTTAGTCTTTTGTGTATATCATTCAAAGTTTTTACAACTGAATTATAAACACCTTTACTTCTCATAAGTTTAAGACCTTGCTCATTTAATCCTTTAGGGGTTTGAGACTCTTTTACTAAATATTTGAGTTCCTTCTTTGAGTTTACGACTGCATCTTCAGACAAAGCTACAAATAGAGAAGTAATATATTTCTGTGCATCTTGTCTCTTTACTCCTTTTTTTACCAACCAATCACTCATGATCTTTAAAATTTCATAATAAGCAGCCATCATCCCCGATGTTGACCAAAAATTAATTGATAACTTTTCATTTTTAATCTCTACAGTTGAGCCAAGTTTATCAAAAAAACTTTTTACTTTTTTATTTGGAGGACAAATTGGAACTGGTCCTTTTTTTAATGAAATTGGAGGTAACGGTATCGCTCTTACTATGTCTGATTTAACTTTTATTATTTTTTTCAATTGGGGTATCGTGATTGTTGAAATAAAACTTATTACAGTTTGATTTGATCTAAATTTAAGATTCTTTAATATTTTTTTACCTACAGTTGGTGTGACAGCTAGAAATATCCAACTGCAACTATCAATTATTTTTTGATTATTTTTTTCGATAGAAATTTTTTTAAATCTTTTTTTGAGATTTTTGGAGATTTTATTATTCCGTGAAGAAACAAATATCCTGTTATATTTTATAGATGAATTACAAATACCAGTTATAACTGATGATGTAATTTTACCCGTTCCAATAAAACCTAATTTCATAATTTAAATACTTATAAAGAATTGTTTATATTAATTAATAAAAAAAGAACCCCTTATTCTTAATAATTCTCTACTTAAATCTTTATTTTCTTTAAAAGGTCTTCGTCCATGAAGCCAAAAATAGTTGTTTGCTACAATTGAAGATCCCACTGGAAGTTTTGTGATTATCTTATTTTTACTCTCTTCTAAGTTGTCAGATAACTTTTGTAAAAAAATACCTTGTTTCATATTTTTTGGTTCTGGAAACTGATCTATATAAGAAATTTGAGCTCTACCGTTTTGATCTGTTGAAAATATAGGATGTTCAACTTTATAGTCTATATTTTTACTTTTTGGTGATCCCCAAAGAAAATTTTCCTGTCCTGTTGGATCATTAAACAATTCATCACAATGTTCCCAATCATCGAGATGCAACATGGCAGTTTCACCACCTTCTGCATTTCTTTCCTCTAATTTTGACATTAATAACCAATCAGTTTTCTCTTTTACGTAAGTGCCATCTGTATGAAGATCCATGTTTGTATACGCTTTCCTTAAATAAGAGTCGCTTTTATCGACGTGCTTTACATGAAATCTTGCATAATATTTACCAGCCATAGCATCGTAATTAGGTATACCTACTAAATGAGAGATGGCAGTTGATAATTTAACTAAAAAATTATCATCAATTTTTGAATTTAAATTTTGAGGTTTAATAATAAAACATCCTGTATTTCGATCTTTTAAAATTTCATTTAAAAATTTTGATAATTTATTATTACTCAAGTCGTCTAAACTTTTTGCAATAGTGAATCTTGTAAAAGGTTTGTATTCTAGAGCAGTAATATCGAACTTATTAAATGGAAAAATGAGTTTACTCAAAACTTCATCGCTGATGTCAATATTGACAATTCTAGATGACAGTTCGTGTTTTTCTATTTGAAATCCATCAATCTTTTCGCTCATACAAAACTTGTAATAAGAGATAGTATGATAGCAGAGAAAATTGTAGGGTAAACTAAATTTTTTTTAGTTAAAAAGAAAATAATTATACATAAAGAAACCACAAAAATTCTGACTGATAAATCTACTTCTGCTAAAGATCCTAATGGAAAAATAACTATTCGAGCAATTAATGCAGCAAGAGTTGAATAAGCAAGACAATTAAACCATCTGAACATTTTTGAGGTTTCTTTAATTTTTTCTGAACTAACAACTCCTAAAAATCTTGATAAGTATGTAGCTAGAGATGTGACAAATATAACAATTAAAATATTACTTGCCATTTTTTTCTCCAATTAAAAACGCTATAGTTCCAGCCGTGAAGCCACCAAACAAGATACACCACTCAGCTGATAAAAAATAAAAAATAGGACCAAGGGTTGCACCTAAAATAACCGATAAACTTATTTGAAAAGTTTTCATAGCTCCAACCATCATACATATAAAATATATTGGATTTATAATTGCTAGACCAATAAGTATGTCTTTATTAAAAAAATCAGAAGCTACATAGCCAATAATTGTTGAAAATATCGCAACTGACCAGGTTGCTACTCCAATTCCAATCCAAAAATCAATTCTATTTTCTTTTTCTATATTTTCATAATTATCCTTCATTATCAGCCACGAAGAAACTGCTATAAAATGACAGGATAAATAATATTTCCATCTTGGCTGGTCTTGGTGCATCAACAACGGCATTAGCGCGACAGTCATTGGATATAATCTCGCATTAACCAACCAAACGGCTAAAAAAATATTTATCAAAGATGCTCCGATTAACATTGACTCAGCCATCACTAGTGAGCCAGGTAAAGCGTATGTGAGAAAAGTTGAAAAAATACTTTGTTGGATTGTGAAACCTAAATTTTTTAATAGTGCGCCTATAGCTATAAAACTTGCACCTAAAGCTATGGCAGGACTACCAACACCCTTTATAGCACTGAAGCCTTTTAAAAAATATTTTGTACTAATCATTAACCACCCAAAAACAGGCGACCAACATCTGGATTATTTAAAAGATCATCCCCTTTACCTGCAATTGCAGTCTGACCAGATACTAGCACGTAACCAATATCTGCGAACTCGAGTCCCTTTTTAGCATTTTGTTCAACTAAAATAATTGTCTTTTTTTCATTCTCTTGGAGATCTCTTAAAATTTCAAATACCATATCGATATACCTTGGTTCTAAACCTATTGATGGTTCATCAACTAATAAAACTGATGGCTTCATTACCAATGCTCTTGAAATTTCTAACAATCTTCTTTCCCCACCTGATAATACTTTTGCAGGTTGGTTTCTTCTGTTTCTTAATCTTTCGTATTTCTCAAAAATTCGCTCAGCTTCCGCGTATGACTCTTCTGTTTTTTCTTTAATAAATCCACCCATTAATAAATTTTCCTCCACAGTCATATCTGGGAAGACAGAATTATCCTGAAGTATGTATGCTATTCCAACAGTTTTCAATTTTTCAGCTGGTGTTAAATTTGTGATTTCTTTTCCATCTATTTCTATTTGCCCTGAAAAAATATTTGTAAACCCATAAATAGAGTGAAGAATAGTAGATTTACCAGCTCCGTTTGGTCCAATCAGGCATAAAGATTGAGCCTTACTGACAAATAAATCGAAATTATGAAGAATTTCCATTTTACCATAACCAGCATTCATATTTTTAATAGTAAGATGAATATTATTTGGAGATAGTTTTTTTAAGTCTTCTGCTACTGGAGCTTTTCCTAAAACTTCATATTGATTTGACATTATTGTGCTCCTAAGTACGCATCTATTACACGTTTGTCATTTTTAATTTCGTCAGGTGTCCCATTAGCAAGCATCTTACCATGTGCTAAACAATAAATACTTTCTGCTAGTTGCATGATAACTCTCATATTATGTTCAATTACCAAAAGTGTAATACCAAAATCTTGATTTACTTTAATTAATCTATCGATGATACCATTTATAAGAGTAGGATTGATCCCTGCAGTAGGTTCATCTAATAATAACATTTCAGGTTCATTCATCAGAGCCATTGCTAGCTCTAGAAGTTTTTGTTGACCAAAAGATAAATCTCCAGCCCTTAATTTTCTTTTTTGATAAAGTCCAACGAAGTTCAGAAGATTTTCTGCCTTTTCTGTTAAATCTTGTGGAATTTTTGAGAATATTTTTAATATACTTTCATCACTACCTTTATGACTAATTAACATATTATCTACGCAATTTAGTTTTCCATAAATTCTAGTTTGCTGAAAAGTTCTAAGTAAACCCAGTTTTGCAATAACAGGCACGGGTAAGTCTGAGACTTCTTTATCATTAAATTTTATTGAACCATTATCTATCGGATATGTTCCAACAATAGAGTTGAACAGTGTTGTTTTACCAGATCCATTTGGACCGATCAGTCCAAATATCTTGCCTTTTTCTACTGACATTGAAATATCTACATTAGCTTTTACTCCACCAAAAGATTTACTAACATTGTTTACTTCTAAAATACTCATTTAAGTTCTACTTGAGCCTTTCGATCTTTTTCATCAATTACTTCACCAAATTTTTCGGGATATTTTTCTCTTAACCAGCCCATAATCCCTTCAGGAAAATAAATTACGATTACAACAATTAAAACTCCTAAAGCAACATACTGCCAACCTAAAAAGAATGTCCAAAACCCTTCTTTAAAAATATGAAATACTGTTGCGCCAATAACTGGTCCCCATAAAGTTCCTTTGCCTCCTAGGATTGCCATCAAAACCATGAACACTCCCATTTCTCTACCATCGAAAGCAACATCAGTTGAGTCGATGTACCCAACTAGTCCTCCCATAATACCACCTGCTAAACCACAAAAGAATGCGGATACCATCCAACCAATAATTTTATATTTCATTGTTTCAATACCCATTGCCTCAGCTTTATCCTCATTATCTCTAATCGCATTTAAGATTAATCTAAATCTTGTTGAATAAATTGCTCGTACCGCAACAAAAGTTAATATGAGAGCTCCAAAACTTAAAAAGTAAAAAAATTCTCCCCTTGCTTCAAGACCGCCAACCTCAGGAAATGGAGGAGTAGTAAACCCCTGACCTGCACCTATAATTTCTATACCTCCAGAAATTTCTCCTGCTGCAACACCTAAACCTAAAGTACAAATAGCAAAATAATGTCCTCTTAAACCTAAAATCGCATATCCAATTAACCCAGCTACTATTGTTGGAACTACTGCAGCTACAACAAGTCCAACAGCCATACCTTGAAAAAATTGAGCTGGAGTATGAACAAAAGTTTTTTCACCTCCACTTTCTGTCCATTCTGCAAGAGGGAAAAACATACCAACTTGAACAGATGCACATAAATACATGCCTAAACCATAAAATAGTATATTCCCGAATGTATTGTATCCCATTTCACCACCCTGAATATTCCAAGTTGTAGCTAAAACTATCAATACACATAGAATGGATAATTGAACTTTAAATGCAGGAAAAACAAATGGTGCCACCAATCCAAAGATTACAATTGCTGAATATAAAAGAATATTTTTACTCATTATTTTAAATACTCTCTCTTCCTAGACAGTTTAAATCTTCTGTAAACGAGAATTAAAACTAATAATAAAAATACTGCACCAATTCTAAATTCAGTTCCTAAAATATAGTCAGCAAATTCTTCAAAAACTCCAAGTCCCATTCCAGACATTGCTACTCCTGGTAAATTACCAAGTCCTGCAACAATTACGATCATAAAAGACCTTATTGTATATGGTAATCCCATGTATGGATGAATTGTAAATGTAATGGATATTAAAGCACCTGCTACCCCACAAAGCGCAGCATTAATTCCAAATGTAGCTGCATAAACTTTCTCTGTATCAACACCCAAGATTTTTGCAGCTCTTGAGTTTTGTGCTGTTGCACGAATTGCTCTCCCTAATTTTGATTTTTTCATGTAAATAACTAAACCAATTGCAAAAACAATACTGATTACAGCTGAAAAGATTTTTGAGTTAGGTAAGGTAACATTGTTATCAAATAACATAGTTGTTCCATAACCTGAATTGGCTAGAACAACATCTGCGCCAAATGCAAAATTCATTAATTGCATAAATAAAATACTTATTCCAAAAGTTGCAAGAATGGAGATGAATAAATCTCGATCGACCACTTTATTAATTACTAATTTATAAATTCCAACTCCAATAAAATACATTATTATTGGAGAAACAATCACACCCCAAGCTGGATGTATTCCATAAAGATACATGAAGTAAGCAATATAGCCTCCAAGAATGACTAGGTCACCTTGAGCAATATTTATGATATTCATAACTCCCCATTGCAATGCCATGCCGTATGCAATCAAAGCAAATAAAATACCAAGAAGTAATCCGTCCAAGCAAGCTTGAACAGTAATCATTGGATATTGGAAAACCATGAAATCCATAATCAACTCTTAAAAAAAAATACCCCCTAGAATTTAGGGGGTATTTATAGATTAGTTTTTATCTTTCAGACCACTTAGGAATTGGGTGAATTAACTTAGCTGAAGCCCATTTAGTTGGAGCTACAACTTTGTTTTCACATTTTCCTGAGCCATCACACATTACCTGGAAAAGAACCATCGGCTTGTCAACATTCTGACCACCTTCTGCGAACTTTATATTTCCATAAAATGTTTGCATGTTAGTAGCTGCAAGAGCATCTCGTACTTTTTTCTGATCAAAAGAATTTGCTCTTTCAAATGCATCTTTAAATACTAACAGCGCAGCTGAAGACTCTGCTGACTGATATGGCGGATCATAACCAAACTCTTTTTCAAAGTCTGCTGCATATTTCATACCATCTTTAAAGAAATTATCTTTATAAGTTAATGTCTTATGCCATTGTGATGCACATAAAGCATACTGTGAATTCTTACCATGTTGTTTTGATAATTTCGCAGCATCGCAGTGTGTCATCGCTAGCATAGGTACATCTACCTTCATTTCAGCTATTTGTCTAATTGCAGTAAGTGCACCTTTTGTATGACCTGATACTACAAGAACATCTGGCTTCATTTGTTTTACTTTAACTAATGTAGCAGCCATATCGTTTAACTCTTTCGGTAATTTATCATCTATTACTTTCTTAGAGCCTGTTCTTTTAATTGCATCAAGCACTCCCAATCTTACATCTTGAGAGAATGCATCTTGTTCAAATGCCATTGCAACTGTTACTGGCTTACCGTTATTCTTTTCAACTGCTAAATCTATAGCAACATCAAGATATAAGTTTGCTGGAGCTAA
>ENA-OSEY01002850-OSEY01002850.1-marine-metagenome-genome-assembly--contig:-NODE-2850-length-10878-cov-4.210443_pt1 | contig 10878 bp, 11 predicted proteins | sample MGYA00248465_ERZ534230 | MGnify/ENA primary metagenome ERZ534230 (study PRJEB26409, sample SAMN06344110) | marine metagenome | isolation source: Sea water from surface | place: Atlantic Ocean:Southern... | reverse complement strand
TTCTTTAGAAAATTCTCCAGTCTTGAAAGAGGCATCCTATTCTTCTCTAATTACAGATTCTGTCTAAGTTTATTTATCAACTAACAACAGTGACTATACGTTAGCCCAACCAGAACCATTATAATGTTGTAGTTTATTATTTGATGAATTGTAAATTATAGCACCCTTAGTAAGATTTGTCATTGCATTTCTTTGAGCACTGGTTACTACAGGAGGATAAAATGGTGCTGTTGTACTAGTACATTTAACTTCACTATTGCATTCTACATCACCTGTAAATGTAGAAATGCCTGCGTTCACATTCCTACAAGCTATGTCTTGACAATCCAAATCCTGACTTATACTTATTCCATATTCACCTCCATTATTTTGGATACCAGTTACAGTATCTCCTGCTGTAAGATTAGTATAAAATTTTGCCATTAAAGTGTTCTCCTGTCATAATGATATCCAGCAATTGAATACTGGTTGTTGTTGCCTGGGTAATCCTGTGGAGTTTCACCCTTATATTCTGGAATCAAAACTTCCCCATCTTTCCTTGCACCGTATATATGGTAGAAACAATCAATAGTTGATAAATCAGTAATTAAATCAGTGTTAGTTGAATCCTCCACAATAACAATAAAATCTTCATCAATTTCTTGAATTACAAGATTTTGTTGTCTTCCGATTGGTTGTAACTGAACAGTAATACTATCAGTATCAACTAAATCTTTCCAATAATCTGGTAGGTTAATTACATTAGTTCCTGTGAGTCTACCACGATGATAAACGCCACCCTCTGGGCCTTCCAAACATACATATCTTAATCGATATCCCTCTTTTGTGGGATGTTCAATATCAAATCCTTTCCAACCTTGACTATTAATAGAGCTGCCAGACCAAGAACAACCCTGTCCACTACATCCTAATAGATTACTCGTGTGAAGATTTCCATTGTTAATAGTTTGATCTCCAGTAACAACCAAAGCATCGGCAGTTTTACCGTCGCCATCTATCTTTACATTACCATCAGCTTTAATTGCGAGCTTTGACTCACAAACTGGTTGTTGATCAAGTGAATTTTGAGATGCAGAATTTGATGATACGTTTAAAACTGCTTCATATTCTGGCGATGCTGTTGGTTTTCCAACATAAACAGGGCCATTTAAAACAGCAGTTCCAGTTGGTGATTTATCTGGTGCTTCATATGAAACATCATTTGATCCAACTAATAATTTATCTGTTTGAGTTCTAGAAATGTTCATAATTAAATTTCCCTCTCAGTTGTTAATTGTGTTTTTCTTAGATTTGCTGTCAATGCACCAAATTTATCATCAGCAAAAGATGCAGCGACCATGAATCCGTATCTAAGTTCCATCTGTCCCTTGGCTATTATACTCATATCCTTAGAAGCCTTAACTGTGACTTTCTCCCCTTGAATACGAATATCAGGAGCTCCAATGTCTGCAATTCTTTCTGCTTTTACAGTAAATTGACCATCTTGACCACCACCATTTGCATCAACAAAAACATTTCTTGCTCTTAGTAAGATGTTTCCGTCTTCACATTCAAAGATCATATCACCTTTTTTACATTTAATGATCTTTGCTGGAAGTTGTGTTGCATCACCAGAGTCTCTAACTTTCAGTCCATCACCAAGAATCTCCATTGACATTCCTGGCGTATATAGAACTGCTTTACCAGTTCCAGGCCCACCACCTGTTGCACCTTGTCCTGTGCTAGCGTGAAACGCAAAAGATTGTGCTTCTTGTGTTTGAACTTCAAAGTTTGTATCACCATGAATACTACTTTGTCCACTTTGAATGAAGAATCTGTTATAATTTTTCTTAAACAGATTCTTTCTATCTCTTGGTGATTTTGTTCTTTTACTACGATTTGCAGACATTTTACTTATCAATACAACTAATTACAGTCACAACGGCGTCCTGACTAATTTGAGCAAGTTGAGATGCATCATCGACCTTGGTAAATTTAAGAACTGGTATCAGTTTAGCACCAAGTCCAGTGTCACTATTTATTGTTAGATCTGGAAGATCAGTGAATCCAAATCCACCGTTCACAACGTTTGCGCCCGTGATTAATCCATCTGTAATTTCCAATTCAACTTCAGCTCCACCAGCTCCACCAGCACCAGTTCCATCACCAGCACCAGTTCCATCACCAGCACCAGTTCCATCACCAGCACCAGTTCCGTCACCAGTTCCGCCACCACTAACTGTAACTGTGTCATCATCATCATAACCGAAACCTGTGTTATCGACAACTACATCATCTAATGATGTAACATAATTTTGTTCTCCATCATAATTACCGTTTGGATCAGGAATAACTTGAGTTACATTTCCATCCATATCAGTCTCTGTTGTAGTTGGTAAGTAACCTGAGCCTGGATTCGTTATAACAACATTTGTAATTCCAGTGGTGGGATTACCATCTGGATCAAGGACTGTTCCAATTATCGGATAACCACCAGCTCCAGATCCATTATCACATCCGTCCACAAATGAAAGTAATGGTGGTTGTGTGAATCCAAATCCTGGCCCATTGATTGCGACACCAATAATATTGCCAGCAGCATTTATAACTGATGATCCAGTTGCACCTTGACCGCCGCCACCTATGAAGTTAACGTTTGGTGGGCCACATTTAAGAACATTAGTGTTACAGTCTGGCGCACTTGGTTCTGCTGCAATCGCACCATCAAGAGTTGCAGCTAGATTTTGAATAGCGTTCAATCCAGCCTTATCAAGAATATTATCAAATATATCGTCAACTGATTTTCTAATTCCATTCTTTGAAGAGAATGTAGTTGGTTCTGGACAATTTATCACATCACATTCAAGAATGTTTGTTAGAATATTTGCAAACCTAATTGCTTTTGAGATGGTTTTACTTGGAAGTGGCATATTTCCACCTGTAAGACTGTTCATTTGACTGAACATATCTCCAAGAGTTGAATCTAAAATATTATTAAATTGTCCAAACATATCACCTAAAAAATTCTCTACGCCACAAACAGGAACATCTAAAACCTGACCAATCATATTTTCTAAACTTTTAACAAGATAATCATTAAGTGCATCCATTATCTTTTCAATATTACAGAAGATCACATCGGATAATGTCTTTGATGCTTGACCAGTTGGAACTTGATTAAATTTATCAACTTTTTCAGACAAACTCAAGTTTAATTCATCAAGTGTCTCTTGAATCAACCATGATCTACCACGACGAACTAACTTGGTCATCGAGTTATGAATTAAATTTGACGTTCTTTTTACTTCCGCTGTAGCGTCAATAATTCCACCGTATATTGGATCTACAGTTGGCCCTGCTCCAATAGTTTGAAGTGCCTCCATTTTTCGAGTGAAATCTTTAATCGCATTAGTTATCTTCGATAATTCATTATCTTCACATGGACTAAAACTATCTATTGTAATATTAGTTGCTTCTTCCTTTTGATTTTGTGAAATAGTTTTAACAACTTCACCAGACGTAAACGCAATTGATGCTTCATCTTCACCATTACCACCATTACCATTACCACCATTACCATTACCATTCTCTTTTTTACTTATTTGATGTTTCCCAGCTTGTTGTCTAACTTTTGGTGGCGTATATGGTTTAAAACAAGTTTGTTTCTTATCGTTAAATTCCGATGTTTTTATTTCATCTTTAATGAAAGATTGTTTGAATAAAGTTCCAAATACGACTGGTTGTTGTCCATCCTCACCATCAAAGAAAAATCCAATTACAACTTCTCCACCTTGATACTGCATTGTTTCACCCAAAGCACCAGTGGATGATACATTAGGCGGCATGAGAACATGTGCCAGTGGTAGATCTTTATCAGCTAAATCATCTTCACATCCATGATATCCGATGATGCGAACACGACAACGATGAGAATAGATATCTTTAGTATCTTTATCACCAGCCTGTGTGCTCTCTAACAAATCAGCCCACTCCCCCTTCTCTGGATCGGTGACTTGACCGATCCACCACTGCATTGGATCTTTTCCTATAAAATTGGTTGATTGTTGATACATTTAACTAATCGTCATAAACTAAACACTCTGGTTCATCAGGATGCATATCACAAAATAATTCTAATGCGTTTGGATCGTGATGATCACCAGCTGCAATTTCTTCTTTATGATGTTCCGCATACTCTTCTAATTCATGCAACTCTTCTTTTGCATGTCTGCGTGCTGCTGGATTTGATTGTGGATCTTCGATAATTCTTTTATCGTATTCCATATGATCTTCGATAGATTTCATTTGATTACTCCTTTTTCTTTTATTTAAGCGGTAAATACATCACGAATTAATGTGAGCTGTGTTTCTGATTTTCCACCACCGAGTAGGTGTCTTAATTCTGAGATTAAATATCTTCCACTTGGATCATTACTTTTTTCATCTCCCTGCTCACTCTCACCAGAACTTCCATCACCTTTTTTAACAGGTAATCTTACGTCTATAACATTACCAGCCCTCAAGTCAGGGTTGATTGGAATTGATATTTGTAAGGATTGTGAAAATAGTACATTGTTTCTAATATAAGATTTATTTTGATAGACGGCAAGCTCACTTTCTGGCACGGTATCCTCTTTTTTTGACCCTTTTTGAGAGACTCCATAATCATTCACTCGAAGCATTAATCGAGTTGGATGTTTTTCAATACCATCTAATAATTTAACAGGTTTTTTTAAATCTAGTTGTGTGATATCAAAATCAACTATGTCAACATTTTGATTTTCAATGTCAACATATGTAGTTCGATTTGCATACATTCCCATTCTTAAATTCATTCCAATATCATTTGTTTGATTTAGATTATTTTGCATAATTTTAAAAGATCCTTCCATTGGTCGATCTGTATGAGTATATCTCACTGAATCTTGATCTAATAATTTTTCAATTGATTTAAAATTATAACCATCTAAAGTTTCAAAAAACAAAAACCCAAAGTTTTTTGTGGATGATTGTGCTTTTGGACACAACCATTGAATTGTATCAAGAGGTCTTTTTAAATTACCTACAAAAGCATAAGAATTAGCAGCTTCATCACTTTCAAGATTTTTACTAGTTTGAATGCCTTTTGTGTCTGTTTTTAATAATTGTTTCACTGTTCCTGTTACATTACCAGCATACTTTTTGTTGACTCTTGCAGTTTCATTTATAATTGATTCAACTGTAATAAACTCTAAAGTTGCAATTTGTTTATTTGTTTCTGTTATAACATTTCTAACGGAGTTTAACATCAATTTATGTTTTTCAGAGGTAAGTTTAAAATCATCAAACCCACCAATCTTAACAGTAACATCTATATACTCTCCACCAGTGATTCCCTCTCTACTTATCACTTGATCAATATCAATAAAAGTTACGGTCAATGCTATGGTTGGACTATCAAGACTCTCATAATAATCAATCATTGGGTTTCCACCAACGATGTCATAGTCCTCTTTTAAAGAACTTCCCTCATTCGGGCGTAACATACATTTGTTAATAAGAAATTTAGTTTCCATTATGATATCATCTTCGCAATTTCTGGTGGTAATCCAGATTTATTCATATCTGATACTGACAGATATTTTTTAGATGAAATAAGTTTTCTAAAAGGTATTGGAGCCTCAGTCATTTTTATCTCTGCGTCTGAAACTTGTGGTGGTTTTGCTTGAACTAGAGGAGTAGAGTTATTAACAGGTGGTGGTGTAGGTGGTATCGTAGCTTCTGTTACGTTAGTTGAATTACTCATCGCAACTTTATCAGGAGTTTCTAATGATCCTACATCATCACTCTCCAAAACAGGTTCAATAGATTTTTCTGATTTAATAGTTTCCATATTATAACTCTTCATTATTTCTTCGCTATATGTATTTCCCATATCTAAACCCATCTGTATTCTCATTTTTTGGTTTTCAGTCAACGGCTGGCCAGGAGTAAAAAGTTCACCACCGATTAATTTTCCAGATCCTTTACTAGTAATTGATCCATCAGGATTTACAGTGGTTTTCATTGGAATTTTACTCGCTTCTTCTTTTAATTCTTGCCTTTCGGTCTGGAAATCTTGTTTTAGTTGTTCACCTCTTGTAAGATCTTCACCATCCTTATCATCTTTACCAAATACTTTTCTATATGCCATACCAGCTAAACCACCACCTTTTACAAATTCTAAAAGTTTATTTTCTTTTTTCTCTGGTTTGATTTCTTCCCTATCAACTTCTTTTTTATCACCAAACATCTTTCTACCTAAGTAGCCAGCTACGCCACCTTTTTTGACAAATTCTAAAATTTTATTTTCTTTCTTTTCTGGTTCAACTTCTTTATCGACTTCTTTCTTTTCTGGTTCGACTTCTTTCTTTTTTGGTGGATTATTTCTCCCGCCGCCACCACTAAAGGTAGGTACATCAACCTTACCATCTTCTCCCATATTTTTTATCGTCTTCTCTAAGCCATCGCCTGCTTTATTAGCAGTTCTTTCAATTCCACCTCCTATGAGTTTTGCAGCTGCACCGACAATAGGTATTCCACCAAGTATACCAATTAGTGTTTTACCAACAGCACCTCCAAGAAATTTAATACCGCCACTAACAGCAGAACCAATAGCACCCTTAATTACAGGTAAAAGAGCAGGCCACATAAACTTCAGTGCAAAAGCACCAGCCCCCAATGTCGCTAATCCCTTTAAAAGACCACCAAGAAAACTACCTCCTCCTCCTTTACTTCCAAAATCTTCTCCTTTCACGCCTTGTGGCCCTTGTGGCCCTGCTGGGCCTTTTAAACCTAAGAGTTTATCTTCAAAATCTTTTTTTTGTTGTGTATCCTGTTCTTCTAAAAGTCTATCCTCTTTCAAGTCTTTTTCTAATTTATTCTCAACTATAATATAATTTGCAATATCTCTAATCTCTGTCTGCATCGCTTCAACTGTTAGTTGCAAACTCTCTACCAACAATTTATTAGCGTTAGCGACGCTCATGACAGAATCAGATTTAGATAAAGCAGAACTAGCTACTTTCTCCACCGAGTCAACTCTCTCAAAGAAACTATTGACATTTATTTTATTTTTTGATTGTTCCTCATCCATACCTTTGAACACCCTCTTGTTGTTGTTTCTTTAGGTTTTCTTTTTCAATATAATTTTTTAGAAGAGTTACATAGATATCCCTCTCCCAAGGCATCATATTTTCGAGTTCCGTCAAGCTATATTTATGGTATTGCATAAGAGCGAAATTGATACGGTAATAGGATTCAAGATCCTCTCGTGCAATACTTAGCCGAAAAAATCGGCTAGACCCTCCAAAATGACACTACCTTTTTTCTTTGTGTTTGGATTTACAACTTCAATAGTGTGAGATAATTTAGGCATTGTCTCAAAAAACTTCTCAACTTTTTTATATTGTTTTGAATTTAATTGTTCTATAAATTCAAGTCTTTCGGACGGAGTGTAATCCTTAGCTTCCCACGCATCTTCTTCTGTATAAACTGTATCCATGCAATCAGCAACAACTTTAAAAGTTTTATTAACTATACTTTCTGACGCATCATCTATCGAAAAATTATTTTCAATAAACTGTGTAAGTGATGGATACTTCATACGAAGAGTCATATTATCATCTAAAACAATATCAGTCGTATGACCTTTTGGTTTGATGACTTTGATTTCATCCACATACACTGTGACTGGAACTTTTGTCTCTCTGTCGTCTGGGCATGTCACAGTTAATTTAATATCTTCACCGATTGACTTAGCACGAATATTCAAAAACAAATATTCAATGTCAAACGTAGGCAGACTATCAACATCAATTCCCTTAGTCAAGATACATTTTTTTAATACATCTGTTACGGCATTTGTGATATCATTTTGATTTTGTGATTCTAATGCTATAATTAGAATCTTTTCCTCTTTTACAAGAAAAGGTCTATATTTAATTTTTTTATTTGATGAAGGTAACTTCAACTCATAAGTTGGAGTTTCAATGGTTGGTAAAGGCATAATACTGTGTTCAGTGACTTATTTAGAGGAGTTAAGCGGTGTCCATATTAGTGTTAATTGGGTCAAAATTATTAATGTTGTAAGAATTAACTGCGTTTGGATTATTAAGAACTGCTTGATTAGTTTCATCATAATTAAATCTTGTGAAGAATCTATCATAAGCAAACTGTATATTACATCTTAACACATTTGAGTCACCATAGGCAACTCTCATGGATGTTAAATTAGTTGGCCAAATATTTACAAATTCATAACTTGATAGAGCAGATTTGTAATCCGCAGCACCCTCTGTAAAAGTATCCCTTTCAAACTTTGTGATATGAATAATTTCTTTATAATCATCTGGATAATTAAAACGTGAATATGCATTAGTAAATCTTTGACCTCCTTGAATCGGATTTATATATGACATCCATGTTTCTAAAACCTCTAGAATCACCATGTCTGCATCACAATAGAAAGTAAGATTTAATGGTGGAAAATTTCTAAGATTTGGAAATGCCTCTGTTATACCTTGATGATGTCCAGTTACTGTAGACTCTATAAAACTTGTGCCTGGAATCTCTGCTTGAGTACACAATAAAGACATTTTTCTTTGAAAGTCAAACGATTGAGTTCTCCTTTTACTTGGAATTGATCCTTTTAACCAAGTTTGATACTTTCCAAAGGAAAAAGTGACTTGGTAGAAAGTATCGATAGATGGGCGTGCAACAGTATCTCTGACATTTGCCATGTCTCCTTTAAATATACCTGATCTTCTTGGGAATAAATTATTTTCTGACACAATAAATAAATTTAAGTTGTTATTACTATATATGAGCTATAAAGGAATATATAGGCCCTCTAATCCTAAAAAGTATAAGGGTGATCATCGTAACATTATTTATAGGTCTCTTTGGGAAAGAAAATTTATGAATTATTGTGATTTAAATGAAAATGTAATCGAGTGGGCATCAGAGGAGTTTTGGATTCCATATCGAGATCCAACAACAAATCGTGTTCGTAGATATTTTCCTGATTTTTTTATTAAATATAAAGATAGAGAAAATAATATTCGTAGATCCGTGATTGAGGTAAAACCAATGAGAGAGACACTAGAACCAAAAATCACCAAAGGCAAATCAAGAAAAACATTAATAAACGAATCCATGACATATGTTAAAAATCAAGCAAAGTGGAAAGCAGCGAGAGAGTTTTGTGAAGATCGTAAACTAGAGTTCAAAATTATGACTGAAAAAGAATTAGGAATCCGATGAGCATTCTTCAAAGAATATTAGATAAAGTTGGTGGTCAAGTCACTGAGGATTATTTTCGCAGTCAATTGCTTGAGGAACTTGGATCAACAAATTTTAACGATGATTATGCAGACACTGCTGGATTTTCGCCTGGCGAATTGTATTTCTTTACATATTCAGCACAAACAAAACAACCATATTATGACATGTATCCATTATCATATGTGATTGAATATCAAACAGGTGGGTTTCTAGGATGTAATCTTCACTATGTTACTTTAAATCAAAGAGATGAACTTGCAAAAAGTTTACTAAATAACTCTGCTCAGGGTGCAGTTGCAGTTCCTAGAAGAACTCTACATAAATATGTTTACAGTGGTGTGAGAGGAACACCATATCGCATTCCAAACGCAGAGTGGTCAGATGTAGCACAGCTACCCACTGAAAGATTCGTTGACATGAGAGGAATACCAGTTCCAAAAGACCGAGTTTACAACAAAAACTAATGGCAGTATTAGAAAGCAAACCATATAATTTAGGGATTTCACTAACTCCTTATCATTTTTCATATGATAATGGAAAACTCGTCGGCGTAAATAAACAAAATGATGCTGGTAACTTCATACCTGTAGATCCGAGCACAAATGAATTTACAGACATTGCAAACACTGATGAATCTTTAGACGCTTTTAATTATGCGGAGTATGGTAAAAAAGGTGTCGTTGATAATATTGAGTCTGCTTCAGCTGAAGAATTAGCTAACTTTTATGCACAAAAAAAGAAAAAGACTGATAATGCATCGGTTGAACCACCACAGTCTGCTGAGTTTACTACACCACAAAATGTAGCATCTGCATACAAAAGTGAATCTCAATCATATACTCTTGGTTTGAAAACTAGTGAAAAAGATATAATGGCATATCCACTTGATATTGACCCAAATCAAGATCATTTTAAAATTATGAGATATAATTATGTTAGAGATGGTAGAAATCAAAGTAAAGGCCCGTATCAGGCAAAAAATAAAAGTGGTGAAGTTGAAAACGTAGCTGGGGATAGTGTAAGAGGTAGTGAATTGATGGGAAGTATTTTACTACCAATGCCAAAGGCGACAGACGTTAATGGTGTTGAATGGGGAAAAAGTGAATTAACTATAAGTGGTCTCGCTGCTCTTGGTCTTGCTAAAGGTGCGGTTGATACCGCTGGGGAAATGATTAATAGTGTTAAGAGAGGTACAGCATTTACACCTGTCGGGGGTATTGACGTAGGTGTGAGAAGAGCAAAACAATTACTTCAAGATAGAACTGGTTTAACCAATACAGAGGGTAGTGATGCAAGTCAATTTGGTCAAGCGATGGGAATTTCAGCGATAACTAAGTTAGCAGGATCTGCTCTCGGCACAGAGCTTGATGCGGATACATTTTTAGCAAGAACTGGGGGTAAAGTTTTAAATCCAAACGCTGAAATGTTATTTCAAGGGCCTGTAATTCGTGACTTTGCCTTTAGTTTTATCATGATTGCAAGAAGTAAAAAGGAGGGTGATGAAATTAGAAGAATTATTCGTTTTTTGAAAGTAGGTATGGCTCCAAAATTTAGCACCACGACCTTTTTGAAGGCTCCAGATATATTTACTTTGGC
>ENA-OSEY01002849-OSEY01002849.1-marine-metagenome-genome-assembly--contig:-NODE-2849-length-10882-cov-28.384729_pt1 | contig 10882 bp, 15 predicted proteins | sample MGYA00248465_ERZ534230 | MGnify/ENA primary metagenome ERZ534230 (study PRJEB26409, sample SAMN06344110) | marine metagenome | isolation source: Sea water from surface | place: Atlantic Ocean:Southern... | reverse complement strand
AATAATAATAACTCTAGGGTTATTTTTTGGGCTATACTTTGGTTTCATTTTTGAGATAAAACTGAAACAACAGCTTTCGCTGCCTCAGCACCCTTTTTTTTTCTGGCCTTTGCTTGTTTCATATTTAAACAAGTTAGAATTCCATTTCCTATAGGTTTTTTTGAATTAATAGCTAAATCCATAATAGCATTAGTTGAGGATTGAGATATGAAATCAAAATGTGGAGTCTGACCTTTAATAACACATCCAAGAGCGATGAAAGCGTCAAATTTTTTTAAATGTTTTGAGATGGTCACAGGTATCTCAAAAACGCCAGGAACTTTAATTATTTTTATATTAAAATTTCTTGGTAGATTTTTTTTTGCACTATTTAACAAACCCAAAGAAATATCTTTATAATAATCCGCTGTTACTATTAAAATTTTTTTCATCAAATCAATTCTTGTTTAGTTATTTTAATGTTATACCCCTCTAAACCAATAACTTTTTTTGGTGTTCTAGTAATTAATATCATCTTTTTGATTTTTAAATCTTTAATAATTTGGGCACCTATACCATAATTTCTTATAAGATTATCTTTACCTTTCTTTTTAATACTTTTATTTTTAAAACTTTTAAGCGTTTGAGTTACAGAATTTAGGTTAGAGTCTTTTATAAAGATTAGTACACAATTACTATATTTTCTAAAATAGTTCATTGTTTTATCAAATGAATTGGGAAGTTTCTGACTTATAAGATAGTTATAAACTACATTTGATGAAATAACTCTAACACGTGGTACGATTGATCTCTTTAAAGATCCCTTAATCAGAGCAAAGTGTTCTGATCCATCTAGAAGATTCTCATATATTTTGATCTTATATTTTTGATTTTTTACTTTGATATCCGAAGACTTTTTTAATTTTACTAATTTTTCTTTTTTTAATCGATAAGAAATTAAATCCTCAATTTTACCAATTTTAAGTTTATGTTTTTGTGCAAAATTTAAAAGTGCTTGACCCTTAGCCATTGTTCCATCTTCATTCATTATTTCACAAATGACCGCTGAATTATTCTTTTTAGCTAACTTTGAAATATCTACAGAAGCTTCTGTGTGACCAGCTCTTACAAGAACACCCCCATCCTTTGCAATGATTGGAAACACATGGCCAGGGGATACTATATCTTTTTTACTCACATTTTTCTTAGAGGCTATTTTGATAGTTCTTGCTCTATCTTTTGCTGATATTCCAGTAGTGATACCTTTTTTAGCTTCTATTGAAATTGTAAATGCTGTTTGATTTCTTGATTGATTTACAGGTGACATTAAAGATAAATTTAATCTTTTAGCTTGAAGACTATCTAAGGCTAAACAAATAAGGCCTCTTCCATATTTAGCCATAAAGTTAATATTCTTTGCATTTGTATCCGAGGTTGACATAACTAAATCACCTTCATTTTCTCTTTTTTCATCATCAACTAAAATGTACATACCCCCTTTTTTTGCAACATTTATTATAGTTTCTATTGATGAATAATTATTTTTTTTCATAAAAATAGTTTCTAACGTATTTTGAAAGAATATCTATTTCTACGTTAACTAAATTACCTTTTTTAAGAGATGATAGATTTGTTAATTTATAAGTATGAGGAATTATCCAGATTTGAAAACCTTTTTTCGTCACTTTAGAAATTGTTAATGATATACCATTTATACTAATTGAAGCTTTTTCGATTATATTTTTTCTCTCTTTTTTATTAATTTCAAAATCAAATAGATAAGATTTATCAATATTTTTTACTGATAATATTTTCCCAACAGTATCAACATGTCCTTGGCAAATATGCCCTGAAATTTTTTGACCATATTTAAGAGGAAGTTCTAGATTAATTCTATCATTTAACTTTATGTATTTAAATTTTGATCTTTTTATAGTTTCATTTGATAAATAAAATTCCATAATCCTTTTTTTTATTGAAATAAGAGTAAGACAAACTCCATCACAAGCTACAGAAACACCTATATCTTTTAAACCTAATTTTAGATTAGATTTTACAAAAATATTAATTCCTTTAGGTCTTTTAATTATTTTTGTTATTAAACCTTTGTTGAAAATAATTCCGTTAAACATTTCAATTTTTGTAAATAGTTAATTTATCGGTTGCTAATTTTGAGTTTATCTTATGTTTATTATATTTGGTATTTAAAATGCTGAAAGAGGTAAAATTAACATGTTTTTTGTTTTTAGATAAATTTTTCGAACTTCTAAACATATAAAATTCATTAAATAATTTCTTTTGAAGGAAATTTTTTGTTAATATATCTCCACCTTCTACTAATAGATTTCTTATTTCCATTTTATATAAATCTTTTAGAATTTTTTTTAGATCTAAATTTTTGTATTTATCTGTAGATTGTTTTATTAGAGTAGTTCCTCTCTTTTTTAAAAGTTTTATTTTTGATTTATCGTTGGAATTATGGAAAATTATAGTATTTTTGTTTTTGATAGATTTAGCTATATAACTTTTCAAATCAATTTGTAAATTTCTGTCTAAAATAATTCTTTTTGGGGAGAATTGATTAAAGCCCTCCAACCTACAATTTAGTTTTGGATTATCTATATTTAGTGTTTTGCCAGTAATCATAATTCCATCACTTTTTAATCTTAAATAATGAGCCAATTTATCAGATGTTTTATCAGTAATTCTCTTTGATATTTCGCTGTAAATAATCTTATTCTTCGATACCGCAATTTTTCCAATTACATATGGTAGTTTCTTTTTTCTATTAAAAGAATAAGATCTGTATAAATTTTCTGCATCTTTTTTTAAAAGCCCCTTTTTAACTCTAATGTTGTTTTTTCTTAATATTGAATAACTCTTGCCTTTTACTTTTAAATCAATGTCATCCATTGAATAATAAACTTCTCCAATTTTATTCTTTATAATATTTTTGGTACAGGGCGGAGTTTTTCCATAATGATTACATGGTTCTAAAGTAACATACATTTTTGAGTCTTTTAAATTTTCTGAACAATTTAAAATAGCGTTATGTTCAGCATGAGGTCTGCCATTATAGCCTGTTTGTCCTATAGATATTATTCTATTATTCTTTACAATTACACATCCAACTGATGGATTGTTTCCTGTTAAACCTCTTCGCGCATTAGCTAAATTTAAAGCTAATTTCATAAAATTTTTATCTTGAGTTGAAAATTTATCTTTTTTTGTAGACATCTAGCTTGTCCACAAATTGTACGAAATCTTGTTCTTCTCTAAAGTTTCTATAAACAGAAGCAAATCTAACATAAGCAACTGGATCAAGTTCCTTTAAACCTTCCATAACCATTGTTCCAATTGTATTACTTGAAATTTCATTTTGACCGAGTTCCTCAAGCGATCTAGAGATCCGACTTATAAATTTTTCAACAGTTTCAGTATCTAAAGGTCTTTTTTTAAGTGCAATGTAAATTGATTTTGCAAGTTTATCTCTATCAAAAGCAGATTTTCTTCCATTTTTTTTTACCACCATTAATTCTCTAAATTGAACTCTTTCAAAGGTAGTAAATCTAGCACCACACACGCACAATCTTCTTCTACGTATAGCGGTGCCATCCTCTGTTGGACGTGAGTCTACAACTGAGGTCTCACCTTTCTTACATATTGAACAAATCATCTATTCAAATTTTTGTAGATTGGAAATGAAGAGCATAAATCTATTACTTCTTTCCTAACTTCTTCCTCTATTTGACTATTATCTTCTGGATTTTTGGATAATCCTTTTATTACTTTAGTTATTAATTCACCTACTTTTTCAAATTCTTTTAAGCCAAATCCTCTTGTTGTTGCAGCTTGTGAACCAAGTCTTATACCTGAAGTTATCATTGGTTTTTCTGTATCAAAAGGGATTCCATTTTTATTACAAGTAATATTGGCTCTACATAAACTCTCTGAGGCTATATTTCCTTTTACACCGAAAGGTCTCAGGTCAACTAACATTAAATGTGTATCAGTACCACCTGAGTAAATTTTAAATCCATTATTTTTTAAAGTTTCCGCTAACATTTTAGCGTTTGCTAAAACATTTTTTATGTAAGTTTGAAATTCAGGTTTTAATGCTTCAAAAAAACCTGCAGCTTTGGCAGCTATGATATGCATTAAAGGACCACCTTGATAACCAGGAAAAACAGCTGTATCAAATTTTTTTCCAAGATCTAAATCATTTGATAAAATAATTCCACCACGTGCGCTTCTGAATACTTTATGGGTTGTGGATGTTACGACATGTGCATAGTCACAAGGATTTGGATATCCTTTGCCGGCTACTAAACCAGAAAAATGAGCCATGTCTACCATAAGATATGCACCAACTTTATCAGCAATTTCTCTAAATCTTTTAAAATCAATTACTCTTGAATACGCACTACCACCAGCAATAATTAATTTTGGTTTATGTTCTAGAGCAAGTTTCTCAACATTATCATAATCAATTAGTTCAGATTTTTTATCTACGTCATAACTTATCGCATTGAACCATTTACCTGACATTGAAATTTTTAATCCATGAGTTATGTGACCTCCTGAATTTAAGCTCATACCCATAAAAGTGTCATTTGGTTTCAACAAAGCTAGAAATACGGCACCATTTGCTTGAGCACCTGAATGAGGTTGAACATTTGCGTATTTACAATTGAAAAGTTTTTTTATTCTTTCAAGTGCCAGTTGTTCTGCTACATCTACATGTTCACAACCATTGTAATATCTTTTACCTGGATATCCTTCTGCATATTTATTTGTTAGAACTGATCCTTGAGCTTCTAATACAGCTTGTGAAACTATATTTTCAGAAGCTATTAACTCAATGTGATTTTGTTGTCTAATTAACTCATCATTTATTGCCTTAAATAAATCTGGATCAGATTTTGAAAGACTTTTTTCAAAAAAATCCTGGTAAGAAGAATTTATATATTTTGTTTCACTTGACATTTTTTCCTTATATTTTTTTTACTCTTTTTTTATGTCTACCACCCTCAAATTTAGTATTAATGAAAGCTTCAATACATTTAAAGGCAGTATTTTTTTTTGTCAATCTAGATCCTAATGTTATAATATTCGCGTTGTTATGCAATCTAGATAATTTTGTGTTTTTTATTGAATAACACATCGCAGCTCGAATTTTTTTGTGTTTATTTGCAGCCATTGACATTCCCATACCTGAACCACAAACTAAAATACCCATATTTTTTGAGTTAACGCTGACCTTTTTACATAATTTATGAGCATAGTCCGGGTAATTTACTGAGATTTTTGAATTATCAGTCCCAAGATCATGGAAATTGTATTTTTTTAGAAACTTTTTTTTAATTTGTTCTTTCAAATTATACCCAGCGTGATCTGAAGAAATAAATATTTTTTTCAAATTAGTTAAATTTGTAATCTAAGACACATGCAACTAAATGGATTCTATTTTCCTCTCCCCCATTGAATGCATTATGATATTTAGTATTATTAGTAATCCAAACAGATCCATCTGCAGGCATATGTTTTGCAACATTATCAATAACCATTATAGAGCCCGGGTTAGTAATTATTGGAATATGTAGTCTTGGCTCCGGATCTCTGTGCCAACTTAAAGTTGATCTTGGCTCCTTTAATAAAATTCTTACACGTCCTAATTTATACTTTGATGAAAGGACATCAAACACCTCTTTGAAATAAGTATGTTTGTAATCTTCAATAAATTCAGAATAAGCAGACTCATCAATCATTTCATCTCTCATAGCTTCTTTTCCAGAAGAGTCTGGTTTAGTCCAGAACACACCTCTTGCTTTATTACCTTTAATAGAGTCTGGATCACCTGGTATTTGTGTTAATGAAATGGCACCAAAATTTGAAACACCATCAACTCCTGAAAAACCCTTGATGGTTAATAATTCTTTATAAGCATTTTGAAGTTTGTTTACATCAAACTTAATATCTTGTTTTTGAAAATCGTTAAAATTTAAATTCATTTGTAATATATTGTCTCCTGATGTTGTTTAATATCTTTTTTAAGATATATTTGTATATAACATTTGTCGCATATTTTAAATAGATTTAAACATGATTACAGGAAAATTCCCAGCATTGAGACTTAGACGCAATAGAAAAACTGATTGGTCAAGAAGGTTAATTGAAGAAAATAATCTTACACCTAATGATTTTATTTTACCCATTTTTCTAATTGATGGAAAAAATAAAAAACAATCTATTAAATCAATGCCTGGTGTTTACAGGTACACAATCGATAAATTAAATAATATAGTAGACAGAGCTATTAAAAAAGGCATACCTATGATTGCCTTGTTTCCATACACTGAAAAAAGAAAAAAAAACGACTTAGGTACCGAGGCTCTTAACGAAAATAATCTGGTTTGTAGGGCACTACAAAGAATAAAGAATAAATATAAAAATGAGATTGGAATAATGTGTGATGTTGCATTAGATCCATATACCTCACATGGTCATGATGGACTTTTACAAAACAAATATGTGTTAAATGACGAAACCATAAAAATTTTATTAGATCAATCTTTGTTGCAAGCACAAATGGGTTGTGATGTTTTAGCACCATCTGACATGATGGATGGTCGAATTGGTGAAATTAGAAAGTACCTAGACAAACATAATTTTAAAATGACACAAATACTTTCTTATGCTGTTAAATATGCTTCAAGTTTTTATGGCCCTTTTAGAGATGCAGTTGGTTCAAAAAACTTATTAAAAGGAAATAAAAAGAATTATCAAATGGATTATAGAAATAGTGATGAAGCCTTAAGAGAGGTTGCTTTGGATATAAAAGAAGGAGCTGATATGGTTATGGTTAAACCTGGACTACCATATCTTGATATAATTAAAAAAGTTAAAGAAAACTTTAAGATTCCAGTTATGGCATATCAAGTCTCAGGTGAATATTCTTTATTAGAACATGGAATTAAAAATGATTTAACTGATCGAAACATTATTTTAGAAAGTCTTATTTCTTTTAAAAGAGCTGGAGCTAATGCTATTGTTAGTTATTACGCTGATAGATTAGACCAAATTATTAAATAATTATTTTAAAGTATTAATAAATTGTAATCTGCTGATTGGTTGGTTTAGGTTATTTGGCTTTAAAATTGACTTTTCAAGATAATCACTCAACAATTTAAGACCTGTTAGTAAAGATCCTATATCTTCAGTTGAGTTATTTTTATCTATTAAAAAATTAGGTATAATTCTTTTTTCTGTTGATGACTTCGATATATATTGTTTTTGATCACCAATAATTTTTTCATTAACTAAATTCTCAAAATTTAAGTCATAGCCTAGAGATTTAAATAATTCCAACTCCCAAAAGATATAATTTTTTATCCAGTCTTTAGAGTTCAATAAAACATAAAATTCTTCTAACAAAGAAAATATCTTTGCATTTTTTTGTGACTCAGCTGTAAGCAATTTAACCAAATTCATAGCTGAGGAAATACAAGTTAATTTTTGATGATTATCAAAATATAATGGAGATAAAGCTTCTTGAATCTCTACTTTAAAATAACCCATGCTATTTTCATTTTTAGAATTATAATTTACATATAGTTTATTTCCTATTTGAAGATAGTTCTTAATTTTTTTTGAAGTGCCACCGAAAATAATGCCACTTACTTTACCAAAATTTTTAGTGTAAATTTCGGATATTAATGAATTTTCATTATATCTATTTTTATTTAATAAAAATCCAATGTCGTCCCAAATCATAATTTACTCTGATTTTGTAAACATTTTATAGCAGCATTCTGTTCGGCATCTTTTTTTGAACTACCTTCTGCTAAAAAAAACTTAGTATCAATTAATTTTACACCAACCTTAAAAAGAGGTTTATGTCTTGGTCCAGTATTTGAAATAAGTTTATAAATAGGTAATTTCTTAAATCTTTTTAAAGAGAATTCTTGTAATTTTGTTTTTGCATCTATTTGAGTAATAACACTATCTTTAATATTTTCTGACCATAGTTCTAAAATAAATTTTTCTACAGAATTAAAACCTTTATCCAGATAGATAGATCCTATTAATGCTTCACAACAATCAGAAACAACTTTATCCTCTACTATATTTTTCTTTTTCTTAATATCTAAAGTTAAAATATATTTATCAAGGTTTATTTTTTTTGCGATTTGTAAACAGGTTTTCTTATTTACTAACGATGCAAACTTTTTGTCTAATATACCTTCTTTTTCATTGGGGTAAATTTCCAAAAGTTTTTTTGCAATTACTAATCCTAAGACACGATCTCCTAAAAATTCTAATTTTTCATTATTAATTTCTTTGTTATAGCTTTTATGAGTTAATGATCTAACTAACAAATCTTTGTCTTTGAAATTGATCTTAATCTTTTTTTCTAAAGTTTGATAATTAATTTTCATTATTTGATCTTTTGAAAGAATCTATCAAATCTGATTGATTTGTTCCATTTCCAAAATGAAAAAATACTTCCAATAGATCTATCTGAAGAGAAGAAAATAAATTGAGCCTTTCCTACTAAATTATCTTTATGTACATATCCTACGCTTGATAAATATCTACTATCCTTGGAACAATCTCTATTGTCTCCTAAATAGAAGTAGTGATCCTTTGGAACTATAAATTTATCAGAATTTTTAAAAGCATAATCTTTTAAGTAAACAGTTTTATGTTTTTTTCCATTAGGTAAAATTTCCTCAAACGTAAATACATCAATGGTTCTATTTCCACAGAATATTTTATCATTTTCTGAGATTCTTGATTTCAAAACTTCTGCATTGTTTATATACAAATTTGAATTAATAAATTGTACTTGATCTCCGGGTAAACCAATTAATCTTTTTATATAATCAGTTCTATTATCTGCAGGAGTTTTGAATACTACAACATCTCCTCTTTTTGGCTCACTGAACATTACCCTTCCAGTAAAAATAGGTGGACTAAACGGAAATGAATGTTTGCTATAACCATATGAATATTTAGTTACAAATAATCTGTCTCCAACTAACAGATTAGGCTCCATCGATGAAGATGGTATGTAAAATGGTTGAAGAAATATCGATCTAATAAAAATAGCAATAATTAATGCATAAAATAAGGTTTTTATGTTTTCTTTAAAGAAATTTTTATCTAACATTATCTTTTAACCAAAATTGTAAATGCTATTGAATGATCTTTTTCATCAGATAGTGAAAGAAACAAGTCATATTTCTTAATTTTGAACTTTTTTTTTATGATTTTATCAATTTTTTTTGATTTATAGAAAAAAGGTTTACCCATTTTATCATTTAAAATTTCAATATCTTTAAAACTCAAATTATCTCTTATGCCGGTGCCAAATGATTTTGATAAAGCTTCTTTTGCTGCAAACCTTTTTGCAAAAAAGTTTGTTCTATTAACTTTATTTTTAGAAAATTTAAGTTCATTAGGTCCAAAAGTTCTTTTTATAAAGTTTTGGTTTTTAATTAAAGGCTGAATTCGTCTATTATTTACTACATCAACTCCAATTCCTAATATTTTCATTTCTGTTATTTAATAATTTTTTTAAACTTTTTTATTACTTTGGATAAACCAAAAAATACCGACTCACCGATTAAATAATGTCCTATATTAAATTCTTCTATTTCTTTAAATCTAGATAATAATTCAGTTGTTTTATAATCAAGTCCATGACCAGCATGAACTTCTAAACCAATTTTCTTTGCAATAATTGAACATTTTTTTATTCTATTAAGCTCTTTAGAATAATTCTTCTTCAATTTTACTAATCTAGAAAGTCTACCTGTATGAATTTCAACACAATCAGATCCTAATTTATACGAGGTTTTGATATCATTAATTGATGGATTTATAAATAAACTAGTTCTAATTTTTTTCTTTTTAAATTTCAAAATTATATTTTTAATTTTATTTTTATTTTTATCTAAGTCTAAACCTCCCTCTGTAGTAACTTCTTTTCGATTTTCTGGCACTAAACAAATATAATTTGGTTTTATTTTTAATGCTTTATTTATCATTTTTGGGTTAGTTGAGATTTCCAAATTAACTAAAATCTTTTTTAAAGAACAAATTTTTTTTGCATCATTATCTTTTATATGTCTTCTATCTTCACGAAGATGAATTGTTATTGAGTCAGCACCTGCTTTCTTAACAAATTTAGCTGCAAATATCGGATCTGGATGTAATTCACCTCTAGCATTTCTCAGGGTTGCTATATGATCAATATTTACTCCAAGACGTCTCACTTCGTGTATCTACTTCCTGGCGTTGAAATTGGAATTAATTTCAACTCGTTTGGAATGTTGTTCTTTTTATAAGTTGGAACAGAAATTTTGAGGTGTGAAACTATATTTTTTTTTATCTTTAAATTATTTTTTGATGATCTATCAATAATTGTTGCAAAACCAATTAGTTTTGCTTTTGAATTTTTAATCAATTTTACACATTCCATGCTTGATTTGCCTGTGGTTATAACATCTTCAATAATTAATACTTTTGATCCTTTTTTAATTTGAAAACCTCTTCTTAATTGAAATTTCCCTTTTACTCTTTCACAGAAAATAGTTTCTTTTTTAAGCAGTCTACCAATTTCATAACCGATTATTATACCACCCATTGCTGGTGATAAAATTAAGTCGAAGTTTTTAAATTTTTTCTTAATTTTTCCGGCTAAAGATTTACAAATTTTCTCTGCCTTATGCGGAAAACTTAATAGTTTTGCGCATTGAATATATTTTGAAGAGTGTAATCCAGAAGATAAAACAAAATGTCCCTCTAATAATGCATTAGTTTTTCTTAAAATATCTAAGGATTTTTTGTGTGAAAGCATTTCTTTTATCTTCGTGTCTAATTATCTTAAATTTTATAC
>ENA-OSEY01002846-OSEY01002846.1-marine-metagenome-genome-assembly--contig:-NODE-2846-length-10889-cov-2.254162_pt1 | contig 10889 bp, 9 predicted proteins | sample MGYA00248465_ERZ534230 | MGnify/ENA primary metagenome ERZ534230 (study PRJEB26409, sample SAMN06344110) | marine metagenome | isolation source: Sea water from surface | place: Atlantic Ocean:Southern... | reverse complement strand
TTAGTATTGTTCCTTGAGCTTCTAAAACTGCCTTTGACACGATATTCTCAGATGCAATCAATTCAATTTGATCGTTTTGCCTGTGATATTCGTTCTTTATAGCTTCTAAGACTGCTGGATCTGTTTGTGTTAAACTGCTTTCAAAAAATAGTTGTCCTGTCATTTTGTCTCCATGTTATTTTATTCTACAAGATTAAATTTATCAAGTCTAGCTTGATGACGTCCACCTTCATAGTTTGTTTTCAAAAATACTAATAAACATTTAATAGCTTCTTGCTCAGAAATCAACCTTGAACCTAAAACTAAAATGTTAGCATTGTTATGTTGTCTAGCCAACATTGACATTTTATTGTTCATACAAAGCGCCGCACGTACATTTTTAAACCTATTTGCGACCATTGACATTCCGATTCCTGAACCACAAATCAAAACTCCTAATAGATCTTTTTTTAAATCAATTTTTTTGGACAGCTTTCTGGCATAATCAGGATAATCAACAGAATCTTCAGAAAAAGGACCTAAGTCATCAAATTTTATTTCGCCCTGTAATTCTTGAATTAAAATTTTTTTTAACTTGTATCCAGCATGATCACTTGCAATCAAAATTTCATTCACATTAATTTTCCTTTAATTTCAATATATCTGATTTTAATTGTGACGATAGAAAGTACAATCCTATAATGTTTGGAATGGACATAGCGAAAATCATTGAATCAGAGAAATTTATAACACTTTCAAGATTCATTGAAGTACCAATAACTGTAAAACTTAAGAAAATTATCTTGAAGGAATATTTACTAAAAGAACTCAATCCAAATAAATACGTCCAACATCTCAAGCCGTAGTATGACCATGTTATCAAGGTAGATATAGCAAAAAGGGTAATTGCTAAAGCCAATATTGTTGGGAACCAAGTGAAAACTGATTCAAATGCTCTCGAGGTCAATTCAACTCCTTGTATACCAGAGTTACTCTCATAAACACCTGTCATAATAATTACTAATGCTGTCATTGAACACACAATTACTGTATCTACAACTGGAGACAGCAATGACATGAAACCAGTATTCAAGTGATTATTACTTTTTGCGGGAGCATATGCAATTGGGGCAGATCCAATTCCTGATTCATTAGAAAAAACTGCTCTTTTTACTCCAGCAATAAGGGAGCCTAAAAATCCTCCGACTGAAGCATCAAGGTTAAATGCACTTGAGAATATTTTATAAATTGTTTCAGGAATCAAACCAAAATTGGAGATTATAATGTACAAACAAGAAAAAACATAAATAAATGCCATTAATGGAACAAGTCTTTCAGTAACTTTTCCAATTGATTTTATGCCACCGATAATTATGAAACCGACAATAAAAGCAAATACTATTCCACCTAACCAACCTTTATTGAACAAAGGGCTATTTTCAGATCCAGTTGCTTCAACAATTTGTTGAAAAGCTTGATTTGCTTGGAACATATTTCCTCCACCAAAAGAACCACCTATACAACAAATTGCAAAGAATATTGCTAAAAATTTCCCCAATTTTACATAACCAAGTTGACCCATCCCGTCTGATAGGTATCTAATTGCTCCACCTGAAACTGTGCCATCTTTGTGTATTATTCTGTATTTGTGGCCTAAACTGACTTCCACAAACTTCAAGGTCATACCAAAAAAAGCTGTTATAATCATCCATAACATTGCTCCAGGTCCACCTATTGAAATAGCAACGGCAACACCAGCAATATTCCCAAGACCAATTGTTCCAGACATTGCAGCAGTAAAAGATTGAAAATGAGTAATCTCTCCTGGATGACTTGGATCATCGTATTTACCAAATGCTACGTTAAGTGCTCTTTTAAAATAGAAAATATTTACAAATCTAAAATAAAAAGAAAAATAAAGGCTGGCAAACACAAGCCATAAAACAATGAATGGAATCTGATTTCCAAAAAAGGAGAAACTTCCAAAAACAAAGCCAGTGATTGAATCAGAAATTGGTTTAAGAAATGTCTCAATATTTTTGTCTAAATTTTCAATCATCTTTTTAATTTTAAACGAAAAAAAAATTACTGCAAAATTTCAATTAATTTTTCATAAGAATTAATTAGATTTTCTTTTCTTATACAATACGGTGGCATAAAGTAAACTGTATTACCAAGTGGACGCAACAACAATCCATTTTCAAGAAATTTCTTTCTCATTTCATGACTTTCTAAAGAACCGTAACTATCGGAAATATTTTTAAAATCAAATGCTGCAATTGTACCCAATTTACGAATTTTTGAGATATTTTGAAGTTTTGATATTTTTTTTAAACAGTCATTGTGAATTTTAGAGATTTCTTCAATTTTTGTGAAAGTTTTATCCTCATTAAATAAATTTAGAGAACTAAGAGCTGCTGCACATGCAACAGGATTAGCAGAAAATGAATGCCCATGAAGAAATGTTTTATTAAAATTAGTGTCTACAAAAACCTTATGTATTTCCTCGCTAAACACTGTAGCTGCAAGAGGAATAAATCCTCCAGTAAGTGATTTTGCCAAACAAATTATATCTGGTTTCATAGTTAAATGATCTGTTGCGAACATTTTTCCAGTTCTTCCAAAACCAGTCATCACCTCATCAAATATTACAAGTATTCCTTGATCTTTAAACATTTTCACTAACTTATCCAAAAACTCTTTTCTACAAATTTTCATACCTCCTGCACCCTGGACAAGTGGCTCTAAAATTACAGCAGCAATTTTACCTTTCTCTTTTTCAACAATTTTATATGCAGCATTCATAGCTAATCTTTCACTTTCTTCAAGTTGATTGTTCCCCAACCAATCCTCTGGAAAAGGAATAAAAGAATTTTTGTGTAAAATATCCTCAAATGGCTTGTAAAAACCGGTTGTTTTACCCACAGACATTGCGCCGAAAGTGTCGCCATGGTATCCGCCTGAAAATGCAACAAATTTTGTTTTTTTTTTGCCTAAATTATGCCAATACTGAATTGCAACTTTCATCGCTATTTCAACAGAGGTTGAACCATTATCTGAATAGAAGACTCGAGACAAGTTTTTGGGTAAAATATCAACAATTCTAGCAGCCAAGTCTACAGCTGGATGATGTGTAAAACCAGCAAAAAGAACTTGCTCAAATTTTTTGGACTGATTAAAAACAGAATTTACCATTTCGTTTCTGCAATGACCATGCGTATTTATCCACCACGAGGATATTAAATCAATATACTCTTTACCTTCAATATCAAAGAGTATTTCATCTTTTGCTGAACTAATAATTATTGGATCTTCAGAAAATGAAGATTGTGTGAAAGGATGCCAGAGAAATTTTTTATCCTTAGCTAAAATTTGTTTTTTTGATTTCATATAACTCCAAACAAAGTTTTCATATCTTCAACTGATTTTTTATTAATAACTGATTTAAATGGTATCTTGGCAATTATATTAATTTTTTTGCCATAAATTTTTTTTCCAAACTTTGAAATAGTCTTGAAAGTTTCAGGTTCGTTATCTCCAACAAAAACAATTCCGCATAATTTTATTTTTTTTTGTTTTAAAAGATTTATCGACAAGAGTGTGTGGTTTATTGTTCCCAATTGCGACCTACTAACTAAGATAACTGGAAAATTAAAAAATTTTATTAAATCGATCATGAGCATTTTATCATTCAATGGCACGTTTAATCCACCAGCGCCTTCAATAAAAATTTTTTTTTTGAGCTTTTCATTCAAAACATTTTTAAATTTAACCATTTTAATTTTTTTTTTCTCAAAGTCAGCAGCGATATTAGGGCTTAATCCTTTTTCAAAAAAATAAGTTTCTGGAAGTATTGTTTTTCTATTACAATTTTTTATAATTATATCTGAATCTTTATAACCAAATTTATCAACACCACATTGAATAGGCTTATAATATATTGCATCAAATTTATTTACTAAAATTGAAGCTACTAAAGTTTTACCAACCCCTGTATCGGTTCCAGAAATAAAATATCCTTTCAGCATTAGTCTCTAATTTTCCTTATAAAAAAATAACTAATATCAAAGTTAACTCTAACCTTGCCTCTATCTCTTCTCATACTGTAAAGATCTCGGATATTGAATACATTGTTACTCACATTAGCTCCTATTTTTTTTAGACTTTGAAAGAAAAACATTATATTTTTATATTCTAGCTCATGGATCATTCTTTTCATTGTGAAATTAAATTTTTTATTATTTAAAAGTTCTTCCATTTTTTTCTCATTTGGAAAATCATTAATTAATTTATGATGTTTGGTTTTTAAACTATTAAAACTTCTTGAGTTGGGAAAAGAAATGAGCACAATAGAATTTTTTTTAATTGAATTTAGTATTTTTTTTATAAGCTTTAAAAAATCTTTTGACCAATGAAGTGACATATTTGACACAATTAAATTATAATTTTCAAAATTATCAAAAAAATCAAAGTCATTTTTTAAAAAAAAAACATTTTGATTCTTAAATCTTATTTTTGATTTTTTAATCATATTATTAGAAATATCTAATAAGTGAATTCTGGTTAAACTTAAATTTTCAGATATTTTTTTACTACAAAATCCTGTTCCACAACCAAGTTCTAATAAAGAAAATTCTTCTTTATTTTGTTTAAGTTCATTAAAAAATAAATCTAATAGATTTTTTGATATTTCTTTTTGTATGCTGGAATGTTTGTCATAACAATCAGCTCCTTCATCAAATGAATTTTTTACTTTTTTTTTGAATGTGTCCACTATATTTTCTCAAGAACTTTATAAATTAATTCAAAACATATCTCAGGATTCGTCTTTGGAAATCCATGATCATATTCATTTAAAAAGCTTATATCGTGATTATCATTATCTAAAAAATCTATACTTTCTTTATTGATGTTTAAAACTTTGTCATTTGTTGAATAAAATGTGTGAATAGGAAAATTTAACTTATTAAATTTAAAGGAAAAATTTTCACGTTGGAGTTCTATTAATGCATTTCTTAGCGTTTCAATATTAATAACTTCGTGAAAAGAATATTCAACATTACATGTTTCGTAGAAGTTTTTAAGAACTTTGACAGGATTTTCTAACAATTGTTTATGCATGTAAGCAATTTTTCTATAAATAATATTTGGCTTTTTTTGATAATTGACAAAATCTGGTGCACCAAAAAAGTTGAATAATAATCTACATGGAATGTCATTTTTTAAAAACCAATTAAGACCATAAGAGTGAACTATGAAAATATTGTTATCACTTTTAAAAAAAAGTTTTGTTTGTTTTGTTTTTGAGAAGAATTTAAGATCTAATGATTCTGAATTTTCACAAACATCAAGAGACTCGACTTTCTTTTTTACTGAGTTCCAAAAAGTTTTGTCAAAACCCCAACCATGAATAAAATAAAAATTAAATTTCATTAGTGTTTAAAGTTTGAAATATGTTTTATAAAATTTTTTATAATGACCCTACTCATACTTGCAGTTAAAGATAATCTTATTCTATCATAACCAGAAGGTACTGTTGGGGGACTTATCTCTTTTACAAAATATCCGTGATCAAATAGATATTTTTTTAGACTTTCACACTTTGAACGATCTCTTAAAATCAAAGGAATTATATGTGAATTAGACTTTGCAGTATCAAAGTTTAATCTTTTTAATTTTTCTAAAAGAAACTCAGAATTACTTTTAATTTTTTTCCTTAATTTTGATGCTTTTGTTATTTTTTTCAAAGAAGCTGATATTGCCCCTAGAATTGAGGGTGGTAAAGCAGTCGAGTAGATTAATCCTCCGCAAGAATTAACAATTTTTTTATAAAAATCTTTTGAGCATGAAACAAACGATCCATAACTTCCTATAGCTTTACTAAAGGTACCTACAATAATTTCATTTGTATTTTTATTTCCATCTGAGGCAAACCCATACCCATTCTTACCGTATAAACCAAACGAATGAGCTTCATCAAGATAAAGTATGCAAGCATATTTTTGTGAAAGATATCTTAACCCATTTAAATCAGCAAGGTCCCCATCCATGCTGAAGAGTGTTTCAGAGATAATCATTTTTTTGATTTTGCTTGGTGTTTTTTTTAACTGACTTTCAAGGTGATTCAAATCAAGATGATTGTATCTAAAACACTTTTGTCTGGAAATCAAACATCCATAATTTATACTTGCATGATTAAGTTTATCAGAAAAAATAATGCATTTATTTCTTGTGCCTAAAGAATTGCCAGTTAAACAGGGAATAAGTGTTGAATTTAATAAAAATCCATTTCCAATTATTATAGAGTTTTCGTGTTTAATATTTTTACTAATTAGTTTCTCAATCATTTCTATCTTATCTAAATTACCCGTAACCAAACGAGATGAAGACAAACTAGATCCATATTTTTTTATCCAAGAAATCGATTCATTAGAAATTTCTTTATTTTTAGAAAACCCAAGATAATCGTTGCTAGCGAAATTTATTAATGTTTTTCCATTATATTTAACCAGATCTTTATTTTTTTTTGAAAGTTTTGATGAATAATCAAAAATTTCTAGTTTTCTGGTTGGATTTTTTTTATTTAATGTTATTTTATTCACAGTCTTTTATATAATATATTAATTTTTACTAAATAAATAAATGAAAGAAGAAACAATAGTTTTACACACAGGTCATCGTAGAGACGAATCAACCACATCTGTCGCCGTTCCTATCTACCAAACCACATCTTATCAATTTAATGATACAGAACATGCCGCTAAATTATTTTCACTTCAGGAACTTGGAAATATATACACTAGGATAATGAATCCTACATGCGCTGTCTTAGAAGAACGAATGTCAAAACTTGATGGCGGGGTGGCTGCCATGGCAGTTAGCTCAGGCCAAGCTGCTTCAGCATTTTCAATTCAAAATATCTGTCATTCGGGAGATAATTTCGTTAGCTCCACAGATCTATATGGAGGAACATGGAATCTGTTTTCTAATACACTAAAAGAAATGGGAATAGAATGCAGATTCGTTGACCCTGCAAAACCCGAACAGTTTGAAAATGCTATTGACGACAAAACTAGATGTATTTATGCAGAGACCTTGCCCAACCCAAAACTCAATGTTTTTCCTATTAATGAAGTCTCAAAAATTGGAAAAAAACACAATGTTCCTTTGATAATGGATAATACTGCTGCACCATACATATGCAAACCTTTAAGTCATGGAGCAAATATTGTAGTCTACTCTACAACTAAATATATTGGTGGACACGGTCTATCTATAGGAGGGCTGATAGTTGATGGCGGAAACTTTGATTGGGAAGCTGCGGGCGATAGATTTCCAATGCTTAACAAACCTGATCCAAGTTATCATGGTGCTGTTTGGTCTGAAGCTGCAAAACCTCTAGGTCCAATAGCTTATATTTTAAGAGCGAGGGTTATTCTTCTAAGAGACTATGGCTCAGCAATGAGTCCATTTAACGCTTTTACTTTTATTCAAGGTTTAGAAACATTACCTTTAAGAATGCAACGGCATTGTGAAAACGCCGAAAAAGTAGCAGAGTATCTGGATGGTCACAGCAAGGTTGAAAAAGTTATTTACCCCAAACTCATGTCTGGAATTCATAGAGATAGAGCAGAAAGCTATATGTCAGGCGGCTTTGGATCTTTACTAGGCTTCGAATTAAAAGATGGAGAAGATGCTGGAAAGAAATTCATAGATAATTTGAAACTTCTCTATCATGTTGCCAATATTGGAGACGCAAGATCACTTGCTATCCACCCTGCATCAACTACACACTCTCAATTATCAGATGATGAAAAATTATCATCTGGTGTTACACCAGGTTATGTACGATTATCAATCGGAATTGAGCACATTGATGATATTATTGAGGATTTAGATCAGGCATTAAAAAAAGCCTGAATGAAGAAATTCAATAGCAGAGGTTTTCCCTTTCATAGGGGAAGAAGACTCAGAAGCTCAAGCAACTTAAGAGATCTTGTAGCAGAAACACTTCTTAAGACCGACGATTTAGTCATGCCTTACTTTATTCGTGAAGATTCTGATAAAATGGAATCAAAAAATAAATTTGGATTTAAAAGATTTTCGATAAATGAATTACTTAAAGAGTTAGGTGAAGTCGTCAAATTAGGTATAAAATCAGTGGCTTTGTTTCCAAAGATTGAAGTTGAAAAAAAAACAGATGATGCAAACGAAAGCTTTAATGAAAATAACTTGATATCTAGAGCTTTGAAAAAAGTTTTGAAAGAATTTCCAGATCTGATGATCATCTGTGATGTAGCTTTAGATCCATATACGGCCAGTGGTCACGACGGCATAATAAACTCTAATGGAGAAATAGATAATGATATCACAGTTCAAATTTTGGTTAAGATGTCTTTAAACCTCGCATCATCTGGCTGTAAAATCATTGCTCCAAGTGATATGATGGATGGGAGAATTAAAATTATAAGAGAAAGCTTAGAAACAAATAAATTTTCCAATGTTAATATTCTTTCATATAGCTCAAAGTTTTGCTCTAACTTCTATTCCCCTTTTAGAGACGCATTAGGAAGTAAAGAAAATCTTGGAGATTCAAAAAAAGATTCCTATCAAATTGATTACAGAAATTCTAGAGAAGCAGTAAAAGAATCACTAGAAGATATTGAGGAAGGTGCAGATATTATAATGGTCAAACCAGCAGGCTACTATTTAGATATTATTAATGAAATTAAAAGAAACTGTTTGATTCCTGTTGCTGCCTACCAAGTAAGTGGAGAATATGTTATGATTAAGAATGCTTCTGATGATAAATTTATTGATTACAGACCTTGCGTATTGGAGAGTCTTTCGTGCATTAAAAGAGCTGGAGCAGACTTAATTTTTTCATATTTTTCGAAAGAAGTTGCACAGTGGTTAAAATAATAAAATCATAATGAACTTGATTTTTAAAAATTATAAGATTAAAAAAAGATAACATAAATTAGGAGGTTATAATGTCAAGAACACATCCAGGTAGATTCCACATAGCAATCCCAGGTCCTACAAACATACCTGAAAGAATTTTAAATGCTATGCATATATCATCAGAAGATCAAAGAAACCCAGAAATTCCAAACTTAACAATTCCCTTATATAAGGATGTAAAAAAAGTTTTCAAATCCGAAAAAGGTACAGTTTTTCTATTCCCCGGATCAGGAACGGGTGCATGGGAATCCGCAATCATTAATACCATGTCACCAAATGAAAAAGTTCTAATTTATAGATATGGACAGTTCAGTCATTTATGGGCAGATATGTTTAAAAGACTTGGATTAGACACTGAAGTCGTAGAAAGAGAATGGGGTACAGGAACACCTCCTGAAGAGGTGGAAAAGACTCTTAAAAATGATACTGATCACAAAATTAAGGTTGTTTGTGTGACACAAAACGAAACTGCTACTGGAGTCACATCAAATGTTGAAGATATAAGAAAGGCTATGGATGCAGCAAATCACCCTGCACTTTTGTTTGTTGATGGTGTTAGTTCGATTGCATCTATTGACTTTAAAATGGATGAGTGGAAAGTAGATTGCGCTATTTCAGGCTCACAAAAGGGTTTTATGTTACCTTCAGGAATGGCAATAATGTGTGTAAGTCCTAAAGCTCTTGAAGCTCATAAAAAAGCTGAACTTAAAAGATGCTACTATTCTTGGGAAGATCAGATTGCAACTAATAAAGATGGGTATTTCCCTTACACTCCGCAAATACCAATGTTGAGAGCTTTACAGGAGTCATGTAACATGATTTTTGAAGAGGGTCTTGAAAACGTATTCAAGAGACATCACAGAATTGCTGAAGGAGTAAGAAAAGCTATTCTTGAAGGTTGGGAATTAAAACTATGCGCTAAAGATCCATATTGGTATTCCGACACTGTGTCAGCGATAGTCGTTCCGGAAGATAAAGACGCAAAACAAGTGCTTTCAACAGCTTTTAATAAATATCATCTTTCACTTGGTGCCGGACTTACACAGGTAGCTGGTAAGGTTTTCAGGATAGGACACCTTGGTGATTTAAATGAACTTCAAGCTTCAGCCTTTATTAATGGCGCTGAAATGGCAATGATTGATTCAGGTATTAATGTAAAACCTGGAAGTGGTATTGCTGCTGCTTCTGAATATTGGAGAAAGGCACTAGAGAAAGATGCAAAACTACAAAGTATTGGTGACAAGGAAGTGGCCTAGTTCTGTAGAAAAAAAACTCAAAGAGAGTTTTGATGTCACTCTTAATGAGAGTGACATTCCTTTGACCGAAGATCAGCTGCTTGAGGGTATGAATAACTATGATGCCGTTCTTCCAACCGTAACTGATAGTATTTCAAATAAAGTTATTTCATCAAGTAACAGAAAAGCCAAAATTATTGGAAACTTTGGTGTTGGTTTTAATAATATTGATATTGAGTCAGCAAAAAGTAATGGGGTAGTTGTTACAAATACCCCAGAAGTTCTCACTGATTGTACAGCAGATATTGCAATGCTTCTTCTCCTTGGAGTTTCAAGAAGAGCTTCAGAAGGAGAATTTCATGTGAGGAAAAAAGAATGGTCAGGCTGGCGACCCACTCATATGATGGGAACGAAAGTAACAGGAAAAAGCCTCGGTCTTGTTGGAATGGGTAGAATTGCTCAAGCAGTTGCGCACAAAGCACACTTCGGATTTAATATGAAAATACTTTTTTTTGACCCATATTTTAATAACAATGACATTATTAAAAAATTTAGCGCCTTGCCTTGCAAAACAATTGACGATCTACTGAGAGATTCAGATTTTGTTTCTTTGCATTGCCCATCTACGAATGAAACTAAAGGACTAATGAATATTAAAACATTAACAAAGATGAAAATGTCCAGTTATCTTATAAATACAGCGAGAGGTGA
>ENA-OSEY01002845-OSEY01002845.1-marine-metagenome-genome-assembly--contig:-NODE-2845-length-10889-cov-3.519423_pt1 | contig 10889 bp, 13 predicted proteins | sample MGYA00248465_ERZ534230 | MGnify/ENA primary metagenome ERZ534230 (study PRJEB26409, sample SAMN06344110) | marine metagenome | isolation source: Sea water from surface | place: Atlantic Ocean:Southern... | reverse complement strand
TTTCCATTTGTTGTTGCCAATATTTGTCATTGCTTTTTTCAAACAATGCTGTTTTTATCATTTCTCTATATGCGTTCTCAGGGCATAGTCCTAGTTCAAAACTTTTAGTTTGTGTATGTACCGCTATGTCATCGGTATCTAGACTACGCCAATCTGTTTGTAATTGAAAGTCTCCAAAGTCTATGTATGCAAAATCATCTACATCATAAACACCATCAGGATCTACTTCTCCATAATCGCTGTCAGTTAAATCTTCTAAGTTCCAACGTCTTTCTTTCTTTGCCCACTTGGGTGTACTGTTACGCCAATCTGGTTCAAACATTTGATACAAGCTCAACAAGTGTGGCATCAAGTCTCTGCTTACACCACCAAATGCAAGTCCTTTGTTTGTAAACCAACTGCCAGGCTTTGGAACTCTATTATCGTTGATCCAATTGATTCTAGTTACACCTTTTTTAGGATCAGCCGCTTGAGCCATCTCTTTAATATTTTCTCTGTACTGATTGTTTTTGGTCATCATAATTCTTGTGTCATTATGATCGCTTAGTAACTTGCTCCATTGTTGTTGATTAAACACCCCAGGCTTTTCAATAAACATAATATCACAATGACCTGCGTAAAGATATGCAAGTTCTAAGTGTGTCCAGTTGGGAGTAGTAATATGACATGTATTGAAATAGTGTCCACCATGTCCAGTGCCACCTCCAATTACATGTTCGGGCTTGTCAAAGTCTGCATTAGGATCTGCAATGTCTACAGTTGTAACTTGCCAACCCATACCTTCATATACATCTTTGTATAGGTTACCAAATCCTGTACCAACTATCAGTGCTTTATTCGAAGAGTGCATTAAATTGTGCCGAGCTATTAATTGTTTTCTTTCCTACTGCACCGCGTGTGCCTATTACCATCATCCATAGTTTACGATGTTTTTCAATAATTTGCAAGCTCTTTCCTTTGTCGCTTTCTGCAAATACTTCCATTACAACATCTTTGACTTCTGTTTTATCAAAGCTGTCGTCCACCATCATACTTGGATATGCGCCTGTATCAAATGCTTTGTTTGCTTCCTGTACACTCATAATATGTTGCCACACATTGTGGTTCATCAACAAGCAATAAGCAAAACTATCCCAACTTGTTTTGCCTTCTTTGTTATTCTTATTTAGGTCGCCTTCACCATACCAACACACGTCTCCCATTTTTAATCTATTACCAATTTGACTTGGAAACGGAAATTGTATATTAGAACCTTTTAATTTCTTATCATCTGGTGCTTTGTCCATAATAAATGAAAATCTCTGTGGTGTGAATACGTTTTGTGTATAAACTAGACCATTTGCAGTTGATAAAAATGCTGATGCACTATCAAAACTTATTGTAAATTTTTCATTTATGTGTTTTCTAACCTGTCTTTGTACCTGTGTGAGATAACAGGCCCAGTCCATTTGAGATGTGCCTAGTACGTGCATCCAATCTTTGCCATCCAATTTCTTCTCGTCTCTCATAATTATTAGGCGTTTTAGCATGACCTCCATGTCACACATGTTTATACCGCCCATTGCCCAGCCTTCAAATTCGAAATCTTTGACTGCATCGTACCATATCTGTGCCGTGTTCCAGTCATCTCCCTGTAACACATTCAATAATTTTGTTTGTCCTAATCTATTCTTCTGGAAAAATTTGTTGTTGTATATTGTTCCATCTAACGTGTCTTGAAAACTTTTTAGTCCTGTCTTTGGGCTATTAAGATCATCTGCCGCCCATGTTGGAACGTCCAATGTCATTGCCCAGTCGCTTGTAAGTTCTAGCCAATTCAGTATGTCCGATCTTACTTTGTTTGCTTTGTTTCCTTCAAAATCTTTCCAATCAAACTTGATAACACCTTTCCCAATCTGATATCCACCAGAATCACCAACTATGGTTGTGAATTTCCTATCTCTGTTGACAAACATATGGTCTCTGTCTGCCACCTTCTCCATGTCAAGGCAGGCATGTCCTGCCGAGTAGAGTGCGGTAGGATACGTGAACATTCCTTTGTCAGGATTAATAAAGTTCAAAGACTCGACACCGTGTGCAAAAGTCTTAGGTATCCGTTCAGCTGGAATGTGTTTGCCTTCTGTTACTCTCTGTTTGCTGATGAATGTATTGTAAAAGTTTGATATAGCAGGCAAGAATACCGCAAAGTCTCTGCTTAAATCTCCTAGATGTTCTTGCCTACCATTATCTGTCGTCATTATTGCGCCTGTGCTGGTATGATGTACTGATACTTGCCTAAGCCTGAATCGACGCTGACCATCATTGCACCTTCATTTGAGAAGTGCAACATGACCTTTGCCGAGTCTGAAAGTTTAAGTATCTGTAACACCTGTCCTACAGGCCAACTCCAACCTTTGTTAAGTGTGCCCTTAACATCAGTTGCAAATGTAAACTCACCACCATGCGATGCCTGATCACCAAAAGTGAAAATCAAGTTTCCATCTTCTGTTCTCACAACAAATGAATTGTGTTCTGTGTTTGCAGTTGCTTGAAAGTTGAATCTCTGCACACTTGCCACTGTTGGTTCGATTTCAACGTCCCACTTAACTCCCTTAAACTTCACAGTCTTAAGCTTCTCGTTGATAATCTCAGCATTCATAAATCTATAGTCATTCTTGAAGTCACCCTTTTCATTTTCAAAATGGATGCCTGTTGGAACAGTTGCACCGTTTCTCTCACCGGACAACACTGTTATGTTTGCTTTTTCTTTGTACTCCGGACATTTCAAGTGTATGTCCAGTTTACCCATTTGTGGCATACCAAACGTACCATTCATTTCCGCTTGTGGTTTGTGGAAAGACCCTTGTAGGATCACAGATCTGTCTTCGGCCATTGAATCGATTGCAGTTTCCTTATCGTCTCCAGTGATCTTGACAAGATCCAAAAATCCCAGTCCATGCGTATGTTTAACGATGTCTTTTAAGATGTCTATCATAATGCTATTATTGTATAGTATATTTAGATCTTAGTCTAGTTCTATTTCACTTTTTTCATAGACCACACTATTTTGTTTACCAGGTTTTTGAAATATGGCAAAACTGGCACCAGGCATGAATTGATTCATTTCAATTATTTGGTATCCTTCACTGAGTAACATCTGTTTCATATTGGATTTGGTATTGTAGTTCCAGTATCCTCTTTCCGCTCGAGCAAGTTCTATCTCTGACTGACAATCCGCATATTGTATAAAGCCATAGCCCCCATCTATCAAAACCCTTTTTATATCTTTTAGATATTCTTCAATGTGTGGTATGGTAAAAAACACAAATGTGTCCCAGCTGAATACAAAATTACAACTTCTGGTAGGGATGGCGTCACAGTTGGTACGATCTGTGAGATAAAATCGCAAATTTTTTTGTGTTCTACGCGGAAATTTTTTTCTGATGCTTTTTTCAACCCAAGCGTTTACATCTAGATAAAAATTTAGGCTCCATGCTTTGAATTCTCTTGAAAACATTCCTGTGCCTGGGCCAATTTCTAAACTATTATAATTTCCACTACTTTTAGCAAATTGATAAATTTTAGTTTGGATCAGGCGAAATAGCCATGGACTGACAACAGGTTTATTACGTTTTGCATCAATGTCTTTTGTAAACCATTCTGGAGTTTTGTCAAGCCTGTCTATTACGGCTTCGTTATTGGCATCAACGGCAGTTGCAATGTCTTTTAGTATCTTTAGATTAGAGTCAATCAACTCTTTAAAATCTGACTCTTTGGCTTTCTCTAATTTTTCTATTAAGAGTTTTATTTCTTCAATACTTAACATCGTTGAATTTTTTCTGATTTTCTTCCTTTTGGATCTCTTGATCAAGCAACAGCTCATTGAACGGGGTCCTTATTCCATAATCGGCCGACTGTCTGTAAAGGTGTTCAGGACAAATGCTGTAGAATATTCTAGCAGGATCTTTTCCTAGTTCATATGCTTCGGCAATTATGCTTCTAATTTTATCTTTTTGCTTCACCCCGATATCAAATTTAGAGTCAACGTGGCGTTCGTAGTTCCAATCATGTGATTTCAGACTTTCTATATAGGTTTGTTTTAAATCCATAGTAGTATTTAAAAGTCGAATAGTTTGTTAAATGTGTTTGTGGTCTCCGTGCTTTGCACGTCCCAGCCCAACACACCTATCAGGTTGTCTATCTTTTGATCTAGTATGGTGCTCTCCATTGCGTCACCATCAAATGGAAGTTCCTTGAACCATTCCGGAATACGCATTTCATCGACAGGATATGCAATGCTGGTGTATCCTAATGGATTGTTTTTCAACTTGCACACAATAACTTTGGCGCCATCTGTTATAGGCAATGAATACTTGTCGCCATACATCTCCCTGCATCTGTTCCAATTCATACTTGCCCTCACATGTCCTGGCATGTTTGCCTTGCCCTTTGCCTCTTCGGCCGCTGTGTACTTGGTCATGTTGTTAGCCCTTTTCGGGGAGCCTTTCTCCCATCCAGGCCTTGCTTTGAACTCTGCTCTAAATTCACTTATTTTTTCTAATACCTCTGCCTCACTTTTACCTGTAAGCACCATGTACAACAGATCACTTAGGAAGTCCTGCACAAACACCGGCGTGTCTGATCTCTTAAGATCTAGTCCCATTGCTTTCATTTTGCCTTCTTTTCCTGCAGTGTCTGTTCTTTCACCTTCTTTGTCGTAATAGAGTAACGCATATCTTTTCTTAGTGATAAACAATCCTTTTGATCCAACTAGTTCTCTCCCTGCCGCAATAACTTCTCCCCGTGTGTTTGGACAGTGAAATGCTTTTGTCATATATGCTTTGAATGAACCATTTACTTCATCTGATATCTTGTCATACAGTGACACAACAGAATCTTTTGTCCAGGGTATTATTCCTTGATCTATCTCTTTCTTAAGTGTGTTGTACGCAGAAAAATACACAGAGTCAGTGTCACCATACACAACGCTTTCGCCTTTGTGATCATATTTTCCTGCTACAATTTCATTGACCTTGCTGGCCATGTGTTTTGTAATACATCTACCTGACAGTGTTACAGATTGCCCTATCCTTATATCAAAAAATCTGCAACCTGGATTCAATATTGCACCATACAGTGAATTCAAATTAATTTTTTTAACAAGTTGCCTTTTGTCCCAATACTCTCTTTCAATTTCATTGTCTCCACAATCATGCATTTTACGTTGCATTTCTTGTCGTTCCGCATACCATCTTTTCAATAGTCCAGGAATTATTGCTTCATATTCGTATGTGAATATTGTGCCATTGGCGCTCAACATCCACTTGTTGTTGCCTTCGAATATTATATCATAAAGTTGTGCGGCACTCATCCTCACACTTGTTTTGTCTTCCCAATCTACAATTATTTCTGTGCCTTTTTCTTGGTTCATCACTGCCTGATATTCCCAACTACCGAACTGGCTATCCCATGCCGCCGCAAATGATTTTTTGGCATGTTTTGCTCTGTTTATCTCTGCCGATGTAATTACAGGCCTTATTTGTCCTACTATGGTCTCAGGTCCCATGTTCAAAGCTCTAATTACACTAGGATACAGAGAGTTGATATCAATTGATCCTACCCAGTCGTGTATTCCTTTTTTTGGTGTGGCCACGTATGCTCCAGCCGCCGTCTGCACTTCTTCACCATCTTTCTTGTATCTTCTGCCTGGAACAATCATGCCACGTCTGTGTGCTTCGTTTACTATTGCCTGTTCCGTCACTGCTACTGCACCCATTGTAGTTTGTAACAATACTGTGTTTTGGTGTGCGATCTCGTTGGCAAGTTCAATGAACTTTAATTTCTTTTCAAGTTTTGCCAGCAATGCACAGTCTTGTCTGTTGTATTCTATAAAAAGTCCGAAGTCATTTTTGTAAAGATTATCTAATGATCCTTCGTAAACGGTTTTCTTCTCGCCCAGCTCGTGTTCACCTATGGCGTCAAGCCTGAAACTGTGCCTTTCCTCGTAAGTGTATTTTCTATAAAGTTCAAGCAGGTCGAGATGCACTCTGCCAACAAGGTCAAAGCTCAATTGTTCTCTGCCGTATTTTTCAAAAACTCTCCTCTTTGGTTTTTCTCCCCAGAAGCATAAACGTCTTGTGTCATCTGAACTTAGAACTTTTTGGATTCTTCCAACAGTGTAAGGAATATCATATCCTTCTGAGTTCCAACCTGATATGATATCTGCATCTTCTACTAATTGTAGAAATGCATCAAGCAGATCCTTTTCTTTTTCAAACAGCATGGTATTCTCAAATCTTTTTGATAGTTCTTTGGCATCCTGCATACTGATGGATTTTGGAGGCACTGCAAGTGTTACCAGTTGATCCGTCCAGCTCATGTAACAACTTATGGCAGTTATGGGCATGAACGGATCGTCTGTTGTTGAATATCCTCGATCTGGATCGAAGTCAACCTCGATATCAAAAAACATTGTGTTCAACTTTGGCGTTTCTTTGCCTAAATAGTTTTCTTCTAAGCATCTGAACACGGGATTGATATCTTGTTCATAAAGTTGCTTGTTGGATCTTATCCTTTGCTCCTTAATGAATTCTTTATTTGTTTGGCAGGTGACTCTTTGTAAAGGTTCGCCAGTCATCGACCTGTGTTTGCCTCTGGCGTCAGGATAGTAGAACACATACCTAGCATCGTACTCTACGAATACACGTCCTTTTTTTGGATCACGCTCAACCACGTAAATCTTGTCTTCGTCTTTTTTGTATAGTGCGTCTATGTAACTCATGCTATGAATACTTTATAAAGTCCTATTGTGTTCATAATAGTAAACCATGTGGTCAAGGTGCACAGCCAAATCTGTCTTCTTCTAATGGCCGCTACTAGTAAAGTGCTTGATCCCACCCAATATATTGGAAACACTATACTCATTATAGGATTTGGTGAAGTAAAAGTCAACACACAAGATCCTGTGATGGTTAGGGCGACAGATATAAGTTCAAACCAAAATGCTGTTTTGTCTGTTTTGTAACTGTTTACCCAAAATTCTTTGAGTAGTTTCAACATTAAAGTTTACCGGCTGAGTTCAGTATACTTTCTAGAGTGTCCATTTCATCTGCGATGTTCTGATAGTTGCCTTTGTGTGCAACAGATATCGCTTTGTTGATAAGTGCTGGTTTAAGTTCTAGCTCTTCAGCTATAGCTTTTACCGTATCCCTTAGGCCTGCCCTAAGATCTTCTACTTCTCCTAGGACTTGTGAGCCCTGTGATATGATCTGTATTAGTTTCTGTTTTTCTGCGTCGTTGAAGTTTCTTACTGCCATTTTTTCTCCTGTTGTTATCCAACAAGTATATAACAAAATTTACTTAATTGCAAATTATTTTTTCTTCTTCTTATTGCTGACGTTGATAGCTTTACCACGTCTTTCAGGATTCTTGTCTTTTCTTCTCTTTCTTCTTACAGCGGCCGCTATGGCTTTCTTACCACCTGATGCTCTCAGTGATGCCGCCCTTGCTTTGGACAGGCATTTTGGTTTGCCTTCACCTTTTTTACGTCCACCGCATTTGCCTATTCTTTCACCTTTGGTGTTGTATCTGTCCCAACCACCACCACCGGCTCCGCCTTTCTTGCCTTTTCCGAACCAAGCTCTAAGTCCTGAATGATGAGATTCATTTACATTGTCATGAACCGCACAGGTTTTAAGATCTAAATAATTTTGCCTTAGGAAATTCAGTGCTTCCTCTTTTACAGCTGATTCAAAAATCTGTTCGCCAAATGCGTCATTTACAAAATATCTGCCTTCTCTTTTCACACAGTTAGGCACCCTTTTACCAAACATTGTCTTGAAGCCCTTACGCATGTAACCTTTCCAACATCTGGTACCCTCGTCGACTAGTGCATTTAGATCGTAGTTTGGATTGATTGCACCGTGTTTCATTTTAGCTATCATGTCCATCTGAACTGCAACCATGAAGTCATAGTCCGTCACATCGTTCGTTCTGTGTGTGTATATTTTTACAAGCACCTCATCATAGAACACTCCTAGGTCTGCGTGATGATCCAATTTTTCCTGAGGCTTGATCGTGTTGATTAAAAATTCAATTACCTCAAAGTAGTCTTCAAACTTGTATCTTTTTTGTAGGCTGTTGTCTTTGTATTCCCAGTCAGGTAAGAATTTCTGTCGCAGTCTTTCTATATCTTCTTTGGGAAGATTTACATAGTCCCTGTCGGGAGATTCGTTCAGTTCGTTTATCTTCATTTTTTGCTCTTGTTACCCCAGTTGGCCGCACCCTTTTTACGACACTGCACTAGAGCACCAGAGGCATAGGCTGAAGGCCAAACTTTGTATCTTGCTTTTACTTTGTGATAGCAGGCATCTTTCTTTTCTGCAAATATTTCAAATTCTGCTTCTGTGATGCCTTCTACTTCTTTTATTTTTACCATTTTCTACAACTCCAGTATCTCGCTTTTGTTTTTGGACCTGGATTGTCGCAGTTGTGTCTCGCTCTGAAACTTCTACGTCTTGCAGGATTGGATTTTCTTATTCTCATTGTTTTTCTTTTTGCACTTGTACCGCCGTGTCCAAAATTAACTTTTTTAACATTTCCTGTTTTTGGATCCTTGACATATACTTTGAATTTTTTAACATCACCTCTCATTGGTTTGTTAAGAGGTACTTTTCTTCCCCGATATTCTGCTTCCCAAAGTTCGTCTTCTGGAAAACCTAATATGCCTAACACTTCCTCAAAATTTTCATCTTCATTGATGTCAAACTCATCCTCTTCCGGGAATGGTTTGTATGATTCTTCTTCTGGGAATGATCCCTGTATTTCCTGTGCTATGTCGTCTTCTATTTGTCCAAGTGCAGTTAGGGCCGATGTTTTTGCGTCATCATCTATACCCAGTTCTCCTATTCTGTCTTTCATAGAAGAAATGTCTACTAACAATTTTCTAATATCTATGTCGGTGTTATCTCGTTTTTCCTCGACAGGTGCGTTCACACCGTCAATTCTGTTTAAAATACTTCTGATGTCTTCAAAACGTGTGCTCATATGATGTATTTATTTCGTTTCTTGGCTTCTTAAAGTAATTACGCCACAGGCCAATCTGTCACCTGCATTACCCGTTTTAAGCGATTCTGCGTCGCCTCCTTTGCCCAAATCGTCCTCTTTTGCGTGTATAACGATGCCTCTGCCTACAACTGATCTATCTCCAATTAGGTCAACCCTACTTGCTTTTATTGAGAAATCAGCAACACCATCTTCGCCTGCTGTCACGTTACCCAAATCTCCAACGTGTCCTTTTTCGAGATCTCCATGATCAACACCGTCTGGATTGTAATGACCACCCATTGACTCACATCCTTTACTCATGTCTCCGAATTCATGTATATGAAATCCATGCTTTCCTTCTGTCAACCCTGTGATACGGCCTTTAATTAAAGTTGCGGTTCCAGGCTTTTGCATTAATAATATTGTTCCACTAACCGTATCTGAATGTAACAAGTCGCATTGTGCTATTACAGAGTCTTCTGCTTCTGTCAATTTATTAACAGATTCGCACGTACACTTAGACGCTTTTGTCCTCGGGCAACTTGATTCGATATAATTTATTCTATCTATGAGATCTCGCATATGCGAGTATTTATTTAGATTTAGGCATTGGGTTCTCACCTGTTAGTTTGGGTTTTGCAAACCACAGTTTGAACCATTCATCTGTTCCTGGCTTGATATTATGTTTTCTTTGGTATTGTGCTTTTTTAGTACCATAGATAGAAAGGTTTTCACCCATTGAATCTTCTTTTGGTAAATTGTCAATACCTGCTAATTTTTTTAAACGTTCTATATCTTCCATGATCTTAATTGTTCTTTAGTAGGTTTATGTGCTTTCACTTTTTCTACTTTGCCACCTTTGGCTAAGAACTGTTTCATCTTTTCGTCTAGTTCTCTTTGTTTTTCTTGTGGTGTTTTTTCTATATCACCTGATGCGTATGCTCTATTGATCCCGCTGAATTTTGGCATAATCCTCCAATCCTTTTTTAACTTTGTCTAATGAATCTCTATTTGCCTGATAAAGAATACCGTATCCGCCAGCACCCTGCCAACGTTGTATATTGACTGGTCTATCGTCAATTAAAATATTTGGTGTGCCAGATGCCTTGTCTTTTGCATAACTTTCTTTACGTCCTGTGACGATAATTTCATCTGGTTGTTCTATGTTATTCGAAATCCAAACTTTTTTGTATTTTCCTGAATTTTCATGGTCGCCCCTCAATGGTGAAGTGTTAATACTAAATTTGCCACCTGTAAATTTTTTAACCATGTTTATAAGTTCGTCTGCAGATTCAAACTTCGGAAGTGTAGCAAAAAAGTCAGTGCCTGTTATTCTGTCTATCACTTCTTTTTTCAAATCTTTTGTTTTATCATTTGTCAATTGTTTCCAATGTTCGACTCCATACATCTTTTCAACACCGCCAAAAAAGTCTGCAAGTACTCCGTCCATGTCTAAATATACTGTTGGTTTACCATCTTCCATGTTTTCATTATACAACTTTTTGTTGTTTTCTGCAACCTCTACACCAAGAGCGTCTTGTATCTTATTGTAAATCAACTCACTTTGATTTCCACCCATGGCAATTTTTGAAAATTCGTGCCATTGTCCTTTTGCCGCGAGTTCTCTTGCCTTTGATGCCGATGCACCTGATACACCCTCGGCGTCTGGATCTCTTTGTCCTGCATTTACCACCTGAATAGTGTCAAACTTATACAGGTCATTTCCTTGTTTATCAGGCTTACCATTGTATTGATTTAGTAATTTTTCAAACTCCTGCACTCTATCAGAACCTGCAACCATAATAATTTTTGTTCTTCCTTGTGCCTGTATAACTTGTAATGCTTTGATAATAGTGTTGGCACTT
>ENA-OSEY01002843-OSEY01002843.1-marine-metagenome-genome-assembly--contig:-NODE-2843-length-10891-cov-4.931663_pt1 | contig 10891 bp, 7 predicted proteins | sample MGYA00248465_ERZ534230 | MGnify/ENA primary metagenome ERZ534230 (study PRJEB26409, sample SAMN06344110) | marine metagenome | isolation source: Sea water from surface | place: Atlantic Ocean:Southern... | reverse complement strand
AATTGCAAGAAAAAAATGTATCTGATGTAGATTTATCTGATTCTGAGTTAACAATAAAAGCACAAATTACAGGAGAAACCACTGATCCTGTTGGTACACTTACATTCAGTACAACAGATTTAGTTGGAATATCAAGTGCTCTATTTGAAACATTTGACAATGACAGATATTCTATTCATCTTTCTAACGGTAATATAGAGTCCATATCATCTGATCAATTTACATTATCTAACAATTCTTCTACTGTAACAATTACAGGATTAACACCGGGTCAAAATAATGATGTTACTGTAAATGCTACTGTTAACAAAGTTTCAATAAGCACAAAACAAAAAACATTTGATAGGAGTCATGTTGTTTCTGTAGATAAATGTATCTCAGGAATTTCAACTGTAAACGGACTAACTCAAAATAATGCTTTTGGACTTCGTGTAGATGATAAAGTTATTTCTTTAAACACACCTGATGTTGTTGATGTTGTTGGAGTATATGAATCTGTAACTAATGCTGATCCAGTGCTTGATAGATTAGTTTTTGTAAGTGGATTATCACTTAACACTGCATCTATATTAGGAGAGAAGGTTGAAGGTTCTCAAAGTGGTGCAGTTGCTCAAATCACTAGTAGGGTGTCTGCTACTGTTGTTGAGATTGCTTATTTTACCAGTCAGAGATTTATAGTTGGTGAACTGGTAACATTCAAAGAGTCGAACATAGTATCAAATCTACAAGGTGTTACAACTGGATCATATCTTAATATTACAAAGAATTATACATTAGATAAAGGTCAAAGACAGGGATTCTACGATTATTCAAGATTAATCAGGAAAAATAATGTTAATATCCCAAATCGAAGATTAAAAATAGTTTTAAATCGTTATACAATTCCAAGCAATGACAAAGGAGATGTATTTACTGTTGGATCTTATGATGAAGCTAGATTTGGAAAAGATATTCCAATACTAGAAGGTGGAATAAGAGCAACAGACACACTTGATTTTAGACCAAGAGTTGCTGATTTTTCTGGAACAACTACATCACCATTTGATTTTCAAAATAGAGATTTTTCAAGTGCTGGCACAAACCCAACATTAGTTCCCTCTCCCAATGAAACTTCTATTATTGGGGTCAGTCATTATCTACCTAGAACTGATAAAATTGTTCTTGACCCTTCCGCTAATATCGATCAGAGATATACTTCTGGAGAATTTGTAGTTGTTGAAGGTGTATCATCTGAGAACCCAATAGCACCTAATGACATTGAGTTGGGTATGACAGTTGCAACAATTGAGTTACCTGCATATTTGTATGATCCTAAAGATGCTATTATCACAGTGGTTGATAATCGCAGATACACAATGAGAGATATTGGAAAAATTGAAGATAGGGTTGAAAATTTAGAGGTTGTTACATCTTTAAGTTTATTAGAATTAGATACTAAGACTCTTCAAGTTCAAGATGCTGATGGATTATCTAGATTTAAATCTGGTTTCTTTGTAGATGATTTTAAAAATAATTCACTATTAGACATATCTAACCCTGATTGTAAAGTAGACATAGATTTAGAAAATCAAAATTTAATAGTCCCAACTGATTTTTATTCATTAAAACCTGAATTAGCATTAGATCCTTCAATAGATTCTACAACTGCAGACTTTTCATCAAACCTTACACTTCTCGATTCAGGGGTTAGAAAAACAGGTGATATTTTAACTTTAGATTATGAAGAGGTCACATTACTAGATCAACCACTTGCTTCTAGAATTGAAAACGTCAACCCATTTAGTGTCATTACATTTAATGGTAATATGACAATAAATCCTAGTGCTGATATTTGGACTAGGAATGTCATCTTAGACAACGGTAATAGAACTGTATTTGGAGACACTGATGGTACATTTGCATCACAAGTTTTAGTTAGCAGTGAACCTGATACTCATATACGTTCTAGAAATATTGAATTTGATGCAGGGACATTAAAACCAAACACACAATATTACGCTTTCTTTGATAGTGCAAGTGGAATTGATATAATTCCAAAATTAATTGAAATTGAAATGGAATCTGGATCATTTCAGATAGGAGAAAGAGTATTTGCAGTAATTCAGACAAATACATCAGGTGATTTTGGGCCTGAGATAATAGGAAGATTTAGAATATGTCAACCAAATCATAAGATTGGGCCTATCTCAGATCCAACTTTGACTTATACTGATGATCCTTATAATCCAACTGTTACGATACCTAGTGCATATTCAGCATCATCAACTATTCTTAATGTTGATACCGCATCATTAGCAGAAGAAGCACAAGGTAGATTTTTTGGAAGAATAGATCCATTAGCAGTCTTCATTGGAGAAACAAGTGGTGCTATCGCTGTAATATCTAGAAGTGTCACTAGTATTAGACTTATCACTGATAGAGTGGGAAGTATTAGAGGTTCATTCTTTATAAGAGATCCACTTACTACTCCTGTTCCACCATTAAGATTTACGAATGGACAAAAAACATTTAAATTAACATCGAGTTCTAGTAATTTACTGACTCAGGAAAACTCTCCTGCGGTAAGTAGTGTTACATCAACTTATATAACTGCAGGTACAGTAGATACCTTATCACAAACTGTTATCGGAATAAGAGAATTACCACCACCTCCTGTACCTCAAATTATCAATATATTCCAAGTTACCCAAGTAAACAACGGAGACCCTCTTGCCCAGTCATTTACGGTAGATGAAACTGGTTGTTTCCTAACATCTGTAGATATCTTTATGAAGAAAAAAGATGTCAAAGAAAATTTAATAGTTCAAATAAGAACAATGGAATTGGGAACTCCAACTTTACTACAGGTACAAAATTTTGCAAGTGTAACTCTCGATCCATCACAAATTAACATATCAGATGATGCTTCTGCTGCAACCAATGTTAAATTCTCATCACCATTATTTCTTGAGGGTGGAACTCAATATTGCGTAGTTTTACTTGCACCAACAACAAATAACTATGAGGCATGGATTGCAAGAATGGGCGATACAACTATTGACACTCAAGCATTACCTGATTCGGAAAGTGTTGTAATTTCTCAACAGTATATTGGTGGTAGTTTATTTAAATCTCAAAACGGATCAATCTGGACTCCAAGTCAATTTGAAGATTTAAAAATTAAAATTAACAAAGCAAAATTCACAACTAAAAATGCAACAGCATTCTTCTATAATCCTCTGATAGATTATGAAAGTGAACAAGTACCAACTCTTAGCAGCAATGGTATTAAGTCACTACCACGTAAATTAAAAGTGGTAACTGATCTCATGTCTTCATCCGGTATGACAAATTTACTTGTATCAGGTAGAAAAGTAAGTGATAGCACATCTGCTGGTGCAGTTAATGGATTTATTGAATCTACTGGTGGCCCAATCAATACTGTTGCAATAGCAAATGCAGGTATCGGTTATTCAAACGGAACATTTTCTAATGTTCCATTATTTGCTATAACTGGTAATGGATCTGGAGCACAGGCAAGTGTGACTGTATCAAGTAATGTAGTCAACTCTGTAAGTGTTACTACTGCTGGAAGTGGATATCGAGCTGGGGATGTTGTTGGATTGACAACATCAAATATGGTTAAGGGTGGTGAATCACAAATAACTGTGAATACAACAACTGGAACTAATACTTTATACCTAACGAATGTTCAAGGTGAAGAATTTACTGCTGGACAAGACTTGGTAATTTACAATGATGCTGGTACTGCTGTTGCATATGCGAATACCGATATCGTATCTTCATCTGTACTTAGTGACTTATTTGAAGGAAACGTATTAGAAGTAAGTCATTACAATCACGGTATGAGTGCTGATAATAATATTGTTCAAATATCAAACGTAGAACCAACAACTAAACCAGTTAAAATTGAATCTGCAATCTCACTACAAGATAGCACTATAATTGTTGGATCAGCAAATACTTCAGAATTTGCTACATTTGAAGGTATTACCACATCTACCGGATATGTAAAAGTTAATAATGAAATTATTTTCTATAATACGATTACTAATGTTGGTCTTGGAATATCTGAAAGGGGTGTTGATAGTTCATTGATTTCATCACATCCTGTTAATAGTCTAGTTCGTAAATATGAATTTAATGGACTATCTCTTACAGGTATTAATACAACACATACGATGCCTAATGTAAATCTACTTCAGTCGAAGAAAGATATTGACAAGTATTATCTACAAATACCAAGAGGTGCAGGAAGACCAAATCTTCAAAATAGATCAAGTGGTGATAGCATGGCTTCATTTACAGATGAAAGGTCTGGAGGTGGAGACAGAATCAATGCATCTAAAAATATTCAATACAATGCTGTTTATCCAGTGTTTAACACTCTTCAACCCGGTCAAACTAATATAACCACCCAGTTAAGAAGTGTCAGTGGAACAAGTGCAGGATCATTTGATTCAACTAGAAATGCATTTACAGAAATTTCATTCCTTGATCAGGGATATGAAGATATTGAATTAAATAAAATTAATCCTCTTAAAACAACAAGACTTGTTGCTTCATCTCAAAATGAAAATCAATATTTAACAAGTCTACCTAAGAGTAGATCTAGCACATTATCAATGAATTTATCAACAGAGGATGAAAATTTATCACCCGCTATTGACACAATGAATGGAACTGTTATCTATGTAAGAAATAGGTTAAACAAACCTGTTGTTAATTATACTACTGATAATAGAGTTCATACCAATAATAATGATCCTCACGCTGCTGTTTATATCTCAAATCGTGTAAATATCAAACAACCAGCAACATCAATAAAACTACTTGTTAGTTCTGATCGTAGAGATTCTGCAGACTTCCGTGCATTATTTAAAATATTCAGACCTGATTCAGAGGGTGTTACACCAACATTTGATCTATTCCCCGGATTTGATAATCTCAAGGATACTGATGGTGATGGTTTTGGTGATGATGTCATTGATTTATCTAAAAACTCTGGAAGACCAGATGCGTTAACACCTGCGAGTGTAAATGGTGAGTTTGTAGAATATGTGTTTACTGTAGATAATTTACCTGAGTTTACAGGATTCCAGATAAAAATTGAAATGAGTGGATCTAATGAAGCAGAAGCACCCAAATTTAAAGATCTAAGAGTTATTGCACTGGCATGATAAGAGTTGAAGGGCACAAAAATCTTTACAGAGATGAAAAATCTGGAGCTATTATCAATAATGATAGCACTGGATACACTCAATATAAAAAGATAAGGTCAGCAAAATTGACACAAAAATCTGAAATAGAGAGTTTGAGAGCAGAGTTAGACGAATTAAAGTTGGTGTTGAAAGAATTGACCAAGAAACAGTTATGATTCTTGGAATACATCAAATATAAATAAATCATAGATCATCATTATTATTGTATAGATGGCAGCAGTATATGTTAGCAATCTTGTTATAAACACAGGAGCGACATTCACACAAAAATTCACACTAGAGAACGTTTCATCCAATTCAGCATTAGAACTGTCTGGATTTGGGGTTAAGTCTGAGATGAGAAAACACTCTGGAAGTGTAGCAGCAGCTGCAACTTTCACAGCGTCGATATCAGATCCAGCCGCTGGAATTGTTCAAGTGGGTCTTACAAGCACGACTACTGCCGATTTAAAACCCGGACGATATGTTTATGACGTAATTGTTTCGGACACTGCAGGTGAGGTTACAAGAGTCGTAGAAGGATCCGTTTTAGTTCGTCAAGGAGTTACACGCTAATGCCTGATAACATTAAAGTTAGAGTAGGTCAACAAAATGCTGTTAAAGTCGTATCGTCTTTAGCAGGAAACGTTAGTGGAAGTTTAGCGGGTTTATCTGATGTTGACATAGTAAACCCTCAGAATGGCATGATTCTCGTATATAATGCAGCAACAGCAAAATTTACTGCTACTCTTGAATGCACACCCGGAGCAACACAAAATTTAGATATCAACGGAGGAAACTTCTGAAATGGCAAGTTTTATTAGGATAAAAAGATCTACTGGTGCATCTGCTCCATCAGGTCTACAGTTTGGTGAATTAGCGTTAACAATCGCTGCAGGAACACAAGGAAATAGGGGTGAAAGACTCTTTGTAGGTGATGATGGTGGAACCTCCGATATAATTGGTGGTAAGTACTATACCGACCTGATGGCACATACTGCCGGATCAGTTGCTGGTGTATCTAACTCTGCAAACGCAGCAAATGGTTTTGTAGCAATACTTGATCAAAATAGAAAGGTAGATGAATGGAATGTAGATAATTTAACATTAGATACAAATACTTTATCATCAACTGATACAGACGGAGATATAATTTTTAATCCTGACGGATCTGGTGATGTAATGATCCCAGATGATACTAAACTTGGATTTGGTGGAGGTGTAAATGGAACTGCTGCTCCTGATGCGACAATAGAATATGATGAAAATGGAACAGATAAATTAAGATTTGCTGGATCACAAATAAGTTTTGATAATACAACTCAATCTACTAGTAAAGATATTGGTTCAGTAGTATTTGAAGGTGGTGTTGGAATAGAGAAAAACTTGAACGTTGGTGGAGATATGCAGGTAACTGGCATATCTACATTTATTGGTGGTATTAAGGTTCCTCCACAATCTGCACTAACTGTTGGTAATATTGGTATTCACTCAAATAGAATAGAGACACTTACAGGTGGTGGTAATCAACTATTCATTGACCCATTCCCAAGTGGATTGAGCAATGAAGGTGATGTTATTATTAAAGGTAACTTACAAGTAGATGGTACAACAACTAACGTTAACTCCACTACTGTAACAGTTAATGACGCTATCATGAAGGTTGGTGACGTTACCAGCGTCAGAACTGTGATGGCTACAGTGGGTAGTGGTAATAATACTATAACGGTTGATTCAGTTGTTGGATTACAAGTAGATGACGTTGTTGCTGCAACAGGGATTCCCGGTAATACAACCATCAGTAACATAAACTCTGGAACAAAAGTAATTACTATCAGTAATAATACAACTGCTGGAATTACAACATCTTCTCAGTTAACAATAACTCACGCGAAGGATACCAATACTGACCGTGGTATTTCATTCAACTATAATACAAGTTCTGGTACAGGTAATAACAAACTTGGATTCTTTGGAATGGATGATAGTGCTACTGCTGATACAGATGGCAGTAGAAAATGGACTTATGTTCCTGATGCAACAAATACTGCTGAAGTTATCTCAGGAACTAAGGGATATCTTGACATCAAAGGTATCTACTATCAGTCAGGAGACTTCGCAACACATGGTATAGTATATTTTACCAATGCAGGTCTACAAACCTCCACAACTGCTCCTAGTGCCTCTGTAAGCGTTTCAGGAAAAATCTTGACTGCGGTAACTGAGGTAGTTCTAACATTACCAAGTGCACTTAGTGTAACTGCTGGACAATACGTAAGACAACCAGCTAGTGGTTCTGGTATAAATGGTATTGTAAAGTCAACATCTAATACAACATCTGTTATACTGATAGGTGTTGAAGGTACATTTACAACATCTGCTGACATCACATTAAATGGAGCAGCAACTAGTCTTACACCATCAGCAGTGACGGTGAATTACACTGATAAACCAATGTTTACAAGCACCATTGACGGGGGCTCATTCTAACTCATAAAAAATCATGGCACAAAATAATGACGTTGATGTGAACACTTTGATTAAACTTTATAATCAAAAAATTGCAACATTAACAAACCAAAATATCCTTTTGGAAGCGAAATTGACAACAGTAATGACTGACTTTAATGATGAAAAAACCAAGTTAGCTGCTACAGCACTTGAGTGGCAAACAAAGTACGAAAACTTAGCATCTGAGGTAGAGGCAGAGTAATGACAAATTCGGTTTTCAAATCAAAACCTGAAAAAAGAGAGGAACTTATAGACTACGCTCTAAGAAAGTTAGGAGCTCCCGTATTGGAAATAAATCTTGCTGAAGAGCAAATAGAAGATTTATTAGATGACGCAATACAATTTTTTCAGGAAAGACACTTTGATGGTGTTGAAGAGATGTATTTGAAACATGAATTTACTCAAGATGAAATTGATAGGGGTAAAACAACACCCGGTGCTACAGGTATCTCAACATCATCAATTGTTAGAACTAGTGGTATTTCTACTTCCATAACTGGCTATGGAACAACAACAAACTATTATTATGAAAACTCAAATTTTATTCAATTACCTGATCATGTAATTGGTGTTGAGAAAATTTTTAAATTTGATTCAAGTTCCATATCAGGTGGAATGTTTAGTATCAAATATCAGTTGTTTTTAAATGACTTATATTATTTTAATTCAGTAGAATTACTACAATATTCTATGGTCAAGAGTTACTTGGAAGACATTGACTTCTTATTGACTCCTGAAAGACAGATAAGATTTAATAAAAAACAAGGAAGACTTTATCTTGATATGGATTTTGCATCCATAAAAGAGGGTGATTTCATAGTTATTGATTGTTTAAGAGCATTAGATCCTGAAAAATATAAAAAGATTTACAATGATATGTTCTTGAAGATGTATTTTACTGCTTTATTGAAAAGACAGTGGGGACAGAATTTAATAAAATTTAGAGGAGTAAAACTTCCCGGTGGATTGGAATTAAACGGAAGAGAAATATATGATGATGGTCAGAGGGATTTAGAATTTGCTCTACAGAAAATGAAAGAAGAATACGAGTTACCACCTCTTGATTTCATAGGTTAGTATGTATGGCACTCAATCCGTTTTTTCTACAAGGATCTCAAGATGAGCAGAGGTTAATTCAAAATCTCATAAATGAGCAGTTGCAAATTTATGGGGTGGAAGTCACTTATATACCAAGAAAATTTGTAAATAAACAATCTATTATTGAAGAAGTTCAATCATCAAGGTTTGATGATAATTTCCTTATTGAAGCATATATTAACAATTATGAGGGATATTCTGGTGCCGGTGATGTAATGACAAAGTTTGGTGTAAGTTTAAGGGATGAAGTTGCACTAACAATATCACAAGAAAGATTTACAGACTTTATTGCACCATTTTTAGATCCTGATGACTATGAATTAGGATCAAGGCCACGTGAGGGTGATTTAATTTATTTCCCATTAGGTCAAAGGTTATTTGAAGTCAAATTTGTTGAGCATGAAAAACCTTTTTATATGCTTCAAAAGAATTATGTTTATGAATTACAATGCGAACTCTTTGAATATGAAGATGAAATTATTGATACATCTATTGATGAAATTGATGAACAGGTACAAGATGAAGGATTTATCACTACTCTCAATCTTGTAGGAACTGGTAGAACAGCAACCGCTGGAGCTACTTTAGCATCTTCTGTTGGAGGAAAAACTGGTTATATTAGGTCAATCACTTTATTGAATGACGGTAGCGGGTATACATCCACACCCACAGTATTCATTTCGACATCTAGATCATCCACTCCAGTTAATGCCTCCGCTGTTGCAATAACAACGAGTGTGGGTGGATTAAATTCTGTGAAGGAGTTGATACTTACTAACGCTGGTGCAGGTTATACGCAAGCACCTGATATAAACATTGTTGGTGGTGGAGGAAGTGGAGCGATTGCTACCTGCACAATAGAAGACACTGAAAAAGGTGTGATATCATTTACTATAACTGATGAGGGTACTGGATATACAACAATTCCGCAAGTTACCATTTCAAGTCCTGCAGGTATAGGTGGAAAAACTGCAAAAGCGGTTGCGACAATTAATAACGATGCACAAGTATCTGGTTTGAGAATAGTTGATCCCGGTCAAGGATATGTAAATCCTCCTGATGTAACGATTGGAAATCCAAATATAATCACAGGTCGTGGTAACTTCTTCTTAAACGATTTAATAGTTGGTCAGACATCTTTGACAGAGGCTAGGGTAAAAGAGTGGGATGCAGATACTAAAGTCCTAAAAGTATCAAACGTAGGTATTGGAACAACAATATCAGGATTTATACCCGGAGAAGAGATAAGAATTCAAACTGGAATTGGACAGACTGGATTGAAGGAATATAAGACTGAACATGTAAGTCGTTACACAAGAAGTGTTTATATTGGTGCAGGATCTTCTATTTTGAGTGTGGGATCTGGAAATACTTCAAATGTTAATGTTGGAGATTCTGTAGGAATAATCACTGGATTTATTGGTGCAGGAGTTACTGTTCATTCAATAGGTAATTATGGTTATGTTTATATGAGTATTAATAGTATAAACAAAAGTGGTGCAACTCAAACAGTATCATTTGGTAGCACAGTATTTACTGGATACAATATTCGTGAGTATGATGATCGTGATATATATGATGAGTACAGTAATAACGATGAGTTTGAAACTGCTGCAGATGACATTATAGATTTTGCAGAATCTAATCCATTTGGTACATTCTAATGTTAGGAACATATTACTATCACGAAATACTAAGAAAGACAGTTATATCTTTTGGTACACTGTTTAATGATATTCATATTCGTCACAAAGATCAGTCGGGAAAGGAAATAAGTGACATGAAAGTTGCATTGGCATATGGCCCAATGCAAAAGTTTTTAGCAAGAATTGAACAACAACCAGAACTAAATCGTGCAACTCAAATCACATTACCAAGAATGTCTTTTGAGATGACAAATATTGCATACGACTCTACTAGAAAAGCAGGTATCACACAAACATTCAAAGCATCTGATGGCACAAATTTAAGAAAAGTATTCATGCCAGTTCCATATAATATTGGATTTGAACTGAATATTCTTGTTAAATTAAATGATGATGCACTACAAATTGTAGAACAAATACTTCCATATTTTCAAC
>ENA-OSEY01002842-OSEY01002842.1-marine-metagenome-genome-assembly--contig:-NODE-2842-length-10894-cov-5.361098_pt1 | contig 10894 bp, 8 predicted proteins | sample MGYA00248465_ERZ534230 | MGnify/ENA primary metagenome ERZ534230 (study PRJEB26409, sample SAMN06344110) | marine metagenome | isolation source: Sea water from surface | place: Atlantic Ocean:Southern... | reverse complement strand
TCAGGTGGTCCTTTTTACAATTTACCTAAATCAGAATTTAAATATATTTCCTCAAAGCAAGCTTTAAAACATCCTATTTGGAAGATGGGACGAAAAATCACAGTCGATTCCTCTACTTTGATGAATAAAGCGTTAGAAATAATAGAGGCGAAGTATTTATTCAAGCAAGATCCTAATAAAATTGAAGCTATCATCCATCCTGAAGGTCTTATTCACTCTTTAGTCGAATTTTATGATGGAACAATTTTAGCTTCCATGGCTCTGCCAGATATGAAGATTCCAATTTCTTATGGTCTTGGGTTCCCTGACACAATCGAAAATGATGTAAACAAAATTAATTTACAAAAAATAAAAAATTTAAGCTTTAAACCAATAGATTCTAATAAATTCCCATCTATAGATTTTGCATACTTCGCCTTAAATCATGAAAAAGGGATGCCAATTGTTTTAAATGCAGCAAATGAGGTTGCTGTGGAATTATTTTTGAAAAATGAAATAAGCTTTTTGAATATATATAAGCTAATTTCATCCACTCTAAATTATGCTGATAAAAGTAATATGAGTTTAACTTCTGTATCATTAGATTCAATTTTAGAATTCAATGATGAATCAAAAAAAATTGCTTTAAATTTAGCACTAAATCTTAAAAAATGACTTTTTCAATATACCTTATTTCCTTTTTAGTTCTTATTTCCATAGTGGTATTTTTTCATGAGTTAGGCCATTTCTCATTTGCTAGATTTTTTGGAGTAAGAGTCTTGGATTTCTCAATAGGTTTTGGCAAGTCAATTAAAAGCTGGGAAACAAAATCAAAAACTATTTTCAATTTAAGAATTCTGCCTTTAGGAGGTTACGTGAAAATGAATGACGAGGAAGATTTTGATGAGTCCAAAAATAGTGATTCCTATTCGGCAAAACACTATCACCAAAAATTATTAATTACTTTAGGCGGACCAATTTTTAATTTCATTTTGGCTTTTTTGATTTTTTTTGTCATTAATATTGTTGGTACTTATAAAACAATTCCGATTGTTGGAGACATTATTCCAAATTCAGCTGCTTTTTTTAAGGGAATTAAAAAAGGAGATTTAATTTCAAGAATTGATGATTCTGAAATTTCTTATTTTTCTGAAGCACAGCTTGCTTTATCTAAAAGGTTAGGAGAATCTGGCAATATAGAAATATATGTCTTAAGAAATGGTAATCCTCTCAAATTTGAACTTCCCATACAAGACTGGTTAAGCGCAAAAGAACCATCAAATCTTCTCTATGAAATAGGAATATTACCTCCTTTAGAGCCTATTGTTGGTTCAGTTTTGAAGTCAAGTCCTGCTGAGCAAGCTGGAATTATGTCGGGAGATAAAATTTTAGAAATCAATAATAAAAAAGTAATCTACTGGAGCGATATAAAACAGGAAATATATAAATCAAATGGAGAAGAAATATCATTTTCAGTTCTCAGAGAGAATAAAATTGAAAAGTTCACGATAAAACCCAGTCTTTCTGAAAATGATTATGAATGGAAAATAGGAGTAAACTCATCCTTCATGCTGAGCTCTCAGGCAAGAATTTCTGCTAGTTATTCTGTAATTAATTCTTTAAAAAATTCTTTTTTTCAGACATATAGCGTTATTGAAAATTCAATTATTTTCCTTTTAAAGATTTTAAATGGTCAAGTTTCAGCAAAGAATTTGGGTGGTCCAGTCATGATAGGTCAATATGCAGGAGAATCCTTAATTTATGGGGGCTTATATTCCTTTATCTACCTAGTAGCTTTTATAAGTATCAGTTTAGGAATTGTGAATCTTTTACCCCTTCCAATACTGGATGGGGGCCAGGCTCTGATTTTAACCTTAGAAAAGTTAATCGGACAAAACATTCCAACCAATCTGCTTGAACTTTTTAGCAGAGTTAGTGTTGCAATCTTATTATTTATTTTTATTTTCGTTTTCTTCAATGATATCTTTAGAATCTTAGGTTAATTAAAATGCTTAGACTTTTTATAATTTTATCTATCTTTTCTTTATCTTTAATATCCCAAGAAAAAGACAATTGGATAATCGATGATATTAGAATTTCTGGCTTACAAAGAGTTTCAGCGGGAAGTGTTTTTGCTGTAATGCCTATTGGCTTGGGAGACGAAATAAATAGCAGTAAATTTAAAGAAATAGCTTTATCTATTTTCGAAACGGGTAAATTTGATGACGTAAAACTTGGCAGAGATGGAAATGCATTACTTATTGATGTTGCGGAACGTCCGACGATAGATGAAATTCAAATAGAAGGAAACAAACAAATCAAAACAGATGCTCTAAAAGATGGTTTAAAAAAATCCGGAATCTTTGAAGGTGCATTATACAAAAGATCTGTCTTTGAGAGTTTAAGTGTCGAGCTGGAAAGGCAATATTCCTCGCAAGGAAAATATTCTGCTTCCGTAGAAGTTAATGCTGAAGATCTTCCCAAAAATAGAATAAAACTTTCAATAGATATAGATGAAGGTCAATCTGCCTCCTTAAAAAAAATAAATATAGTAGGCAACAATATATTAAGTGATGATGAAATCTTAGATAAATTTAAATTAAAAGAAAAAAATTGGCTTTCAGTTTTTAGCAGGGGTTCGTCCTACTCAAGGGAAAACTTGAAAGGAGATTTAGAGACATTGGAATCTCTTTACAAAAATATGGGATATCTAAATTTTGACATTGTTTCTACAATGGTTTCAATATCAAGAAATAAAGAGGATATTTTCCTAACAATAAAAATCGATGAAGGTGAAGTTTATAAAGTTAGTGATGTGAAACTAGCTGGAGATTTAGATGAGGAAGAAGTTCTAATTAGGAGTTTAATTTACATCCCGGTAAATGAGATTTACATGGAAGCTTTTTTAAAATCTACGGAAGATACCATTACAAGTTTTTTAGAAAACCTAGGGTATACCAATGCAGAAGTATCTACAGATAAGTCAATCAACGAAGAGGAAAAAACAGTAGCTTTGACTCTTTTTGTTGATCCTGGTCAAAGGACAATGGTAAATAGAATTGAATTTGAAGGAAATGAAAGAACTCATGATACTGTTTTAAGGAGAGAGATGAGACAAATGGAAAAAAGTTGGGTCTCAAATAACCTCCTCAATAACTCAAAAGTAAGACTAGATAGATTGGGTTTTTTTAAAAATGTGGAATTTGAGAAAGTATCCGTTCCAGGTTCCACAGATGAGGTTGATATATTGTTCAAGGTAGAAGAACAATATTCAGGATCTATAGGCGGGTCATTGGGTTATGGAGCTTATGGATTTAGTTTAGGCGCAAACTATTCGGAAAGAAATGCTTTTGGAACAGGAAACTCTGTATCTGTAGGAATAAATTACAGCGAATGGAGACAAGATATATCGTTCAATTTTTTTGATCCATATTTTACTATCGATGGAATAGGACTTGGTTATGGAGCTTTCTACAGAAAAACAGATTATGGAAATTTTAATATTGCTTCTTACAACACAGATTCTTATGGGGGAAGTGTTACTTTTAAATTACCAATAAGTGAAACTGAGCTTTTAGGACTATCTCTATCCCTTGATAATACACAATTGAAAACAAATATTTATAGCTCTAGACAACTACAAGATTTCTACAATTCGGAAGGTTTCGATTTTACAACATACTCCGGTTCCGTATCTTGGTCTCAAGTCACGTTAGATCGAGGTATTTTTCCTACAAATGGTATGAGCAATCAAATTTCTTTATCTATCACTTTGCCAGGAAGTAACCTAAATTATGGAAGATTTAGTCATGATCTTAAGCTTTTCAGACCTTTACCTAGAGGCCTAATTTTTGGATTCAGATCAAAATTGGGCGCTCTTTTTGCATACGATGATACTGAAACAGCGCCTCCCTATCAGCATTTTTATGCAGGAGGTATGAAATCTGTAAGAGGATTTAAGCAAAATTACCTGGGCCCAAAGGCTGTTTATTCTGGAGCCTTTACCCCGCGTTACCAAAGGCCTATTGGAGGTCCCTACAGCATAACTGGAGGATTGGATTTGATCATTCCTTTAAATTTTGTTCCTGACCAAAGATCTATTAGAGGTTCAGTATTTTTAGATTATGGAAATGTTTTTAGCGATGGATGTTTACCTTATGAAGTTAATTGCTATGAATTCGACTTATCAGAGTTAAGATATTCCATTGGTATAGGAGTAACCTGGATAACTGCCCTGGGACCTCTTTCGTTTGCAATAGCATCGGTTTTCAACGACTCACCGACTGACAGAACTGAAACTTTTCAGTTCGAAATTGGAACACAATTTTAAAAAAAAATGGGAATTTTCTTTGTCAAAAAGGTAAAATTCATGACCTTATTGTGAAAATTAGAATAATTAGGGGGTTTAAATGAATCAAATTAAAAATTTTTTAGCAGTATTTATTTTATCTATATTTGCTAATTCAGCTTTTTTGTTGGAGGGAGTAGCTGTAATTGATTACAACGCAATATTTTTAGGAACAGATTTAGCTAGGGAGAGAATAGATGATCTTAGAGATTCTTCAGATTACAAAGATTTAACCGACGAAGCCCAATCAAAAGATAGTGAAAGAATAAAACTTGCTGAAAAATTAAAAAAAGAAGATTCAACTTTATCTGACGAAGAAAAAGAAGATATTTTAAAAAAAATTCAAACCTTGTACCAAAGTATTCAACTTTTATCTCAACAAATACAGGCTAAAGAACAAGAAGTTACTCAAAAGTTGCAGGCCGATCAGGCGGAAGCTGTTCAGAAAGTAGTAAACGAATTAATTAAAGCTAAAAAAATTAAACTTCTACTTAATTCTCAAGCCCTTTTAGCTTTTGACAGGGCAGACGAGAAGATAAATCTTACTCCTGAAGTGGTTGATTTAATAAATAAAGAACAGAAGTAAAATTAAGTTTGTCAAAAATATCCTTCAAATTATTAGAAATTTCTGAATTTCTTGGAGGAGAGTTATTCGGGGATGGCTCTAATACAGTCTTTGAAATAAATTCCTTGAAGGATGCTCAAAAAGGTAGCATTTCATTTATCTATAATAAAAAATTTACTAAAGATTTAAAAAATACCAAAGCTTCCGCAGTCATTTTATCCAAGGAATACGAAGAATACTGTAATACTGACTATATTGTTCTTGCAAATCCTCATGCAGCATATGCAAAATTAACACAGTTATTTTCCCAAGAAATAAGAAAGACCTTGCCTGAAAAACAAAATTTAAATCAAGATTATAAAAATAATATTCAAATAGAAAAAAATGTTTTCGTTGGTAAGAATGTTAAATTTGGAAAAGGGGTAATAATAAATTCCGGATGCTTTATTGGAGATAATTGTGAAATAGGCACAGAGAGTTATCTTCACCCAAACACTTGTATATACCATTCAACAATCCTTGGAAAAAAAAATATAATTCATGCAAATTCAGTTATAGGATCAGATGGACTAGGCTTTGCTAAAAAAGATAATTCTTGGGAAAAAATAGAACATTTAGGAATTGTAAAGATAGAGGATAATGTTGAAATTGGTGCTTCTTGTACAATTGATAGAGGCTCTTTAGGAATGACTTTAATAGGAAAGGGCGTAAAACTTGATAACCAGGTTCACATTGCTCACAATTGTAAAATAGGAAAAAATACTATTATCGGAGCTAAGACAGCTATAGCTGGAAGCACAGTCATTGGTGAGGATTGCTTAATTGGAGGAGGATGTGGAATAGTTGATAATATCATGATAGAAAATAAAGTAAGAATTAACCCTATGACTTATGTAACTAAATCAATAAAAAAATCTGGTATTTATTCAGGAGGCGCGGTGGTGTTAGAACACTCAAATTGGCTGAAACATATTACAATCCAAAAGAAACAATTTGATGATTGACATAGAAAAAATAAAGACCTTATTACCTCACCGATATCCCTTCTTGCTTGTCGATAGAGTTGAAGAACTTGAGGAGCACAAATATATTAAGGCTTACAAAAATATTACAAATAGTGAACCTTTTTTTTTAGGTCACTTCCCAAATAGATCTGTTATGCCAGGGGTTTTAATCCTTGAGGCTCTTGCTCAGGCTTCTGGAGTTTTAGGATTTGTCTCAATGAACAAAACACCTGAAGAAGGTTCGATGTATTATTTTGTGGGAGCAGATAAACTTCGTTTTAAAAATCCTGTTATACCCGGCGATAAACTTACTTTAGAATCAAGTAAAATTTCGGAGAAAGCTGGCATTTGGAAATTTGATTGTAAGGCTTCAGTTGGTGAAAAATTTATCTGTTCAGCACTAGTTCTTTGTGCTGATCGTCCTAAATGATTCATCCCTCTGCACAGATAGATTCATCTGCAGAGATAGATGAAGGTGCATCTGTAGGGCCTCATACTTTTATTGGGCCAAATGTAAAAATAGGCTCAGGAACTGTAATTGAAGGCAGTGTTTTTATTCACAAAAATACCATTATTGGAAGGGAAAATCTTATTTATCCTTTTTCAAGTATAGGAGGCGATCCTCAAGATTTAAAGTATCAGGGAGAGGATACTTACTTAGAAATTGGTAATAATAATGAAATTAGAGAGGGAGCTACAATTAATAGAGGCACAGCTCAAGAAAATGGAAAAACAATCATAGGCAACAATAATTTATTGATGGCTTATACTCACGTTGCTCATGATTGCGTTTTACAAGACGATATAGTTATGACAAATAACGCAGGTGTTGCAGGAGTTGTAAAAGTTGGTTCAGGAGCAAGATTGAGTGGTTTTACATTAGTACATCAATTTTGCAATATAGGTAGTTACAGTTTCAGCGCTCTAGGAACAATCATCACAAAAGATGTACCTGCTTATGTGAGAGTTAGTGGAAATCCAGCAATCCCAAGAGGTTTGAATATAGTTGGAATTCAAAGACAAGGTCTTCCGAAGAAAGTAAGTGAAGCCTTAAAAGAGTCTTATAAAATTTTGTACCTAAGAAAAAATAAACTAAAAGATGCAAAACATGAAATTATCTCGAAATTTAAAGACATTAAAGAAATGAAACTTTTTATTAAAAGTATTTCAAATACTGATAGAAGTATAGTTCGTTAAAGGGAAGAAATTTTGAAAATCGCAGTTTGTGCAGGCGAAAAATCTGGCGACGCTCTCGGATATGAACTCCTTGTTGATTTAAAAGAAAATATCGAAAACCTAGAGGTTATTGGTGTTGGCGGATCACTGATGGAAGGTGAGGGGTTAAAAAGTTTTTTTCCTATTAAAGAAATTTCTTATATGGGTTTAATTGATCCATTATTAAATTTAAGAAAAATTTTAAAAATAAGAAAAAATTTTATAAATTTTCTAAAAAAAGAGAATCCTGATGTTTTTATTGGAATAGATAGCCCATCTTTCAATAGCGGTATTTGCAAAGCTTTAAGAAGAGATACAAATATCAAAACAGTTCAATATGTATGTCCACAGTTTTGGGCATGGCGATATGGAAGAGTACATAAATTCAATTCTTTGTATCATAGGGTTTTCTCGCTATTTCCCTTTGAATCTCAATTATTAAAGAAACATGGTGTTAATTTTTCTTATGTAGGCCACCCACTTGCTAAAAATTTATCAGTCGACTCAAATGAAGAGGAATTGAAAAAAAGCCTAAGCATCCCATTAGGTAAAAAGGTGATCGCAATCTTACCTGGCAGTAGAAAATCCGAAATAAATCATCATTCAAAACCACTAGCAGACTTCATTAATACCTATAAAAAGCAAAATCCTGATGTAGAAATTATATTGGCCTTGAATAAAGAATCTGATCTATTAGGCGAGTTAAAACAATTATCAAAAAAAATAAGCATTATTTATGATTCCACTCAAAAAGTTTTAGCCTCTTGCGACATGGCTATTGTGGCATCCGGAACAGCAACACTTGAAGCCGCAATTTTAGCTAAGCCAATGGTAGTAATTTATAAGAGCAACAAGGTAAGTAATTTTATCTTGTCCAATTTTTTTTTAAAAACAAAATTCATTTCTCTTCCGAATATTCTTTCCCAAGAGAAGATTGTTTTTGAACTGAGACAAAATCATGTTTCAGGAAAAGAAATCAGTGAAAAAGTTGAACTTACCTTTAAGAATCAAGAAGTTATCTCAGGAAAGTTGAGTTTAATAAGAGAAAGTTTATTAGTTACAGAATCAAATAAGTTTTCAATCGCTCTAAGAGAAATTCTCGCAAAATGAAAAAATACCTTGTCGGAACTGATGAGGTTGGAAGAGGCTGTTTGTTTGGCCCTGTAGTCGCAGCAGCAGTTATTTTAGGAAACAACAATAATTTTGAATTTAAGGATTCAAAAAAGCTTTCTGAAAAAAAAAGAAACATACTACTCAGTGAAATAGAAAGAAATGCAATCAAAATTTCTATTGGTGAAGCATCTGTCAAGGAAATAGATTCCTTAAATATAAAAGAAGCTAGTCTTCTAGCCATGAAAAGGGCAATCCTAGGATTAAAGGTTAAAAATATAGAGATAATTGTCGATGGCATAGACATCCCCAAAATAAATTATCCTTGTAAAGCAATCATTAAAGCTGACGATAAAATTCCTGAGGTAATGGCTGCTTCCATTGTTGCAAAAGTTCATAGAGATAATTTAATGATTGCTTTTAGCAAAAAATATCCTGATTTTTCTCTAGAAAAAAACAAAGGATATCCAACAAAAGAGCACTTAAATATTTTAAAATCTTTAGGTCCGACTAAGTATCATAGGAAGAGTTTTAAACCGGTTTTAGATGCTAGATAAAAAATTTACACACTTAAATATTCATAGCGAATATTCTATTGTCGATAGCATTGTCAAAATTGATCAACTCTCTGAAAAAGCACAGCAGTACAATTATGAGACAATAGCTATTACTGATTCGGCAAATCTCTTTGGGTTTTTAAAATTTTATAAGTCGGTTAGATCAAAAGGGATTAAACCCATTGCAGGGGCAGAGATAAACCATGTCAGAGATAGTTCTTCTCATAATGAACATGCTAATTTGACACTGATTGCCAAAAATCAATTAGGTTATAAAAATTTAATAAAGCTAATTTCAAAATCTCAAATAGTTGGAAAGACATCAGGTATTCCGGTTATAGAAACTGAGTGGCTAGCTGAACATTCCGATGGACTCATTGCTCTTTCTGGGGGTTTTAGGGGGCATATAGGAAAGGCTGTTTTGGATACAAATCATGATCTTTTTTTAAAAAGAATTAAGTACTTTCAAAAAATATTTAAAGAAGATTTCATCCTAGAAATCTCTCGAATCAATAGGCCGCAAGAAGATATATACAACGACTACATACTTTCTAAAGCAGGAGAATTGGGATTACCCGTGGTTGCATCGAACGAAGTTAGATTTATAGATAAAGAGGATTATGAAGCACATGAGACTAGAGTCTGCATTCAAAAAGGGGAAGTATTAAGCGATGCTAGAAGAACAAGAAGCTATTTTGAAGATCAATATTTTCTTTCTCCTGAAGAAATGTATGAAAAGTTCAAAGACATTCCAGAAGTTCTTTCAAATGCTTATGAATTAGGAAAAAAATGCAATTTGGAGATAGAAACTGGTATTTACGTATTACCTGATTTCAAAACTCCTTTAAATAAGTCAGCTGCAGATCACTTGATTGAAATTTCTAAAAATAATCTAAAGGAAAAAATTAAAGATCTTTCTGATGATGACAAAGTTAAATATGCTGACAGACTGGATTTTGAATTAGATGTTATTTCTAAGATGGGCTATTCCGGTTATTTTTTAGTTGTATCCGATTTTGTTAATTGGGCGCAAGAAAACAATGTACCTGTTGGACCGGGTAGAGGATCAGGAGCAGCATCGTTGGTAGCTTATTGTCTAGGCATTACAGGCATAGATCCTTTGAAATATGGTTTGCTTTTTGAGAGATTTTTAAATCCCGATAGGATAAGTAATCCTGATTTTGATATAGATTTTTGCAAAGACGGAAGAGATAAAGTAATTGATTATGTCACTCAAAAGTACGGTAAAGATGCTGTTGCGCAAATTTGTACTTTTGGAACTATGGCTGCCAGAGCAGTAGTTAGAGATGTTGCAAGGGCTCAAGGGAAATCCTATGGCTTAGCAGATAGGTTAGCAAAAATGATTCCTTTTTCTCCAGATATGACTCTTGAAAAGGCCTTAGATAATAATGATTTAAAAAGAGCATTAAAAACGGATGAACAGGCAGAAGAAATATTTGATATGGCAAGGAAATTGGAAGGCATCATTAGAAATGTTGGAAAACATGCAGCAGGAGTAGTTATAGCACCGTCAGAGATAAATGATTTTTCTCCTCTTTATCTTGATGAGGCAACAAACACTTTAGCAACGCAATTCGATATGAAAGATATAGAATCAGTAGGCTTACAAAAATTTGATTTTCTAGGCTTGAGGACTCTTACCATTATAAAAGACGCACTAGATCTTATTAATACAAAAAGAGAAAAGCTAAATCTAGATGCAATCGATTTAGAAGAAATAGATCTTGAAGACAGATTGACTTTTGATCTTTTACAAAATGGCCTTACGACTGCAGTCTTTCAATTAGAATCTAGGGGCTTAAAAGAATATCTGGTAAAGATAAAACCATCATCTTTTGAAGACATTATTTCAGTTGTTGCTTTATATCGTCCTGGGCCTTTGGATGCAGGAATGGTAGATACCTTCATTAAAAGAAAGCATGGATCTGAGAAAACAGATTATCTAGGAGATAAGGATATTGAAAAGGTCTTAAAGAATACTTACGGTGTAATAGTTTATCAGGAGCAAGTCATGCAACTAGCTCAAGAATATTCAGGCTTTTCTTTAGGGCAAGCAGATCTGCTTAGAAGGGCTATGGGTAAAAAAATTCCTGAA
>ENA-OSEY01002841-OSEY01002841.1-marine-metagenome-genome-assembly--contig:-NODE-2841-length-10900-cov-13.184052_pt1 | contig 10900 bp, 12 predicted proteins | sample MGYA00248465_ERZ534230 | MGnify/ENA primary metagenome ERZ534230 (study PRJEB26409, sample SAMN06344110) | marine metagenome | isolation source: Sea water from surface | place: Atlantic Ocean:Southern... | reverse complement strand
CCTTTTTATTTACTAAACAAGCTCCTATTGGAAAACCACCGCCTATACCCTTTGCAATAGGCACAATATCTGGCTTGATCTTTGCATATTCAAATGCAAAAAATTTACCTGATCTTCCTATTCCACATTGTACTTCATCTAAAATTAAAAGTATTTTTTTCCTATTACAAAGCTTTCTTAAGCCTTTTAAGCAAAAATCTGGAATTACTTTTATTCCGCCTTCTCCCATTATTGTTTCAACCATTATAGCTGCGGTTTTTTTTGTAATTTTTTTTTCTAAATCTTTATGATTACCAAATGTAAAATGATCGAAACCAGCAACTTTTGGGCCAAAACCCTCTGTCATTTTTTTGCTATTACTTGCAAAAATCGTAGCCAATGTTCTTCCATGAAAACTGTTATTAATGCAAAGTATTCTATTTTTGTTTGGTTTTCCTTTAGAGTGAAAATATTTTCTTGCAATTTTAATTGCTAGTTCAGTCGCTTCAGCTCCTGAATTTTGAAACGCAACAAAATTTGCAAAAGTTTTTTGAGTTAATCTTTTTGCAAGTTTTTCTTGTTCTGGAATATTAAATGCATTAGAAACATGCCAAAGCTTCTTTGATTGTGAATTTACAGCCTTGATCAAATGAGGGTGGCTGTGACCCAAGCTATTAACTGCAATTCCTTGAACAAAATCTAAATATTTTTTTCCATTATTTGAATAAAGGTAAGAACCTTTGCCTCTTTTAAAGGATATTTTTTTTCTGTTATATGTTTGTAAAATAGCACTCATTTTTAAGATTTAATTTTATACCCTTTTTTATACAATATATAAGCAATAAACCAAATTAATAAACTTGAGATCGATAAATAAATTAGTCCAAAAAAAATAGAACCATCTGATTGTCCTAAAAAACTATATCTGAAACCATCTATCATATAGAAAAAAGGATTTGCCTTGCTAATGATTTGTAGTGTTTCTGGAAGTCTTTCTATTGAGTAAAAAGTACCTGATAAAAAAGATAAAGGAATTATGATAAAGTTAGTGACCGTAGCCATGTGGTCAAATTTTTCAGCCCAAAGTCCTGCGATTATTCCTAAAGCTCCGAGAGAAAAAGCAGATAAAAAAGTAAAAGCTATTAAAGTAGTAAAATTTTTAATTTCTAGATCTATAAACAGATAAAATACCAGTAATGAAATAATCGCAATTAGTACGCTTCTTGTAACAGAAGCAAGTGTTACGGCTAAAGTTACTTCGCCAGCAGATAAAGGAGCATAAACTAAATCCACAATATTCCCTTGAATTTTTCCTATCATAAATGAGGATGATGAATGGGAAAAAGCTTGTTGAATAATTTGCATCGCTATTAAACCTGGTGCAAGAAAGACAATAAACGGTACACCTAAAACATCTCCTCTATCATTGCCTATTGCTAAAGATAATACTGATAGAAATAAAAGAGATGTGATGAGTGGAGAAAATAAAGTTTGTATCCAAACAATAAGAAATCTTAACACTTCTTTTTTATAAAGTGTCCAAGCACCTATCCAATTTATTGAACCAAATCTTCTTGTTCCAATTTTATATTTTCCAGATATTTCAACCATCAATAGTCTTATAACTTTAAATTATGAAAAAACTGTGTAAAACTCTAGTTACCCTCAGACTATAGGCTTTTTATGTTTGAAAAAGCCCTACAAACACTAAATACTGTAATTATATTTTACTAATCTACTATATATAGTATAAGTTGAATTATGAGCTGGACTGACGAAAAAGTACAAAAATTAAAGGAACTTTGGAAAAAAGGTCATACCGCTAGTCAAATTGCTGAGATGCTTGGAGACACAACAAGGAATGCAGTAATTGGAAAAGCTCATAGATTAAATTTAGAAGCTAGAGCTCCTTCTAAAAGTTCTCATACTTCAGGAACTAGTTCAGGCCAGAATAAAATTCAAAGAAGACCTTCTCAACAACCGCTAACGAGAAAACAAAAATTTCAATCTATATTACTTGATAAAAACTTTGAGCCTGAAAACCCTAAATCTTTAGAAGAATTATCTGAAGACACATGTAAATGGCCTATAGGTCATCCAAATGAAGAAAGTTTTTATTTTTGCGGTAGAAAGCCAGAAGAAGATTTTCCATATTGCAAATTACACGTTTTATATGCATTTCAACCTAAAGGTCAAAAAGAGGATGTTCTGGATAAGGATGATGAAGTACCAGAATTTATTGAGAAAAAAGTTAAGTCTGCAGGTTAACAATATTCTAACCATATGAATTTCATAAAAAAATACCTTAAATGGTTAAGCACTTTTTTAGTCTTAACAGGTATTTTATTAACTAACTTAAATATGTATCCAATTAATATAATGTTTCACGGGGCTGGAGTTGTAGGTTGGACTGTAGCTGGTTTTTTATCAAAAGATAAAGCAATACTTACAAACTTTGGGTTGCAAATACCTTTATTTGTAATTGGGTTTTATCAGCTAATTTTCTAAAGAATATCCAGCAGATCTCACTGTACGAATTAGTGGTTTTGAGCCATCTATATTAATAGCTTGTCTAAGTCTTGTAATATGTACATCAACTGTCCTTGATTCAACATTTATATCCTCGCCCCAAACTTGCTCTAGGAGTTGTTCTCGAGAATAAACTCTCTTAGGCTGAGTGATTAGAAAATCTAATAACTTAAATTCTTTAGGTCCAAGAGATACTTCTTTATTTTGACGATAAACTTTCATAGCTACTCTATCTACCTTTAAATCTAAATAAATAATTTCTTCATTTACTGCAGTTGGTTTTACCCTTCTTAGCATGGCTTTTATTCTCGCGAGCAGCTCAGGAAAGCTAAAAGGTTTCGTTAAATAGTCTTCTGCTCCACTTTCTAAACCTTTTACCTTATCCTCTTCCTCACCTTTGGCAGTAAGCATTATAATAGGTATATCTTTAACTTTTTTATCGTGCTTAAGATACTGACAAATTTTTATTCCTGAAAGATCGGGTAACATCCAATCTAGCAAGATCAAGTCAGGTTTTTTTTCTTTAATTAAAGATAAAGCTTCTTCGCCATTTTCACTTGAGGAAACTTTAAATCCTTCTTTTTCAAGATTATATCGCAGTAGGGTTTGTATGGGCTTTTCATCTTCTACAACAAAAATATGTGCGCTCATTAGCTATCTATAGGTTTGCCTTTTGGTCTAGCACCTTCCAAATATTCACCTTCGATTAAGTAGTAAAGTGACTCTGCTATATTTGTAATATGATCTCCAGCTCTTTCAATATTTTTTGTTACAAATAGTAGATGCGTAGCCATTTCCAAATTTTTCTTATCTTTTTGAAGGTAATTAGCTACTTCATTCATTGCTAAATTAGTTAAATCATCAACTTGCTCATCTTTTCTCCAAATTTCTATGGCTTTATCTTTTGAATTATTTAAGTAAGCGTCTAAGACATCTTTCAATTGCTTCTGGACTAAATCACCTAGTCTTCTTAAACTGTTTACAAGTTCGTCCGGCAAATCAATTGGCAAAGGAGTGACTTTTTTTGCAACACTTTTTGCTAAATCACCTATTCTTTCTAAATCGTGCGAGATTTTCATTGTTGAAATAGTAATTCTTAGATCAACGGCCATAGGAGCTCGTTTAACTAATACTGTCGTGATTTGATTATCTATAGCAGCTCGTAGTGCATTAATTTTGCTATCGTTTTGAACAATCTTATCAACGGACTCTTTGTCTAATTTAATTACCGCCTCCATAGCGTCAGCAAGTTGACTTTCGGTAAGACTACCCATTTTTATCAAATCATCGTTAAGACTTTGCATTTCTTCTGCGTAAGACTTAACTGTATGTCCAGTATCTGACATTTAACCAAACCTTCCTGTTATATAATCTTGTGTCATTTTATTAGCTGGATTCTTAAAAATTTTTTCTGTTGTATCAACTTCAATTATTTTTCCCAAATGGAAAAAACCAGTTTTTTGTGAAACTCTCACAGCTTGAGCCATCGAATGTGTTACTATAACAATTGTATAGCTTTTCTTCAAATCATCTATTAGCTCCTCTATTTTTGCAGTTGCTATAGGGTCCAATGCAGAACAAGGTTCGTCCATAAGTATTACTTCTGGATTTACAGAAAGAGCTCTTGCAATACATAATCTTTGTTGTTGACCGCCAGATAAACCTGTTCCAGGCTCATTCAGACGATCTTTTACTTCATCCCACAATGCAGCTTTTTTTAAACTTGTTTCAACAATCTTATCCATTTCATCTTTTTTTTCTCCTATTCCATGAATAGTTGGGCCATAAGCAATGTTATCGTAAATGCTTTTTGGAAACGGATTTGGTTTTTGAAAAACCATTCCAATTTTTTCTCTTAGTGTAACAACGTCTACATTTTTATCATTAACTTCTTTACCATCTATTTCTATTGAGCCATCTACTCTACAAATATCTATTGTATCATTCATTCTGTTGATACATCTTATAAAAGTAGACTTTCCACATCCAGAAGGACCTATTAAAGCTGTGACTTCTTTATTATTAATTTCTAAATTAATATTATGTAATGCTTGTTTATTACCGTAATAAACATTTAAATTTTTAGATTTTATTTTTATATTTGAGTTTTTTAATTCCATTTTTTTTCGAATTTTTGTCTAAGATAAACGGCTATAAAGTTCATTACAATAAGAAAACCTAATAACATCATAATAGTAGCTGAAGTTTTTTCAACAAATCCTCTCTCTGCTTGTTCAGACCATAAGTAAACTTGTACAGGTAACGAAGCTGAAGGATCTACTGGGGTGCCAGGTATATCAACAACAAACGCAACCATTCCAATTAATATTAAAGGCGCTGTTTCGCCAAGTGCTTGTGCTAAACCAATAATAGTTCCTGATAAAGTTCCAGGCATTGCTAAAGGCACTACGTGATGAAATACAGTTTGAAATTTCGAAGCACCAACTGACAATGCAGCCTCTCTGATAGATGGCGGAACTGCTTTAAGTGAAGCTCTACATGGAATTATTATTCTTGGTAAAGTCATCAACGATAAAGTAATCCCTGCTACAAGAGGGGTAGATCTTGGAAAATCCATTACACTCAATAAAATTCCTAACCCAAGTAATCCATAAACGATTGAAGGTACAGCTGCTAAGTTGTTAATATTAATTTCAATAAAGTCTGTAATTTTATTTTTAGGAGCAAATTCTTCTAAATAAATTGAAGCCATAATTGCTATCGGAAATGACAGTAATAAACAAATTACAATAGTAAAAAATGATCCCATTAAAGATCCGCCTATACCTGCTAGTTCTGGATCTCTTGAATCTCCTTTTGAAAAGAAATAATCATTAAATTTCTTTCCAATTTTACCTTCTTCAACTAAATTGTCATAAATATTTAGTTGAAAGTTTGAAACTCTTCTTCTGTCCTCTGGCAAATCTCTAGGAAAATTACCCTTGTTAAGCTGATCAACATCATCTGAGGACGTTAGTTCAACACTTGCTATTTGATTAATTTTATCGGGATTTTTTATTAAATATCTTTTTATTTCATACTCATAATCTGGACTGAATAATCTTAAAACTTGTCTTTCTTCTTTTGAATCTTTGCTAGGGTAAATCTTCAATAAGCTTTCTACGGATAAATCATAAAATTCTGCATTCTCTATTGATTTTTTTGTAATGGGTCCGTCTATTTCAAGAAGTTTAGAGTCAAAAGATATATCAACAGATATAGTGGTTCTACTAAATGCAGAGCTACCTTTTGAGGCAATATTCTGAATTAGAATTAATACAAAAATTAATGCTAAAGAGACTGACAAAAGACCATAAAATTTAAATCTTTTTTCTGAGTTATGTCTTTTTTTTAATCTTTCTTCTTTATTCATATTTTTCTCTATATTTTTTAACTACTCTAAGAGCTATATAATTTAAAAATAACGTTGCTACGAACAAAGTTAATCCTAAAGCAAACGCTGCCTGCGTTTTAGGGCTGTCAAATTCTTGGTCTCCAACTAAAATCATTACAATTTGTGTAGTTATTGTTGTTGTGGACTCAAGAGGATTAATTGTTAAATTTGCAGCTAACCCTGCAGCCATTACAACTATCATGGTTTCACCTATGGCTCTTGAAACCGCTAACAAAATCGAACCAATAATACCTGGTAAAGCAGCAGGAATTATTACTTTTTTAATCGTTTCAGATTTTGTTGCACCAACAGCATAAGATCCGTCTCTTAGTGACTGAGGAACTGAGTTTATTACATCATCTGAAAGAGATGATATGTATGGAATAATCATTATACCCATTATTAACCCAGCAGCTAAAGCACTTTCTGATGAAACAGTTAAACCTAGACTTTCGCCAATAGACCTAAAAAAAGGGCCAACAGTTAATGCAGCAAAGAAACCATAAACAACTGTTGGTATACCAGCTAAAATTTCAATTATTGGTTTCGAATATTTTCTAACTTTTGTACTAGCGTATTCTGCTAAATAAATTCCTGAGAACAATCCTATAGGAACTGCAACACACATAGCAATAAATGCTATAAAAGCTGTTCCTGCAAAGAGTGGTACTGAACCGAATGCATCTTTTAATTCTAAATATTCCTCAGGGGTAATAGTTGAGGCATCTCTTACGAACGCTCTTTGAGGACTCCAGGACGTTCCAAAAATAAAATCAAAAAGATTTATTGTAGAAAAAAACTTTAAGCTCTCAAACAATAAAGAAAGTATAATTCCTAAAGTGGTTAAAATAGCCATTAAAGAAGACACAAATAATAATCCTTTTAAAATTAGCTCAACATCATCTCTGGCTTTGTTGTTAGATTTAACTTTTTTAAATGCATACGAAGTTGAAAAAACCAAAACAGAGGCTAATAAAGCTATTTTAGAGTTATAGGCAATATTGTTTAATGATGTATATCTTTCAGCTGCAATTTTAATATCATTCGTTATTTCTCCAGTAAAATTCCCGTTAAAAAAAGACAATGTTTGCTCATAAAATAAATCTTTCGACTCTACGTCAGAAAAATTGTTTAAAATAAGAATTTTTATAATTGTCGGTTCAAATAAAGACCAAAGTGAAAGAATAATTAAAGCTGGTAAACCACACCAAACAGCTAAATAATATCCATAATAAGATGGAAGAGCATTAAGTCTAATTTTATTTGTGGTAATTAATTTTCGTGCCTCTGAGCGACCAAAATAATAGCTAGATAAACTGAATAATACTATTATCGTTAAAATTAATATATTCATCAAGGAAGGTGTAGATGAGTAGTGTTACAGTTTTGTTAAATGTTTAAACTTATAATTGAGAACAAAAAAAAAGGCCGAAAAATCGGCCTTTTTTCATTAATTAACAAACGATTAATTTAATTTTATTGTGACTAGATCTTTAGCTGCAGTTCTAGTTATTTTGTATTTATCACTGGCTAATGGCACTAAACCAATATCAGTTAAATAACCTCTTGAACCCATTGCTTTTTTTGATGTGAACTCATCCAAAAACTCTTTTAAACCAGGCACTACACCTACATGCGCTTTTTTAACATAAAAGAATAGTGGTCTTGCTATTGGATAAGAGTAATCTTGAATTCCTTCTAAAGAAGGTTTTACTCCATTTACAGCAGCTGCTTTAATTTTATCTTTGTTTGCTAAAAGATAACTGTATCCAAAAAAACCATAAGCATCTGGATTGGCTGCAAGTTTTTGAACAATCAACGTATCATTTTCACCTGCTTCTACTGCATAACCATCTTCTCTCATTTTTGCGCATTCTTTTTTAGCTTTTTTACCATTAGCTTCATGTAAAGATTTTGCTGCTTTTGTGCATCCTTTAACCATAACTAAAGAATTCCAAGCATCTCTTGTTCCTGAAGTTGGGGGTGCTATAAGAATTTCGATTTTTTTACTTGGTAAACTTGAGTCGATATCGCTCCATTTTTTGTATGGATTTTCAACTAATTTTCCATTTACATCTACTTTAGCAGCTAATGCTCTCCAAAGTTGCTCTTTTGTAAAATCTGCATCTTTAGCTTTAACAGAGTGCGAAAAAGTTATTCCATCATTTCCTACAACAACTTCGATGATGTCTTTAACTCCATTTTTCTCACAAAGAGCTTTCTCTTTAGTCTTAATAGCTCTTGATGCATTAGTAATATCTGGGTGGTTTACACCAATTCCTGCACAAAATAATTTCATGCCTCCGCCTGTACCAGTACTTTCAATTACTGGTGTCTTATTACCTTTTTTACCAAACTGCTCAGCAACTACTGTAGCGTATGGATAAACTGTAGAAGAGCCAACTATTTTAATTTGGTCTCTTGCATTCGCATATGATGCGAAAGAAAAAATTGCTATAATTGCAATTATATTTTTTAATGTTTTCATATTTTTCTCCTTTTAACTAACTTTCTTAGATATATGTCGCTGCAATTAAGTTAATATTAAAGAATTATTAAACTTTTGTTACAAAGCTAACTTTTTAGTTGTAGATATTAGTTTTTAGGAAAATTGAGTGAAATTTGAGTGCCTTTTCCCTCTTCACTTGAGATATCTATTTCACCTCTGTGTTGATTAACAATATGTTTAACAATTGCTAATCCAAGGCCAGTGCCACCAACCTCTTTACTTTTTTCTGGATTTACTCTGAAAAATCTTTCTGTAACTTTTGGAATATGTTCTCTCGGAATACCAATGCCTTGGTCTTTTATAATAACATCAATGTTATTTTCATTTGTTTTAACGAGTATATTAATCTTTGTATTTTTCTCACTATATTTAATTGCGTTATCTATTAAATTATTAAAAACCTCTGTTAGTCTATTTCTATCGCCCTTAAATTCTGTATTTTTATTTTCTGTTTCAATTTTACAAGTAATACTATTTTTTTGAAGCAGATCCTTATGTAAATCAACCGAATGTTTTATAATTTCATCCAAAACAACATTGTCGTTAGGCCTTATATGTTCTTGAAGTTCAATCCGAGATAAAGAAAGTAAGTCATTCACTATATTTTCCATTCTAGCTGCTTGTTGCATTATCAATGGCATAATTTTTTTCTGATTTTCCTTATCATTTTTTGCAGCTCCATCATTAATGGTTTCAAGACCCATTTTAATACTTTGTAAGGGAGTTCTTAATTCATGTGAGACATTTGCTACGAAATCAGACTTTAGTTTTTGAACTTTGATGATGTCTGTAAAATCTTTGAAAAAAATTATTACTGTTTCTTCAGCATTAAAGATATTTTTAGGTCCTGGCATAACACTTACTTTATAATACTGATAATTAGGTTTTTTTGTTTCTACATCTATTGTTGAGCTAGATTTATCGTTAAGAGATTTTTGAATATTATCTAGTAATTCTGGGTCCCTAATAATGCTTGAGATATTTTGATCTAATATATTTTCACCAAATCGTTTTTTTGCATTTAAATTTGCAAAACATATTGTTTTAGATTTATCAATTACCAAAACTTGATCTATAAGATCGTTCAAAAAATTCAGCTCTTCAGTTTTGCTCAAATTATTTTTCCTCTTTGTCTTTATTCTTTATTTCTTCATAAAGATTTTTAAGATCTTCCTCTGATAAATTTTTATCTTTTAACTTGTCTAAAATCTCCTCATCTTCTTGACTAACATTTTCATTTCTTTGCTGCTCTTTTACTTCGCCTCTAGCATCAAATCCGGCTTTGATAAATTTTGCAGAAACTAGAATAACAACAATTGCAATAATTACAGCTAACGATAAAAATATTAATGTCATCATGATTTAAGTTTTCCTAAAGTGTTTAAGAGAATAACTCCAACAACAATAAATCCTATTCCTAGTATTCCATAAATGTTTGGAGTTTGTTGGTATTTAAAAATACCAAATAACGTTACTGCTGTAATAGTGAGCGCTCCATAAGTTGCATAAGTAAATCCTACAGGAATTACTGACATAGCTTTTGATAAACAGAAAATACAAAAAATTATGCTTAAGATGCAAAATAAAGTTGGGTTAAATTTAGTAAAACCTGCAGTTGTTTTTAAAAAACCGTTTGAAAGTATCCCACTAGCAATGGCTAAAACTAAAAAAATATATCCTGATAATAAACTTAAACTCTTCATTTTGCTTTTGCGAATTGCCCTCCATCACGATAACGCCACAACCATTTTTCCATAGCTTGTTCGACGTCTTTTGGCTTTATATCTAAATCACTAATTGTAAGTTCTTTATTTGAAACAACGTTATCAGCTTCTGATAAAATTTCACATTGATCTCTTGTTAAAACTGGTGGGATCGGTAATAAACTTAAAATTGAACTTTGTATTTTGGCTATAGCCATAGGCATCTCTATAACAAATCTTTTTTTATTAATAGTTTTCATTATAGATTTTACCATATCACCAAAACTTATTACTGTAGGGCCACCTATCTCATAAATTTTTCCCTCGTTCTTTTTTGCTTGTATAGCTTTAACAATAGCATCAGCTACATCCGTTACCATTATTGGTTGAAATTTATAATCTATTCCCACAATTGGAATTATTGGTGAAAAACTTAATTTAGAAAATAAATTAGTAAAATTATCTTCAGGTCCACACACAACGCTTGGTCTTATGATTACGGTATTTTTAAAGTTCATAAGAGATTTTTCTTCTCCAGCAAATTTTGATCTTTGATATGCCGATTTTGAATCTTTATTGGCTCCTATTGCAGAAACATGAATATATTTTTTTACTTTATGTTTTTCACATAATCTTGAAATAATATCTGGGATATCTGAGTGAATTTTTGTAAATTTTTGCTTTCTGTTTTCAAACAATATTCCAATTAAATTAATGACCACATCTGAATTGCTGATGGCCTCTTCTATTTTATCAAAATTTTTTGAATTAAAATCAATTAACTCT
>ENA-OSEY01002840-OSEY01002840.1-marine-metagenome-genome-assembly--contig:-NODE-2840-length-10901-cov-3.901330_pt1 | contig 10901 bp, 10 predicted proteins | sample MGYA00248465_ERZ534230 | MGnify/ENA primary metagenome ERZ534230 (study PRJEB26409, sample SAMN06344110) | marine metagenome | isolation source: Sea water from surface | place: Atlantic Ocean:Southern... | reverse complement strand
GCTGGGGCGCTAGGATTCGAACCTAGGAATGGCGGTACCAAAAACCGCTGCCTTACCACTTGGCTACGCCCCAAAATAATTTTTTCTATAACATACAAAAAAAAAAATTTATATAGTTTTAGATACAATACACCAATAGTTTTTATATTTTTTCTTAATTAATTTTGCCCCATGTAATGCGTCTATTTTTTTGCGAAAATAGCCAATGATTACAGAACCTGATCCTGTCATTCTTGCAAAATCTATATTGGGCAATATTTGTAGGTTTTTTTTGAGATTAGCCAATTTTGGATATAACTCAAAAGCTGAAGATTCCAGATCGTTGTAAAGATTTTTACTGTTATTTAAATTATATTTTTTATTTGATTTGAGACACGTTTTTGAATATTTAATGAGGTTTTTATAAATATGTTTTGTGCTGCATCCAAAGTTAGGAAGCACTATCAACAGATAAGATTTAAATCTAGTAACATTTTTAATTTCACCATTTTTAAACATTATTTTTGTTTGGTTATCTAAGCCCAACTGGACATCCGACCCTATGATTTTACATAAACTTACAATTTTTTTTTTTTCTAACTTGATTTTATTTTTTTTAATTATAAATCTAAGAATACTTGCAGCATTCATTGACCCCCCGCCCATGCCGGATTTGGGTGGGATGTTTTTTTTAATTTTAATTAAATATCGTTTATTTTTTGTAATATTTTCTCTTTCTAATAAATATAACAATTTAGATATTGTATTTTTAGCACCTATACGTTTGGCATAATTTCCATAAAAAATAATTTTATTTTTTTTATTATTTATTTCTTTAATATATATTTTATCGCATAAATCTACATATGTAACCAAGGTCTCAATCTTATGAAAATTTGGATTTTTTTTTGTTATAACACCTAAATGAATATTAATTTTACCATAAGAGCTAATGGTATTAGTATTTTTCATGTATTTTTTAAACCATTTAAAATTTTATTTTTCACCTCACTTTTATTTATATCCTCTACGTCATCACTATTTAGAACTTTTTTCCAAAAATAATTTGCTTGCAATTTTCTTCCCAACATCCAAAGTGCGTCTCCATAATGATCCATTATCACTGCATCATCAGGTTTAATCTGTAATGCCATTTTTAAATATTTTTCCGCCATAAAATATTCTTTGTTTAAAAAGTAACCCCAACCTAAAGAGTCAGTAATATAAGGATCGTTTTCGGTCAACCCATAAGCTTTCTCTAACATGCCTATTGCTATATTGATTTTAAAATTCCTTTCTAACCAACTATATGCAAGATAATTTAAAACGTATGGATCATCAGGTGCGAGTTCGAGCGACCTTATCAGATCTTTGTCTGAATTTTGATAATCTCTTATCCTTTCAAAGCTACCACCTCGTTTGTAGTAAATATCTGATAAGGCAGCTGCATTATCTTTTAAAGATTTTAATGTGAGATTATAAAGTTCTATTGATTTTTTATAGTTTCCAAAATTTTTTTGGATGTTGGCAAAATCGTAGACTATTTTAAAATTCGGATTTACAATTTTTTTATAGTTTTCCTCTATATATTTTAAAGATTCTTCATTATTTTTTTTTTTAGAAATTATTTGCCCTATTTTTTTTATCTTGAACCAGAAATATATTTCAAATTTTCTATTAAATATTTTTAAAATTTTTTCTGCTTTTTTGTATTCCTCATTCAAAAGATGATTTTCTGCTAGCAAAGAGTAATTAAAAATAAATTTATTGTTTAAAAAGTTAGATATATTCAAATAATAATTTGACTTTTCATACTCTTCTTGTGAGCTATACAAATTTGCAACGATAAATAGAAATTCTGAGATAATATCAGCTTCATTTTTACAAGAAAAATAATCTGTAAAGTTTTCATACTCTTCATTTTCGATCCATTTTTTTGATTGTAATATTAAAAGGTTACTATCCAGCTCGTTAATTGTGTTAGACAAGCTTTTTGCGGTTTTAAAATCTTTATTATTTATGAGACTACTTAAATAAAAATATATATATCTTGAATAATCACCATCCTCAGAATTAATTAAATTTAAAAAATAATTATTATCTTTTCCAGAGTCAATGTAACACTCTTGAAATGCTCTGTTTATCAGTGTTAGTTTACCTAAATTATTTTCAGTTTTTTGCATATTGCCATTTAAGAAAAGATAATTGTAACTTTGGATTGTTTGAGCGATAATATTTTCGAAAGTTCCTATATCTTTAAATTCCTTAATCCTCGAAACATATTTTTCTGCTTTAATAAAATCTTTTTTTAATATTGCATCTGAATAAAGTAACAAATTTGCCTCAAAAAAATTTAATTCACTATCTTTTTCATTTCTTAAAATATAATCTATAGCTTTTTTAGTTTTTCCCTCGCTTAATAAAGATAAAATATATTTTTTAAATGAATCTTCACTTCTGGTAATTAATCTTTTATTAAAATTGAAAAATTTAATAGTTCTATCATTTTCTTTATTGTTAAAAGATAACATGGCAGAAAAATAATTTGATAAGTATCTCTGGTTGAAATTTATATTTTCGTTTGTTTTTGAATATAATGAATTCTGATATAGTAATATAAAAAATATTAATAAAATTTTTTTAATCATAAATTATAATATGGCCATAAAATTAAAAAATCAAAACGAGATATTTGAAATATTTGGTATTAACGAAGTTTACGCAAATAAACCTATTAATAGAATGAAAATTAAACCTAAGGTAGAACTTAAATCAAAAAAACTTATTAATTTAAAAAACAAAATTGAAGCGATCCAGGATTGTGAACTAAAGAAATCTGCAAATAATTTGGTTTTTAACGATGGTGATGAAAATAGTCCCATAATGTTAGTGGGGGAAGGACCTGGTCAAAAAGAAGATGAGCTGGGAAAACCTTTTGTGGGTGAAGCTGGATCGCTACTGAATAAAATGCTTGCAGCAATTAACTTAGATAGAAAAAAAATTTACATCACAAATGTAGTAAACTATAGACCACCAAATAATAGAAAGCCCGAACCCCAAGAAATCTCTAGATATGCTGAATTCCTAAGAGAACATATTTCTATAATAGATCCAAAGATTCTAATATTGATGGGAAGTACTGCAATGGAGGCGTTCTTTGGTGCTAAAATAAAAATTACAAAATCAAGAGGGGAATGGAGAGAATTAATAGTAAATAAAAAAATGATCAAAACTATAATTACTTTCCATCCAGCTTATTTATTAAGGCAACCCGACCAAAAAAAATTTTCCTGGAAAGATCTTAAAATAATAAGAAAAGAATTAGATAAGCTAAATTTAAATATTTAATGAAAAAAATTGTTGCAGGTGTAGATGAAGTTGGTAGAGGAAGTTTGATAGGTCCCGTTTTTGCAGCAGCTGTTATATTTAAAAAAAAATTAGATAAAAAAAAAATTAAAGACTCAAAAAAACTTTCTAAAAAAAATAGAAATAATTTAGAAATATATATAAAAAAAAACTCTGTATGGGGTATTGGATCTGCTTCAATTAAGGAGATTGAAAAACTTAATATATTAAATGCAAGTTTATTAGCAATGAAAAGATCAATAAAAAAACTCAAATCTAAACCTACTTTGGTATTGATAGATGGAAACAAATTGCCAAAAATATCTGGATATAACTTAAAGTCTGTAATTAAAGGCGACCAAAAAATATCTGAAATTTCAGCAGCATCAATAATTGCTAAAGTTGCAAGGGACAGATTTATCACAAAAATGTCAAAAGAATTTACTAAATACTCTTGGGATAAAAATTTCGGATATCCAACAAAGCAGCATGTTAATGCAATAAAGAAATTTGGAATTACAAAACATCATCGTAGAACTTTTGCTCCCATACACAATATATTGAGTCCAAGGTAGAAGTAATAACTATTAAAGTTCATTTTTTTCAATCTCTGGTTGACGTGGAATCTACGCTGGAGTCTAATCAGTTTTTTAAAAATAAATATGAGAGCTTTTCAAAATAAACTTATTAAAGGCGATTGTATTGAGGAGTTAAAAAAAATTCCCAATGAAACTTTTGATTTAATCTTTGCCGATCCACCTTATAATTTACAGTTGCAAAAATCTTTAACTAGACCAGATAGATCAAAGGTTAGTGCGGTTAATGATAATTGGGATCAGTTCGAGAGTTTTAAATCATATGATAAATTTACTTATGAATGGTTAAGCCAGTGTAAAAGAGTTTTGAAAAATAACGGGTCTATTTGGGTTATTGGAAGTTATCACAATATTTTCAGAGTCGGCAAAATAGTACAGGATCTTGGATTTTGGATACTGAACGACGTAATTTGGAATAAAAGTAATCCAATGCCAAATTTTAAAGGAACAAGATTCACTAATGCCCATGAAACCTTAATTTGGGCATCTAAAAGAAAAAATTCAAAATACACATTTAATTACAAGTCTATGAAATGTTTTAATGATGATTTACAAATGCGATCGACGTGGAATTTTCCAATATGTAACGGAAAAGAAAGAATAAAAAAAAATGGTTTAAAAGTTCATTCAACTCAAAAGCCTGAGTCATTAATACACAGAATTATGTTAGCATCTTCAAATAAAAAAGATTTTATTTTAGATCCTTTTTTAGGATCAGGAACAACTGCAGTTGTATCAAAAAAAATAGGAAGACTTTATTGTGGTATAGAGAAGGAAAAGAAATATATAGAGGCTGCAATTGAAAGAATAAGAAAAACCAATCCTATTAAAGATGAGTATTTAGATGTAATTGAAAATAATAAATCAAAACCTAGAATACCTTTTGGCTCATTAATAGAACTAGGAGTGATAAAGCCAGGATCAGAAATTTATGACCAAAAGAAAAAATTTTTCGCTAAAGTGATGATTGATGGAAGTATCAAGTATAAAGGTAATGAAGGTTCAATTCATAAAGTGGCTGCACAAATTTTGGGTGCTGAAAGTTGTAACGGGTGGACATATTGGCATTACCAAGAAGGAAATAAATTAAAACCAATTGATGATCTTAGACAACGTCTTAGAACAAGTAGCTAAGTATTATAAATTTTTCCTAAATAATTTTCTAAAAATTTTTTATTTTTTGAAAGGTATTTTAAAAAAATATCTCTAAAGAAAACATTTATAGGATTCGCAAGATGAAAGGCAAAGTGGTTAATTGAAGATCTAGAATTTATTTGTTTAGTTTTTAAAATTCTTGTTTTATAGTAATTTGATGAATTATCTATCAAATCATTAAAAAGTTCGTTGGCAGCCTCTATTGACTGCGATGCTCCTTGCGCAAATGAAGGTGGAAATGAAAAGAAAGCATCTCCAGTCAAAAATATATTTTTATGCTTAGGTATTTGAATTTTTTTGCTTGTGAAGATAGGAAAACAATTAGTTTCTTTAACTATTTTATTTAAATTTAAATTCGATTTTAAAGTAATATGATTTATCAAATTATTGATAAAAGTTTTATCATTAAATAAAGCTCTATTTGAAAACTCAGATTTATTTAATTCTTTTCTTATTATAGATATAAAATTAAATTCGTTATTTTGATTAACGGGGTAAATTACAAAATGAAAATTTGGGCCTAAATATATAGAAATATCATTATTTTCGAAGTTTCTAATATTTCCTCTCAATGCAATTGAATTAATAAACTTTGGTAAACCATCTTTATTAAATAATATTTCTTTTGTTTTGGAATAAACTCCATCAGCAGCAACTAAATAATCAAATTCTTCTTTATTATTGTTTCTAAAAAATAACTTCAATCTCGCTTGTTCATCAATATTAATTAGGTCTGAATTAAAAATTATTTTTTCTTTAGGAATATTATTTAGTAAAAATTCAATTAATTTAGATCTTTTTAATGTGGTGTAATAATTGTTGTTAAAGTTAAATTTTGAAATATCGATATCACAAATTTTTTTTAATTTTTTAGCATCAAAAAAATTTACTTTTTTTGGATAGCAAACGTCGCTTACATTTATGTTTTTAAAACCAATTGCATTTAGTAATTTAATACTATTAACTGAAAGCTGTATACCGTATCCATCGCTCAAATCTAAGACATTTTTCTTTTCGTAAATTTTGTAAGAAAAAGATTTATTTTTTTCTAAAAGATTTGCAAGAAACAAGCCTGATATACCCGCACCGATAATTGCTATATTTTTCATTTTAATTTGTTAATGAGCTAAAAATTTTTTTTGTAAATGAAGGTAAAATATAATTATTGATATTTGTTTTATCCAATAAAACACTATTTCTAGTTTTTTTTATTTTTTTATTATCATTTATTAATATTTTCATATTCATATTTGACATTTTTACATTTATTTTTTTATAGTCTGAACGATTAAATTTTTTTTGGTTTATTTCCTCCATAGGAAAAATTACCAAATTTTTTAAAAAATTAAATTTTTTATTTTTAATTAGCAAAAATTTATTTTTTTGTTTGTAAATATTAGCCTCAAAATATTTTACTTTATTAAATTTATTTTTTGATCTGATTATAAAATCTTTTTTTTTGAATGCATTACAGTTTTCTGTAAGCGGACAAAGGCTACACACAGGTAAGGTAGGTTTGCAGATTAATGCACCTAACTCCATTATTGCTTGAGCATAATCACTCGATCTTTTAGAATAGCCAAAAAAAGATTTTTTTTTATTAAGATTCTCTTTTGAAATTTCTTTTTTTTTTTTAAGCAGAAATACCCTCTTAAGAATTCTTTCAACATTACCATCCATTGGAATATAGGGTTTGTTATGTGCAATTGCCAAAATTGATCTTGAGGTATAATCACCAATCCCAGGAAGAGATTTTAATTTTTCAATATCTTTAGGCAATCTCCCTTTAAAATTAATTAATAAATTGACAGCAGTCTTTTTTAAATTTCTTGCTCTAGAATAATATCCGAGACCCTCCCAGTTTTTTAACACCTCTTTTTCATTGGCATTAGCTAAAAATTTTAAATTTGGAAAAATTTTTATGAAATTTATAAAATATGGAACCACAGTTGCTACCTGTGTTTGCTGGAGCATAAACTCACTGACTAAAGTGAAGTATTCTCTATTTTTAATCGAAGTTTTTTTTCTCCAAGGGAGTTTGCGTTTATTATTATCATACCAATATAAAATTTTATTTGATATGTTTAGGTTACTCATATGAAAATTAAAAATAATATTAAGCAGAGATATAAATCTATTCAAGGATTAAGATCTTTTAAAAATACTTTACCCACAAAAGCAAGAAAGATTATAATGAAAAAAGGCGAGATTTACTCAAAAACTTTAGATAATTGGAAATTTTTAGTTGGTGAGGAACTATTTAAAGTTTGTTATCCAAGGTCGTTTAAGAAAAATAATTCTAAAGGTAAATGTTTAAATATAATGGTTAAAAGAGGTAATGAGGTTGATTTAGAATATTCAAAAAAAATCATAATAGATAAGATAAATTATTTTTTTGGATATGATGTTGTCCAAACAATTAGAATCTATACGTTTGAGAAAGAAATTAAATATGATGTAGAAAATAAAATTAAATCTGTGACAAAAAGCAAGTATGAAAAAAAAATTTCAGAAATTAATAATATTAGTATTAAAAATTCTTTAATAAAATTGAACAAAGTTTTTAAACAAAAATGAAAAGAATATTTTATACATTAGTTTTTCTATTTGTGACTTTTTCTAGTTCATTTTCAAATGATATAATTCATATTGTTGACGGAAGTAAAGATGCAAAAATAAAGCTTATTGTTTATGAATCATTAACTTGTCCAAGCTGTGCAAATTTTCATAAAGATGTATACCCCGAACTAAAAAAAGAATTTATAGATACAGGTATTATAAATATTGAGTTTAGAAATTTTCCTTTAGATCTAGCTGCGCTGAATGCATCCAAACTAGCTCACTGTAAAAATGATGGTAATTCGAACATTCTTCATTATTTATACCTCAATCAAAAAAGCTGGGCAAAAGGCAATAATATTCTTGAAGTGAATAATAATTTAAAAAAAATTATAGAAAATTCAAAATTCGAAATTGAGTTTGAGAAGTGTCTTAATAATAAGAAAATCGAGGATTTTGTTTTAGAAGAGCGAATCAATGGACACAAAAAGTATAAAATTGAAGGTACACCCACATTAATAATTAATGAGGAAAAGTTTGATAAAACTATTAACTTTAAAAATATAAAAAAAATAATAGAAAAAATGATATAAAGTTTTAATGGAATTTAAAAAAATTCAGCTAAATGGATTTAAATCTTTTGCTGAAAAAACGATTTTTCTAATCGAGGATGGTCTAACGGGTATAGTAGGTCCAAATGGATGTGGCAAATCAAATATTGTAGAGTCTTTAAGGTGGTGTATGGGCGAAACTTCAGCCAAAAGTATGAGAGGTTCAGGAATGGAAGACGTAATTTTTTCAGGAACCTCAAATAAACCATCTAAAAATATCGCAGAAGTGTCATTAAATTTATCTAATGAAAACAAAGAGGGTCCTTTACAATTTAAAGATACCAATGAAATAGAGATAAGAAGAAAAATTGAAAAGGATAAAGGCTCAAAATTTTATATTAATGATAAAGAAGTAAGAGCTAAAGACGCTCAAATGTTTTTTGCTGATTTATCAACTGGAGCCCACTCTCCTTCATTAATTAGTCAAGGACGAATAGGTGCATTGGTAACTGCAAAACCCTCAGATAGAAGAGCAATTCTTGAGGAAGCAGCAGGCATAGCTGGTCTGCACGTCAGACGTCATGAGGCTGAGTTAAGATTGAATGCAGCGGAAAATAATCTTAAAAGAGCTGATGAGCTTAGAAGACAACAAGAAAAACAATTATCAAATTTACAAAAACAAGCTGAAGAAGCTCAAAAATATAAGTTTATTTCTGAAGAAATAAAAAAAATAGAGGCAGGATTATATTTTTTAAAATTAAAAGAAATCGATGGAGAAATAAAATTAGAAAACGAAATAAATATCGATGCAGAAAAAGAAGTTGATAATATTAATCATAAAGTTATGGAAATTGAAAAATCTATAGATGAAAAAGTAGAAAAATTAGATCCAGTCAGAATAAAAAATATTGAAAATTTATCAAAGATTCAGCGATTAAATTTGGAGCTTAAAAGTATTGATGAAGAAAATAATAGAATAAAGGATGATATAGATAATTTAAAACATTCTATAAGGACTATTGATGACGACGAAGATAAAGAAAAAAGTACTGTTGTAGACGCTAATTCAAATGAAAAGAGATTAATTGAGGAAAAAAATAGTCTTGTTGATATAGATACAAAATATTTTGAGACGGAAAAAAATTCCAATTTAGATTTAGATGAAAACAAAGTTAAACTTTACAGTCAATTAGATGATGTTAAAAAATTAATTGAATCTAACAAAAATGATGAAGCTATAGTTTCTTTAGAAAATACTAAAAAATTAATAGATAATTATGCTGAAAGTTTTAGTAAAAATCAAATAATTAAAAAAGATTCAATTAAAAGAAGTGAAAGAATTAAAATAATTGAAACTGAAATAGTTAGCTGGAAAAATTTATTAATTAAATCAGAAAAAATGCTAAGCGACCTAGGAAATAGAAAATCAAAAATTGTTGAGAAATTAAGCGAACTAGAGAATCAACCACAATCTCAAGCAGAGAAAAAGGGTCAAATTTCAGAGAGCTTAAGAGTCTCAGAAAATGAACGTAGTCAAAATGAGAACCTAATTATAGAACTTGAAAGTAGTATTAACAATTTGAGAGGTAATCTGGATACAATAAAAGAGAGTTCAATTGAGATAAGAGAAAGAAAAGCAAGCGCAAGCGCTACAATTGACGGATTAAATAAAAGACGACAGGATCTATTAGATAGAGTTTATGATGAGTTAAATATTTCTGAAAATAATTTATTAGAATTCTCAAATTTAGAAGCACAGGAAAAATTTCCTGATGCATTGGCACAAGAAGAACTGCTTGATGCAAAAAAGAGAGAAAGAGATAAACTTGGCTCAGTCAATTTAAGAGCTGATGAAGAAACTTTTAAGTATGAAAATGAAATTAAAAAAATGGAAAAAGATAGGCAAGATTTAGTTACGGCTATAATAAAACTTAAAGAGAGTATTTCTGAGTTAAACCAAAAAGGTAGGGAAAGACTGTTAGAGGCTTTTGAAAAGGTTAATAGAAAGTTTAATGACGTTTACACTAAACTTTTTAATGGGGGTAACGCAAAACTAGAACTGGTAGACTCTGATGATCCATTGGATGCTGGTTTAGAAATGCTTGTAAGTCCTCCAGGAAAAAGACTTCAATCAATAACATTACTGTCTGGTGGAGAACAAGCTTTGACTGCCTTATCCTTAATATTTGCAGTTTTTCTAACTAACCCTTCTCCTATATGTGTACTAGATGAAGTGGACGCCCCTCTTGATGATGCAAATGTAACAAGGTTTTGTAACCTTCTTGAAGAGTTAACAAAAATTACAAATACCAAATTTATAATAGTAACTCATCACGCTTTAACTATGTCAAAAATGGATAGATTATATGGGGTAACAATGCCTGAAAAAGGAATAAGTCAACTAGTTGCTGTTGACTTGCAAAAAGCAGAAAGTATGGTCGCATGACATGTCTGATGATCCATTTAAAACTCGCCTAAAAATTGCAAAAGATAAAGCTAAAAACAAATACAGTATTAGAAAAAGAGAACCAAACTCAAATATTGGCCAAGCATTTAAATTAAGCACCGAACTTGTATCAGCAGTTGTAGTTGGGACAATTATTGGGTTTATTTTAGACAAATGGTTTGGTACTAAACCTTGGTTAATTTTATTATTTTTTTTTGTAGGAGTAATTGCTGGAATAATGAATGTAATTAAATCTGCAAAAAAATTGCA
>ENA-OSEY01002838-OSEY01002838.1-marine-metagenome-genome-assembly--contig:-NODE-2838-length-10904-cov-2.335181_pt1 | contig 10904 bp, 7 predicted proteins | sample MGYA00248465_ERZ534230 | MGnify/ENA primary metagenome ERZ534230 (study PRJEB26409, sample SAMN06344110) | marine metagenome | isolation source: Sea water from surface | place: Atlantic Ocean:Southern... | reverse complement strand
AATGGTAATTTAGTTATTTTTTTTATTTCATTAACAATTTTTTTGTCAAAATTTTTTTTGGTATTTATTCCAGTTCCAACTGCAGTTCCACCTTGAGCAAGGTAATAAATCTCGTTAAGAGCTTTTTCAATTCTTTCAATGCATTTTTTTAATTGAGAGTGATAACCTGAGAATTCTTGCCCTAGAGTCAATGGTACAGCGTCTTGTAGGTGCGTGCGTCCTATTTTTACCACGTCACTAAATTCTTTTTGGTAAGCTGGCACGTGCTCATATACTCTGAGACCAATCATACGACCATCCCCGATTTCTAAAAGGTCGCTATTATTGCCATCAATGAGAACGTCTGGGCTAAAAGCAGCTTCCACAACTTGACGATTCATAAACAAAGGATGCTCCGAGAAGCGCGTCAGTGGCTCTGTTTTCTTGATTGAAATCCCAAGCTTCTCAGCTGGCCCCCTCAAATCGGGATTCTCGAAGAGCAATTCAGAAAGTTGATTCGATGCTAGATAAAAATCGTCTTCTGCTCTTAGCTCTTTGAAATCACTCTCGACTTGATCTCGAACATCCGCGAGGCTCGGTTTTATAGGCGCCTCGATATCGTTGACTTTCACGATGTGGAAACCGGAATCAAGCTCTATAGGGCGAGAAAACTGAGAGTTAGTCAACGCGAACGCGATCTCTTCAATATCGGGATCAAAAGTTCCCCTTACATTAAAGCCAAGGCGACCCCCCTCGGACTTAGAGCCAAGGTCATCAGAGTACTGCGAAGCCAAGCTTGCGAAGTCTTCGCCGGCTAAAAGTCTGGAATGAATAATTGATGCAAGATCCTCAATCTCTTGTCGATTTTTTTCTGTAGAAAACTCCAAAAAAATGTGGGACAGATCTCGTCTCTCTTCTTTTTCATAATCTAGTCTATTCTCGGTAAAAAACTGCTCGACTTCCGAGTCATCAAAATCAAGCGTCTCTATAAAATCTTTCTTTCTAAGCTCGATATACTCAAGCGCAACCGTTTCTTCCGTCACAAATTTCTCACGATTTTCGTCAAAAAATTTTCTTAGCTCAGCATCCTGAACTTCGACTTTATCGGCCAGCGAGCTGAGATCTAGCTCAAGATACGCAACCTCTCTCTTCTGAGATAGAAGGGCACTCATCCGCTGTGCCTCAGTTTCAGTCACAAAAGAAGAGTCGCCAACACCTGTAATAAATTGCTGGAAGAGTTTATCTGTCCTTAGTTCGTCTCTGAAGCGTTCAACGGAGTATCCAGCTGAGGCCAAAGAATTCTTAAAGAAATCGGGATCAAATTTCCCGCTTTTTTGGAAAGCGGCTGTCGCCAATATATCTTTATCGATCAATGTATCAGAGAACTGCATATTCCACTCAGCCGATCTCTGACTAAAAACCTCTCGATCGATTAATTGGGACAGCGCTGTTTGTCTAAGCATATCATCGTCTATATCGATTGCGGGGACGCCCCTTGCCATCAAAGCCCTTCTTGAGCGCTCCAGTTCATATTCAAATTTTCCTAAAGGAATCTCTGTCCCATTTACTGTGGCTACCTTTGGTCCTGAGCTATTAAACGAAGAAAAAGATCCAAAGCCGAAGAAGCCAAAGATTATTACCACTGCACCGATTAGGATTTTACCTAGAACACCCTCACTCCCATCACGCAACTTTTGAATTACCATTGAGTTCCCTTCTTTCTCGAATTGTTAACACCAAAAAAGTAAAAAGGCGCATTCCTGATGCGCCTTTTCTTGAACCAAAAAAATCTTCTTTAACCCTTTGTTTTTTTAATTTACGGCCTCCTTTAATGCTTTGCCTGCCTTAAAAGCTGGTACCTTTGCTGCCGCAATTTGGATTTCTTGCCCTGTCTGTGGATTACGACCGGTTCTTGCTGCTCGATCACGCACACTAAAAGTTCCAAAACCAACCAGAACCACCGAATCGCCCTTCTTTAAAGAATCGGTTATTGACTCTACAACAGTATCTAAAGCTCTTGCCGCTGCTGCTTTCGTTATGTCTGCAGATTCAGCGATGTTCTCTATAAGTTCTTGTTTATTCACTATCTACCCCTTGCTTTTATTCGGTTCGTTTTTAGGGGCATTCCAAAAGCTCTCGATGCCCACCACTTTTATACAGAATGATTGTTGCTTATTCAAGATAAAAGTCTCTAATGTGCGCTTATTCCCTGCCTTTCGTCGATCTTTAGATTTTGCTCCGCCGCTTCCCTCAGATCATTTTTCGCATCACGACCATAAGTCAAAGGGTTTTTTGTCAGAGCGATATCAAGTAGCTCGTCAATCCAGTTTACCGGTATTACCTCCAACTCTTTAAGTATTTTTGAAGGAATTTCTTTAAGATCACGCTTGTTGGCGTCTGGAATTATGACCGTTTTTATGGAGCCTCGATGCGCAGCGAGTAATTTTTCTTTCAGTCCACCAATCGCCAAAACCTGACCACGTAATGTTATTTCTCCGGTCATCGCCACTGAACCTCTAGCAGGTATGCCAGTAAGAGCAGAGATCATAGCCGTACATATACCAATTCCGGCGCTGGGGCCGTCTTTTGGGGTTGCACCCTCCGGAATATGGACGTGCAAATCAATCTTCTCGTGGAAGCCTTTTTCAATATTCAAAGTCTCAGCCCGACTTCGGACAACCGTCGTGGCTGCTTGCACTGATTCTTGCATAACATCGCCCAGCGATCCTGTTTTTATTACCTTCCCACTACCTGGTATAGCTGAGGTTTCAATATTTAAAAGTTCTCCACCTACTTGTGTCCAGGCGAGTCCCGTTACTTGACCAATCTGGTTTTTGCTATCAGCTCTCCCAAAATCAAATTTTCTGACACCTAAGAGTTCCTCCAAATATTTACTCTGAACAACATCTTTATTAACAAGACCCGATTTAACATGCTTTGTAGCGATTTTTCTGCAGATTTTCGCAATTGCTTTTTCTAACCCTCTAACACCCGCTTCTTTCGTGTAGAATCGGATGGTATCTTTCAAGGCTTCTCGCTCTATCTCAATTTCAGATTCTTTGAGACCATTTGCCTTTATTTGTTTTGGAATCAGATACTTATCGGCTATTTCAATTTTCTCATCCTCTGTATATCCAGGTATTCTTATGATCTCCATTCTGTCTAGCAAAGGGCCTGGTATATTCAATGAGTTTGCAGTACAGATGAACATTATCTCTGACAAGTCGTAATCAATTTCTAAATAATGATCATTGAATGAATGATTTTGCTCAGGATCAAGAACCTCTAACAACGCAGAGGCAGGATCACCTCTGTAATCCATACCCATTTTATCAATCTCATCAAGTAAAAATAGGGGATTTTTGGTACCAATCTTAGATAGTTTTTGAATTAATTTGCCTGGCAATGACCCAATATATGTGCGTCTATGTCCTCTTATCTCAGCCTCGTCTCTGACACCTCCAAGACTCATTCGACCAAATTTTCTCCCGGTTGCCTTCGCTATCGATTCACCCAGCGAGGTTTTCCCAACACCCGGAGGACCAACCAAACATAAAATAGGGCCCTTTAGCTTTTTAACTCTTTTTTGGACCGCCAAGAACTCTAGTATCCTTTCTTTGACTTCCTCTAAACCATGGTGATCAGCATTCAAAATTTTATCAGCAACGTTGAGATCATTCTTTATTTTGGTACGCTTTTTCCATGGTATTTTCACCATCCAATCTAGATAGTTTCTTATAACTGATGCTTCCGCCGACATTGGTGACATCATTTTTAGTTTATTCAATTCAGAAAAAGCCTTTTCATTAGCACTTTTAGGCATACCTGAGTTTTCAATCTTCTCTCTTAAAATATCAGCCTCTGTGGCATTTCCCTCTTGATCTCCAAGCTCTTTTTGAATAGCCTTCATCTGCTCATTTAGGTAGTATTCCTTCTGACTTTTCTCCATTTGTTTTTTTACTCGACCTCTGATTTTCTCTTCAACTTTTAGAAGATCAAGTTCCGAGTCAATGAAACTGATTAATTTTTTTAAGCGCTCAGAGATAACATCCAATTCTAAAATCATTTGTTTTTGGTCGAGGGGCAAAGTCATATGTGACACAACGGTGTCGGCTAAACGATCTGCATCATCAATATCCGATAAAGTGGAAACAACCTCTACAGGGATCTTTTTATTTAAGTTAACATATTGCTCAAAGAGTGCCTTTGTTGACCTCACCAAAACGCCAGTTTCCTCACTAACATCCTTAGGACATGCTAGTGCTTCAACTGACGACTCAATGAAGTTTCCGTCATCTTTTACCTCTAGTAACTTGCAGCGATTTTGACCTTCAACCAAAACCTTAAGGGTTCCATCAGGCAATTTGAGCATCTGCAGAACGGTCGCTACAGTTCCAACCTTGTAGATATCGTTTTCTTTTGGATTGTCAACCGAAGGGTCTTTTTGTGCTACCAGAACGATTCTTTTATCACTTTCCATTGCTCTTTCTAGGGCTACTATGGAGGCTTTTCTCCCCACAAAGAGGGGTATAACCATGTGGGGGTAAACGATTACATCTCTCAAGCTCAAAACCGGCAACGCAAAGATCTCTCGTTTTAAATCTTCAGTCATAATGATTCCTTTTATAAAAATATACCCATCCTACATAAGTAGGGGCAAAAAATAAGAAAACAAGGAGTTTTTGAATGTTTTAGGTATTACCCGCTTTGCAGTTCGCTTTCGCTTAAAGACGCATCTGATTCTGTCTTTTCATACACAAGTTTTGGAGAGCTTTCTCCATCAATTACTGTCTTATCGACGACGACCTTTATGACTCCTGATTCAGATGGCACCTTGTACATCGTATCCAACAAAGTCGCTTCAATGATGGATCTCAAACCTCGAGCACCCGTCTTACGCTCTATCGCCTTTTTCGCTATTGCCTTTAGTGCGTCTTCTCTCAAATCTAGATCTACATTTTCCATTTCGAACATTGCCTGGTATTGCTTAGTGAGAGCATTCTTTGGTTTGACCAAGATACTAACGAGCGCATCTTCGTCTAATTCCTGAAGGGTAGCTACCACAGGCAATCTTCCAATAAATTCTGGTATTAATCCATATCCAATCAGATCTTCCGGTTCGACTTCAAGAAGCGTTTCACCAATCGACTTCTGCGAGTCTTTGCTCATTACCTCCGCGCTAAATCCAATGCCGCCCTTAGCTGATCGATCTCTAATTACTTTTTCAAGACCCGCAAAAGCTCCACCGCATACAAATAATATATTTGATGTATCCACCTGAAGAAACTCTTGCTGGGGATGTTTTCTCCCTCCTTGGGGTGGAACCGAAGCTATGGTACCCTCTATCAACTTTAATAAAGCTTGTTGGACACCCTCGCCTGAGACATCTCTAGTAATCGAGGGATTATCTGACTTACGAGATATCTTATCAATTTCGTCAATGTAGACGATGCCACGTTGAGCTTTATCAACATCATAGTCACATTTTTGGAGTAACTTTTGAATTATGTTTTCTACATCTTCACCCACATAACCAGCTTCAGTGAGTGTGGTCGCATCTGCAATTGTAAAGGGAACATCAAGCAGCCTAGCGAGCGTTTCTGCAAGCAACGTTTTCCCACAACCTGTTGGCCCAATAAGTAAAATATTACTTTTTCCGAGCTCAATCTGCTCCTTGACAGGATTTGCAGAAGCAGAGCTTTGAAGTCTCTTATAATGGTTATACACGGCAACGCTCAGTATTCTTTTGGCTTTTTCTTGGCCAATCACGTAATCATCCAGAATACTTTTTATTTCCAAAGGCACCGGAAGTTTATCACTGCTCGACTCTGATTCATTAGTTTGAGCTTCCTCAGAGATTATGTCATTACAGAGGTCGACGCACTCGTCACAAATATAGACTGATGGTCCCGCTATGAGGCGTCTGACCTCATTTTGATTCTTCCCACAGAATGAGCAAAACAATAGTTTTCCCGAATCGCTAAGTCCACCTTTATCTGTCATGAATACTCCTTATCTTTGGACGCCCACATCGTCAACACAATCAGGTTAATATTTCTATTTCCTTTTGTCTAGAACCTCATCGATTAATCCGTAGACCTTTGATTCCTCTGCGTCCATGAAGTTATCGCGCTCTGTATCTTCAGTTATCTTATCGACACTTTGCCCAGTATGATGAGCTAGCAGCTCATTAAGTTTACGTTTCATTTTTAGAATCTCTTGCGATTGTATGTGTATGTCTGTTGCTTGCCCTTGAGCACCGCCACTTGGTTGATGGATCATTGTTCTTGCGTTGGGTAAACAAAATCTCTTACTTTTTGCGCCTGCCGCGAGTAGGAAAGCCCCCATCGACGAAGCTTGACCTATACACATTGTGCTGACATCAGGCTTTATGAATTGCATTGTATCGTAAACCGATAATCCAGCGGTTACCGACCCTCCAGGAGAGTTAATATAAAGATGAATGTCTTTCTCTGGATTCTCCGATTCTAAAAACAACATCTGCGCTACAATTAGATTGGCCATATGATCTTCAACTTGACCCACCAGGAAAATAACACGCTCCTTTAAGAGCCTAGAGTATATGTCGAACGCACGCTCTCCTCGGGAAGTTTGTTCAACTACCATTGGCACTAAACCACTCGCTAGAACATCATGCTTATCATTTTTTATCACAGGCATACATTACACCACTTCAAATCAATTTAAATTACGAGTATCTCATTACAGCGGATTGAAACTAATCGCCGCTCTTTTTTACAGTCTTCGTTTTTGCCTTTGCTTTTGCTTTAACTTTTGGCTTTTTACTCGTCTTTGCTTTTGCTTTTGTTTGCGCCTTTGTTTTTGGCTTCTTTTTTTCCTTTGGTGAGGGCTCAGGATCAGGCTGCACAGCCTTTTCGTACGAGATATTTTCTTCTTTTACAACTGCCTTGGACAAAACCAGCTCTGTTACTTGATCTTCCAGAACCATGGCTTCAACTGAATTTAGGACCTCAGGCTTGCTATAATAATACTCAACCACCTCGGAGGGTTTTTCATAAGTCGATGCGATTTCCTCGACGCGTGCTTTTACTCTATTAGCATCAGCACTGATATTTTCTTGCTTTACCAACTCTGAGACGATTATACCCAAAGCTGCCCTTCTCTGGGCACGATCCTGAAACATATCGTCAGGCAGCATGCTCATATCTATTTTCTGACCACCCCCGAATTGTTGGATTGTTTGTTGTTTTAGCTGATTTATCTCACTCGTTAGTAAGGTTTTAGGAACATCGACAGGATTTAAATCATAAAGCTGATTCATAACCCTGTTTTTGAGTTTCGTTCTGACTGCATTGTTCAGCTCTCTTTCCATATTAGATTCAACTTCTTCTTTGAATTTTTTCTCACCACCCTCAGTGACTCCAAATAGTTTGAAGAATTCATCGTCTAACTTGGGACGTGTCTTGGAAGAAACAGAGTTAACTTCAACCTTAAATTTTACTTTCGCACCTTTTAAATCTTCAGCGTGATAATCTTTAGGGAACTTCAAATCTAATACTTTACTCTCTCCAGCGGTCATTCCAATGATCCCGTCTTCGAATCCAGGGATCATAGTGTTTGATCCCAGCACCAAGTCTTGATCAAGGCCCTGACCACCCTCAAACTCTTTACCGCCTTTGGTACCAGAGTAATTTAAGTTAACTTTGTCGCCATCAATCGCTTTCTTTTTAGAGATGGTGAATTTAGATTGCTGATCGCGAAGTTGTTCTATCATATTTTTGATGTCTTTCGCCTTGATATCAGCAACTGGACGAGCAACTTTGATTTTCTTCAAATCACACAACTTTAGGTCTGGCAACACTTCAAATGTCGCAGTAAATTCTAGATCACTGCCTTTTTTATCTTCAAGAATATCTACTTTTGGTTGTCCCACTGGATTTAGTTTTTCTTTTGATATCGCATCGGTAAAGCCGGTGTTAATAGCCTCACCAACTATTTCTTGGCGTATACCACGTCCAAAGTGCTGTTGGACTACCCTAACAGGTACTTTCCCTTTTCTAAAACCCTTAAGAGCAACTGTCTTCGCCGCCTTTTGTAATCTCTCGGAGACTTTTGCTTCAATATTGGAGGACGGAATCACTATTTTTAGTGTCGTTTCCAACCCTTGGGTAGATTCGATTGATACCTTCATAAAAATCCTTTTGATTAAAAATGGTACGAGAGGAGAGACTTGAACTCTCACGGGTCACCCCACTGGAACCTAAATCCAGCGCGTCTACCAATTCCGCCACTCTCGCACGATGCTAGTCATCACAATTTTTGCTATGAATCTGAGCTAATTACGCACAAAGAAAGTGCGGAATTTTGCCATAGCACCTTAAAATCAGCAACTATTTATATTTAATGTCATTGGCTTCATTGCAATGCACGGAATAAGATCTAACTTAGTACGCCAAAAATCTGGCATGGAAGATTTGCTTAATCAAAGCTCCTGAGTTGTTACCAACCAAATTAAACTTGCATATATCAACAACAACCGCGATGATTCGCTTGCCGATAAGATTCTAGAGGACAAATTATAGGTAAGATGAACGACAAGAATCTCAATTCTAAATTCGACTCAAGACAATTCAGAGAAAGTCTTAGTGCATTTGTTACGGGAGTAACGATTGTGACAACATCATCGGCTAACAATGAAAAAGTCGGTATGACCGTCAACAGTTTCAACTCCGTATCTCTAGATCCCCCACTCATTCTTTGGAGCATTGGGAGAGACTCAAACTGCTTTGACACATTTATGAATGCACAATCATTTGCCGTTCATGTTTTAACTAAAAATCAAGCCGCCTTATCCGATAAGTTTGCACAAACGGGTGTTGATAAATTCGAGGACATTGTTTGTAATACTGGCCTGAACGGAATTCCAATCCTTTCAGACTTTAGCGTATGTTTTCAGTGTACCACCAGAAATTTATATGATGGCGGAGACCATGTGATAATTGTGGGACAGGTTGAGACTATTGAAAACAAGGATCAAGAGCCATTAATTTTTTATAAAGGCTCTTATTTGTCATTATAATCAATATTTTATTAGATTATTTAAATGTAAATTATACTTTATACATGACTATTAAATATCCTCAAAAAGTTATCATAAATGAAGTTGGACCCAGAGATGGGTTACAGAATGAAGATCAAACTATCACGCTGGAAGATAAGATAAACCTTGTTAATCTTCTAGTGAAATCAGGATTAAAAAGCATTGAGGCTGGCAGCTTCGTGAGTCCAAAATGGGTCCCCCAAATGGCAGATAGTCTTGAATTGATCCATGCTCTTAAATTACATAACGATAATGACGTAACGTTTAGTGCCTTAGTTCCCAATCTCAAAGGACTCGCTTCTGCAGTAAAATCAAAAATTCCTCGAATCGCCATATTTGCATCTGCGTCAGAGACCTTTAGTAAAAAAAATATTAATTGTTCAATTGAGGAAAGTTTAGATCGATTTACTGAAGTTGTTTTGGAAGCACAACATTACAACTTACAGGTAAGAGGATATGTATCCTGCGCATTTGGTTGTCCATACGAGGGGGAAATTAGTATCAATAATGTTGTGTCAGTAAGCAAGAAACTATTGCAGCTGGGGTGCTATGAAGTTGCTATTTCCGATACTAATGGTGTCGGAACACCCGAGCAAACAAAGTTAATAATCGAAGAACTTAGTGAATCTCTTCCCATCGATAAAATAGCAATGCACATGCACGACACTCGCGGCAGAGCTATTGAAAATATTCAGATAGCACTCTCATACGGCATCTCCTCTATTGATGCTTCCGTAGCTGGATTAGGTGGATGCCCATATGCGCCCGGATCCTCCGGTAATGTCGCGACTGAAGACGTAGTAAACCTTCTAAATGACTTGGGTATAGAGCATGGGATTAATTTACAGAAATTAATATCTACAGGTAATCTCATTTCCAAAATTCTAAAACGCAAGAACTCTGCAAATATCCTTCAGCAAGCAAAAGCCCCTTTTCAGGGGCTATTACCTATTGATTCTGATAATACCGACGCCTGATCAACAATAAGGCTGCAGCCAATAACATCATTATCAGAGTGTTATCACTAGAGGTGTCGGTGCTTACCGAACAGCCACCACCGCCGCCAGTAGCAGGCTCCTCGGGAGTTACAGGAGTAACGTCGTTCAATGTAAGCTGATCTGAGCTAATTGTTACACTTGTCTGACCATTACTTATATCTATTGACACCGAATCAGAGCCCGCAACAGTCCCAGCTGTTACGGTTGCCGAATACACACCCTCACCCTCTTCATAGAATGCACTCACAGTTGCTCCAGATATACCAATACTGCCGGAAACGCTCATATGTTCCAGCGGATTGCCGGAGCCATCCAAAACCGTAACAGTCAAAGAGGTGCTATCTGTTCCATTTGCATCGAGAGTATTCGTTCCAAGCACAGCGGATGAGTTACTGCTTGGCGTTCCAATGAATTTCTCTGCAACGCCACTTGGATCAATCACGACACCATTTGCCACTCCATCAGCATCGTTAGGCCCACCGTCTTCAATCATTAACTGGAGACAATCATCACCGATGTACCAACCAGGCCCATACTCATCGCTACCTGCAGCTGGACAAACTCCATTTGAAGAATCAGCCGACATAATCATGTTGCTCGCATCCTCGACAAACATCTGCCAACCTATATTTTCATTTACATACTTACGGTATGTCGCGGTTGAGCTTGAGGGTACCGATAACGGTATGGTCACCATATAAGAATGTCCAGGCTGCGCTCCCGAGATAACAAAATCACTCAATTCGATGTAATCAAAGCCAACATCCGCGGTAGCAATCGCAGCGACATCAGCCTCTGATACCGACACATCATGATCACCATTACCGAGTGCAATTCCGCCCAGA
>ENA-OSEY01002837-OSEY01002837.1-marine-metagenome-genome-assembly--contig:-NODE-2837-length-10913-cov-3.494094_pt1 | contig 10913 bp, 12 predicted proteins | sample MGYA00248465_ERZ534230 | MGnify/ENA primary metagenome ERZ534230 (study PRJEB26409, sample SAMN06344110) | marine metagenome | isolation source: Sea water from surface | place: Atlantic Ocean:Southern... | reverse complement strand
CTGCAACCTCTCTTATTGCAGATAAAGCCTGTGATAAAAGAGGAACTGTTTCTTCTAAATTGATAATGTGTATATTATTTCTTACACCAAAGATATATGGTGTCATTTTTGGGTTCCATCTTCGAGTATGATGACCAAAATGAACTCCAGATTCAAGAAGTTGTCTTATAGTAAAAGAGGGCATTGTCATAATTTTTCCTTTTCTGGTTAAACCTCCAACAAATACAAGCAATTGCTCACCAGATGGTTAAAAACCTATTTGTTGTGTGAATTGAAGCTTGTTTAATTAACTTTTTAAAATTTATCAAGAAATAAATACTAATTTATCAATATTTTTTTATTTTTAATTTTTTAATAACATAAACAAATGAGTTAAGTTTTATTCCTGGCAAATGGTCGCCATAAGTCTTTTCTAAAATCTCAAAATTTTTATCAACTATCATAAAAATTTCATCCATAAAATTCTTATTTTCAACTGCATGATCGTTCAAAGAGAAAATTAGTAAACCTGAATCACTAAGAATATTTAAACATTTTTCTAGGCAACTTGGATTTGCATGATGTGGACTAATTATACCTGCTGCAACAATAGCATTGTAATTAAAATTTACATTGTAAAAATTACTATTTAAATCTAAATTAAAAAGTCTTTTATAGATGTTTTTATTCTTGGCTTCATACAGCATTTTATCTGAAAAATCAGTACCATCAACATTTTTGAAACCAACATTTAGTATTTCCTGACCTGACAAACCAGTACCGCATCCAATATCAAGTATATGAGAATTTGAGTCTGTGAGATATTTTTTTAATGCTTTAGCACATCGCTTTGGAGTTGAATAATTATTTGATTTCAGTTCATCATCGTAAGACATATACCACTTTTCGTATAAATCTTGTGTTTCTTTGTTTGATTTATATTTATATACCTCAGTTAAAAATTTTTTTGGGTTTGTAATTTCAGAAGCCTTTTACTATTTTATTAATGTTTAATGTAAAACATTATAAATTATGATCAAGTTTGAAAATAGTTTTCATAAATTAAATACTGATTTTTATGAAAATGTCATTCCATCTAAACCACCTAAACCGGAACTTATATCATTTAATAAGTCATTATCTAACTTATTAGGAATTAAAATATCTTGGATAGAAAGTATTGAAGGCTTAGAATGTTTCACAGGAAAGCAAGTTATTAAAAACTCAAATCCCTTAGCTATGGTTTATGCAGGACACCAATTTGGAAATTGGGTACCTCGTCTTGGTGACGGCAGAGCAATTCTGTTAGGTGAAATCTTAGATCAAAACAATGAAAGATGGGATATTCAATTAAAAGGTTCTGGATTAACACCATTTTCAAGAAATGGTGACGGTAAAGCAGCTTTAGGGCCTATTTTACGTGAATATCTAATGAGTGAGGCGATGCATCAATTAGGCATACCAACAACACTTGCTCTTTTTATTGCAAAAACAGGTGAGAATGTTTATAGGGAAAAAGTATTTCCTGGAGCTATCATTACTAGAGTAGCAAAAAGTCACATAAGAGTAGGAACTTTTCAGTATTTTGCATCACTGGGAAAATATAACCTTGTTAAAGAATTAATGGATTACGTAATAAAAAGAAATTTTCCAGAAATAACTACTAATCAAAATAAATATTTAAGTTTTTTAAAATTTGTAATAGATGCTCAAGCTAAGCTCATTTCAAAATGGATGAGCGTTGGATTTATACATGGTGTTATGAATACCGATAACTGCTCGATTGTAGGTGATACTATTGATTATGGACCGTGCGCTTTTATGGATAAATACAATGAAAATACTGTGTTTAGCTCAATAGATACTTTTGGACGTTATAGTTATAAAAATCAACCATTAATTTGCCAATGGAATTTAGCTCAATTAGCAAATTGCATTTTGCCATTTTTATCAGATGAAAAAGAAAAAAGCATTAAGATAGCTCAAAACGAAATAGATAAATATTCTGAAGTTTATCATAACTACTTTTCTAAAGAGATTTTTAAAAAATTAGGCTTTTCTTGCAAAATTGAAGATGACAATAAATTAAAAGATGAGCTTTTTGACATTATGAAACGAGATGAGCTTGACTTTACAATCTCATTTTCAAATTTATATTTTGAATTATTAAATAAAGATAATGACCTATCTGAATTTACAAGCAAATCTAGAGACTTTACTAAATGGATATCCAAATGGAAATTTAGACTAAAAAAAGAAAAAAAGTCAGTTAATCAGATTGCAGAAAATTTAAAACAATCTAATCCGATAATAATTCCAAGGAACCACCTTGTAGAAGAAGCAATTAATTTTGCTTTAGAAAATGATAATTTTTCAAAGTATTTTAACTTACTTAAATTAGTATCAGATCCATTTAAGTATAAAGAAAAATATGTTAATTATTACAAACCACCAGATGTTTTAGATGAAAATTTTAAAACATTTTGCGGAACTTAGGTAAAGTATTATACAATGCTCTTTTATTGTTTTTTTCCATTTGCAATAATTACAACAAGCTTTAGTTGCGTTATTTTTTCAACTAATTTTTTTGTAATTCCATTTATTTGGGTCTTAATAATAGTTCCAATTATAGATTATTTTATGCCAAAATTGAGTGTGCCAAAATCTAAATTGACTAATTCTATTGGCCATAGTGCCGCGCTTTTAGCAGTTGTGCCAACAATACTTCTATTACTAATTTTAAGTTTGCTCAAAATTAAGGATGCCAGTACTGATGCTGTAGATGCACTTTGTATAGGTTTAGGTGCAGGTATTACAGGAGGAGCTGTTGGGATTACAACCGCTCATGAGTTTATTCATAGAAAATCTAAGTTTTTAAGAGGTTTAGGCGTTATGTTATTAAGTGTCTGTTGTTATGGACATTTTCGAATTGAACATATTTATGGTCATCATATGCATGTAGCAACTTTAAATGACCCTGCGACAGCTAGAAAGGGTGAAAATTTTTATGCATTTCTAATAAGATGCGTATTTTTAAGTATCGTTTCCGCATGGTCGATAGAAAAAAAACTATTGTTATCTAAAAATATTTCAATTTTTAATTATAAAAATAGAATGTTTCAATACTTCATCTTTCACTTAACTGTATTAGTAACTTGCTTTGCTTTCGCTGGTTTTAAGGGAATTATATTCATTTTTGCTTATGCTTTGGTTTCAATTATCTTATTAGAAGTTGTTGAATATATTCAACATTATGGTCTTATAAGAGACAATACGAATAATAAACTTGAAAAGTACAACCAATCACATTCGTGGAATAGCCGTCATAGTATAGCTGATTGGTCAACATTTAATCTTGGGCTGCACTCCGAGCATCACTCAATTGCGAATAAAGAGTACCCACTATTGTCACATGATGAAAAACCAAAAGAAATGCCAGCTAATTATCCTACAATGATTTTAATGGCTTTAATTCCTCCTATCTGGTTTATGGTAATGGATAAGAAAATTAAACCTTAGGAACTAAAACTAATAACTTTTCATTTCCCAAACTTGTTGATACTGGTAAATTCCCTAAAAATTCTCCATCACCATATACTAAACTTGCCCAAGAATTTTTTGAACTAGTTGATATTTTCACACATTTAACATGGGAACTTTTGACCAGTTGATGATGTAAATGTTGACCCGAAAATACCTTCATTAATAAATTAAATGCATCAAAATGATTAGCCTTTTGAGCAAATAGGAGGTTAATCTTTTTCTCTTCTTTTAGTGCATCTGGTGCAATCAACATTCCCCCACCTGTATATTTTGATACAGCACTAGCAAGTATCAATAATTCTTCATTTACCACATTATTATTGTATGAAATTTTATATTTATGATTTTTTAAATTTATAAAACTTATTAATGTTGCAATAGTATAGAGAGGTATGCCTCTTAAAATTGGTATTTTTGAAGCCCTAAAGGCAGCTTCACTCAATAATCCAACGCCTGCACACGTTAAACTTATTCTTGAATAATTATCAAACTTTACATTTATATATCTTGCGTTAAACAATTTAGGATAAAGAAAAGAATTTATTAAATCTTTTGATGATTTAATATTTAAAGAGTGAGCAAAATCATTGCCTCTTCCAAAAGGCAAAATGGCCATAATGCCTTTATTTTTTATTGCTTGATGTGCAATAATATTTTGAAAGCCATCACCTCCACAAGCAACCACAATTCTATTATTTATCATAGAACTCTGACATTTGCTAATCGCATCATCGACTGAATCACTTACCATAATGGTAGCTTCAGACCCTCTAATTATTTCATTAATAATATTAATTTTTTTATTTAATGATAATTTTCCAGAAACTGGATTAACTAAAAAAATAGCATTATCTAGCGTTAAATTTGTCATATATAAGTGTAAATAAATTAATTATATTATTTATTCAGTAAAAAAATTATTATGCCAATTAATATGATCATTCATAAAAGTTGATATAAAATAATATGAGTGATCATAACCCTTTTGCATTCTTAAAAGTATTTCTTGATTATGTTTTTGACAAATTTCTTTTAAGAGGTTGGGTTTTAAACCTTCTTCTAAAAATGGATCGTCTAAACCTTGGTCAATAAGAAAATTAGAAAATTTATATCCGTCCTCAATTAATGAAGTTGCATCATATTTCCTCCAACTTGCAGTATCCTCACCTAAATATTTGGTAAAAGCAGTTTTTGACCATCCAGCAGTTGATGGCTGAGCAATAGGAGCTATTGCAGAACAAGATTTAAATTTATATGGATAGTTCAATGCTGTTATTAATGCACCATGGCCTCCCATAGAATGACCCATAATCCCCTGAGTTTCTTCTTTAACTGGGAAATTTTCAAATACTAGTTTTGGTAATTCATCCGTCACATATGAAAACATATTGTAATTTCGATTATATGGATCTTGAGTTGCATCTACATAAAACCCGGCACCAGATCCAAATTGCCAATTATCTTTTTCATCGGGTATGTTGTCGCCTCTGGGGCTGGTATCAGGACAAATAAAGGCTATTCCTAATTCGGATGCTTTCTGCCTATATTCACCCTTTTCAGTTACGTTCGCATGAGAGCAAGTTAAACCTGATAAATACCATATGATTGGAACTTTTCCTGACCTTGATGCAGGAGGCAAAAATAATGAAAACTTCATTTCACATTTATTCGAAGACGAATAATGTTTGACTATTAATTGTTCACCATCATGTGAATGAAATTTATCTATAACTTCCATTAAAAAATAACTACAGACCTTATTGATTTTCCTTGATGGAGCAAATCAAATCCCTTGTTTATTTCTTCAAATTTTAAGGCGTGAGTGATCATTGAATCAATTTCTATTTTTCCATCCATATACCAGTCTACGATCTTGGGTACATCAGTTCTTCCTCTCGCACCGCCAAAAGCTGTCCCTTTCCATGTTCTACCAGTGACAAGTTGAAAAGGTCGAGTACTAATTTCTTCACCAGAACCCGCTACGCCAATTATAATACTCTCACCCCATCCTTTGTGAGCGCACTCTAGAGCAGTTCTCATAACCTCAACATTTCCAATGCATTCAAAACTATAATCAGCTCCTCCTCCTGTAACTTCTACAATGTGATCAGTTAAATTTCCTTTTACATTTTTTGGATTTATAAAGTGCGTCATTCCATATTTTTTACCCCAGATTTCTTTGTCTGAATTTAAATCAACACCAACAATCATTTCAGCACCAATTAGTTTTAATCCCTGAATAACGTTTAAGCCTATACCACCAAGTCCAAACACTACTGCTCTGCATCCTGCTTCAGCCTTTGCTGTATTAATCACAGCACCAATGCCTGTTGTCACTCCACAGCCAACATAACAAACTTTATCAAAAGGCGCTGAAGGATTGATTTTAGCTAAGGCAATTTCAGGAAGAACTGTGAAATTAGAAAAGGTTGATGTACCCATATAATGGTAAATTGTTTTACCTTTGTAAGAAAACCTACTTGTTCCATTTGGCATTAATCCTTGTCCCTGGGTAGTTCTAATAGACTGACAAAGGTTAGTTTTTGGGTTTAGGCAATAATCACATTCTCTACACTCAGGAGTATAAAGTGGTATTACATGGTCACCTTGTTTTAAACCTTTTACATTCTTTCCAACTTCTTGAACTATACCTGCACCTTCATGGCCCATGATTGAAGGAAACAAACCTTCAGGGTCTTTGCCTGATAATGTATAAGCATCTGTATGGCATATACCAGTTGCTTTAATTTCAACTAAAACCTCACCCTCTTGAGGACCTTCTAAATCAATTTCTAACAACTCTAGTGGTTTTTTGGCTTCAAAAGCAACGGCAGCTCTAGTTTTCATAAATACTCCTTTTAAGGTGTAATTAATACTTTAATTATATTTATTTCGAAGAGCAAATATAAAAAGAAAAGTACAAATAAGTGAATAAATGGAAAAATATAAAAGAATAGTTTCAATTGTTAGGTCTAAATCCAATAGACCTCCAAAAATCACTGGCCCGATTGCAGAGCCAAAAACTGTCAAGGCACTCAATAAACTTTTTATTGAACCTAAAAATTGCGTACCATATAATTCTGCGATTATTGCTGGATGAGATGTATAAGTAAAACCAGAGCTCAGTCCAAGAAAAAACATATAAGGTATTACAGTATACGCTTCTCGAGATAATATTAAAAAAAATAAAGAAATGATTATAGGCACCAAACTATAAATCACTAATGTTTTTGCTGAAAATTTATCAATCAACGATCCTATAAATATTGCAAATAATGAAACTGAAATTGAATAAACAAAATAATTTCCAGTGATCCATAAATGTGACCATTCCTTACTATCTGCAATATTTAAGTGATGAAAGAATAACGTTGTAAGAATTACGCCAGGTGCCATTAGACCTGGCACCATTAAATAAAATCTAAAATCTTTTAAAACTTCTGCCCTTGTGAAAGATCTAACCTTAGAAATATTATTTATACTAATTTGATCTTCAGGAATATTTACAGTTTTTTCAATAAACCTCTCTTTGTATCCATTTAAAAGCAAAACAATTACTGGAAACAAACAAAAGAGAATAAAAATAGACGAGCTCAAATAAGTTAAACGCCAACCAATTAATGAAATTAATATAATTACTACAAAAGGTAGTATTGCCTCACCAATCGCCATTCCTAAAGATCCGATAGCAATAGCAGTTCCTCTTTTTTCAGAAAAGTATCGAGCCATTGTGGTTACAGAAATATGTGACGTAAGCCCTTGTCCTGTTTGCCTAAGTAAAAATACTGCAAATATTAAAAAAAAATAACTAGATACTATTGAAATAAAAAAACAAGAAAAAACTAATGCTATTACTGAAAAGTAAGTATAAAAATTTAATCTATAATAATCTATCAAACTACCAGAGTAAGTTAAAATAATAGCACTTAACAATGTTCCTATAAGATATATAGTTCCCCATGAAGTGTGAGATAAGCCATATTCAAATTGTATAGATGGACCAAATAATGATATGAAAAAGGTTTGTCCAAAACTTGAAGTAAAGGACATAATAATTCCAAATAATAAAAGCCTAGAATTTTGATAAAAAAATTTAAAATGCATAAATTAAACTAAAATTTTTTGCATTTAAATTAAGAAATTAAAAAACATTAATTCTACCTTTTTTAATTTTTTTATTAGAAGATAAAATTTCAAATAAACTATAGAAAAACACACAAATCATTACTACTAAACCTCCATAGAGGGTATTTGTTGAAACTTTTTCATTAAGGAAAATAAAAACCCAAAATGGTCCTAATGCAAATTCAAATAACATAAAAAATGTTACTGATGATGCATATAAATACCTAGTTGCATAAATAAATATATAATTAACAAAACCTGATAAAATGCCTCCCCAAATAAAACAAAGAAACATTTCATTGATTGGAATTTTAATAAAATTGTATGTCATAATTAATGTAATCCACGATACCATTAATCCAGCAATTAATAGTGTTGGAAGCATATCTAATTTTCGAAACTTTCTTAGAGTAATTGCAAAACATGAAAAGAATAAAGCTGTTCCCAAAGCCATTATATTCCCAAAAAACTCACCTAATGCTAATCCTTCTGAAATCATCAAAACTATTCCAGCAAATGCTATAATCATGATTATAATTGTTCTTAAAGAAAGATTTTCATTTAAAAAATAAAAAGCTAATATAGCTGTAATAAAAGGTATTGCACTAAGAGTAAACAAAGCATTAGCAACTGTAGTATTTGCAAATGCATGTACAAACATAATATTCGCAAAAGTATAAAATATAGCAGCTAAAATGCCTGGAAATCCAATACTTTTAAGGTTAATTAAAAAAAACTTTCTATATTGAAAAACTAAAATAATCGATATTGAAATACTAAAAAAAATTGACCTATAAAAAATAATTTGCCATGCATTAGCAACTTCAATATTCCTCATAATCAAGCCACCAAAACTTATAGCAATGGAAGAAAATAATAATAATAATATTGATATTGATTTACTGTTAAACATGTCTAAAAAGTTGATTAAATTTGACTCTTGAGAACTAGTTTAAATTTTAATCAATGTCTAATACTTTATTTAAAACTTATAATTGTAAAATATAATTAATAAGTTAAAAATTCGAAGTATATAATAAAATTTGCATTTACAGGATTAAGGCAATCAAAACTCTGAAAAATATGTACTTAAAAGGCATTTATGATGCCTCAAATGTTCCAGGCTTTGCTCTTGGCAGCACAATGATGGGATTTTCTATTATTGCTAAGGAAGCAGGCTTTAATTTTTGGATGGTTATGCTTACAACTGCTACTGTTTGGGGAATGCCAGGGCAAGTTGCATTTGCAGGCTTATATGCAGTTGGAGCTTCACTTTTTTTAATTTTTATAGCAGTAACACTTGCAAACATGAGAATGATGTTAATGGTTATATCTGGTGCAAACATTCTTAATATAAAAAAATATAAATTATCACTTTTTAGACAGGTAATAATTTTTCATTTAATGGCAATAACCAGCTGGGCTCAGATTGGGCATATGAAAGACAAGTTAATTGATGATGACTTAATAAAATATTATACTGGTTTTTCAGTTTCAATTTTTATGTTTGGAATGACAGGCACATTAATTGGATTTTATATTGGTGATATAATTTCAAATGAAATTCTGGGAATTTTAATTTTTATCACACCTCTATATATTCTACTTTTAGTTGTAAACTCAAAAGAGACTTTTAACAAAATTTCAGTATATTTGGGTGGTCTCCTTGTAATAATTTTTTACCCTATCGCGGGCACTTGGAGTATTTTAATATCTGGAATATTTGGAGGATCTATAGCTTTATTATTAACATATAAATTAAAAAAATAAATTTATGAATATTGAATACACAAATTTAGAGAAAGTTTTAGCAATTGTATTAGCTTGTTTAGCAACAGGTATTTGGCGTTTAATTGGAGCTATATTTTATAATAAAATTTCTGAAGACGGCATTTTGATAAAATGGATTAATGCAGTTGCATATTCTATGGTTTCAGCAGTAATGATGATGATATTAGTATATCCTTCTGGTATTTTAGCAAATACATCAATTGAACATAGATTAATAGCACTTGGTATTGGAATTTTGTTAATGGTGTTATATGGAAGGCTAATTTACGCAATCTTAATTTCTATGATAAGTTTTGGTATTTTTGTAACTTATTTATAATTATTGATTAAATAAGCTTTCAATTCCAACGTCTTGAGCCGCTACATCTTTTAATAATTCAATTTCAATATCTTTTTCTATAGTCCAACCTGGAGGGGCAAGTTCCATTTGACCACTTCGCATAGCAAATATATAGGCTTTAAACGCTTTTTTAGCATTATTTATGTTGTATTCTGGTGAAGCAGTTCCTTTTAATTCTTTACTAAATAAACCAGTTAAATTTCTTTTTGTTTTAGGATTTACAAAATTTATTTTATAACAACAAAATCCTGTAAGATAGTCAAATGAAGCTTCACCAACTTCTAATTCATTAAGCATCAAAATATATTGTTCTGCGGCTTCCTGAAAAAGCTCAGGGTCAATTTTTTCATATTCTTTTGAAATAGCATCAACATATTTATGAGATAAAGCAGGCAGTGTTGTATTTTTAGCAATAAACTCTGTAGCAATCATACCGCTACTAAGATTAAAAATCCAATCTGGACAGTAAGAACTCATAAATTACCTTACAATTATTATATGTATATATATGATTTCTCATAGAATGTTTCAATATATATATTTTAACATACTATATAAATTTTTCATAATTATTTAATATTGTTATATTTTATTCTAAGTTTTTGACTATGATTAATGAAAATCAGAATTTATGTATTCTTATCATGGGTTTGCCTGGTTCTGGCAAAACAACTGTTGGAAAATTTTTAACCAGGCGATTAAAAGCAGTCTTCATAGACGCAGATGATCATCACTCCGTTCAAAATATCATTAAAATGTCTAATGGTTACCCTTTAAATGATCTAGATAGAAAAAAATGGTTATTAAGTATTTTAAATGAAGCAAGGCAAAATCTTAAAAGTAAGAATGTAGTTATTGCATGTTCAGCATTAAAAGAAAAATATAGAAAATCTCTTATCCCTTTAAACTTTCAATTGGTTTATCTTAAAATTGAACATAATGTAGCATTGCGTAGAATCTTGAACAGGAAAAAACATTTCATGCCTCCATCACTTTTAGAAAGTCAAATTAAAATTTTGGAGGAACCAAAAAAAGCATTAGAAATTGATAGTAACCTAAAAGTAAACCAAATTAGTGAAATTATAGTTAAAAAATTCTTTTTAACTTGAATGGATTGCCTAGTAGTTGAAACATT
>ENA-OSEY01002836-OSEY01002836.1-marine-metagenome-genome-assembly--contig:-NODE-2836-length-10915-cov-3.989666_pt1 | contig 10915 bp, 14 predicted proteins | sample MGYA00248465_ERZ534230 | MGnify/ENA primary metagenome ERZ534230 (study PRJEB26409, sample SAMN06344110) | marine metagenome | isolation source: Sea water from surface | place: Atlantic Ocean:Southern... | reverse complement strand
TCGTGATCGTGGTCGTCGTGATCATCGTGGTCATCATGTTCTTTATCGTGATCGTGGTCGTCGTGATCATCGTGGTCGTCATGTTCTTTATCGTGATCGTCATGATCATCGTGGTCGTCATGATCGTCGTGGTCGTCATGATCGTCGTGGTCATGAGCGTCGAAAAGCGCACCTTCTCTGAATGGGAGCGTATTTGTCTCATCTAGCGCAAGAAGCTCTATAACAGTTGCATCGCCACTAAGCGAGTCAAGCGCCCGCTCCATCCACGGAGTGAGCCCCTCTCCCATCCAGAAAACCAAACCGGCATTTTCCAAAGCCTCAGCATCTGCTGGCCTTAATCGATAATCATGAGGTGAAGTTTCGTTTGGAACAATTAGATCTGGCTTACCAATTCCATCCATAACCCTAGAAACTAAAGAATGAACCGGAGCAATATCTGCAACGACTTTCGGAGCATCTGCAAGTGCAGCGGTCCCGGTAAGTAGTGTAATTGCAGAAACAGTAGTAAATAACCTAGACATCTAAAACCTCATGATATAATATAACATTACAGTACACCTAACGGTCTCTATACGCTATTGCAACCCTGTAAATGCCTGTTGACTGTAAAAAATGTATCTGCCAAGAAATAGCGCATATTGCTTCGAATGCCGAAAACAAATGATAAAAAATATTGATAAATATTGTAAAGACAATAACATAAAATTGACGCCAGTTCGTCTCAAAGTTCTTGAATTGCTACAGAATGAAAAAAGTGGGTTGGGCGCTTATCGTATTCTTGACCTGCTGAGAGACGCAGGATTTAACTCGCAACCTCCAGTAGCCTATCGTGCCCTAGACTTTTTAGTTGAGCATGGCTTCGTTCATAAAATTGAGAGTCAAAATTCTTTTGTGGCATGCACTGATCCAGGAGCACATCATTCGCCCGTATTCATGATTTGTAAAAAATGTGACAGCGTTTCCGAGGCACCGGCATCCGCAACAGCATCAGATTTATCTGAAGCATTAATGGCAACAGGGTTTAAGGTAGAACAAACAATCATTGAAGCTGAGGGTGTGTGTAGTACCTGCGCAGATACTTAATCAAGTGACCTTAATAAATATCAAAGATATAACGGTAAAATATGGTGAACATATTGTATTAGATAAGGTTTCTCTCGACGTAGCTCCTGGAGAAATCGTAACTATTGTAGGTCCAAATGGATCAGGTAAAACTAGCTTAGTAAAAACGATTATAGGCGCCCTAACGTATGACAGTGGATCTCTAATAATTAAAAATAATTTACGTATTGGTTATATCCCTCAACGTTTAAATATAGACCATACTTTACCAATGACTGTTCAACGTTTTTTAAATTTAACTCATAGATTAACTAAAGACGAATGTTTAAAGGCTTTAAGCGCTGCTGGCGCAAGTGGGCTTTTGGAGGCACAAATGTCAAATCTTTCGGGCGGTCAATTTCAAAGAGTATTGCTTGCTAGAGCATTGCAAGGGGATCCTGAAATATTAATTTTAGACGAAGCAACACAAAGTTTAGATCAAGCAGGATCAGCGGATTTTTACAAACAAATAGAAAGCGTAAGAGATAAAAAAGGATGTGCAGTCTTGATGATAAGTCATGAACTGCATGTTGTTATGAGCGCATCAGACAAGGTCATTTGCTTAAATGGTCATGTTTGCTGTTCTGGCGCCCCAGAAGCAGTAGCAATTATGCCCGAGTATCATGACCTGTTTGGTACAGGCACAGATGGTACTTTAGCACTATATCGACATAATCATGATCATAGGCACGACAATCCCGTTCGCTCAGCTGAGGTTTCTGATTAATGTTGCCTGATTTTTTGATCCGCGCCACAATTGCTGGTCTCGGAGTTGCTCTTATTGCAGCACCTCTCGGATGTTTTGTAGTATGGCGACGAATGGCCTACTTTGGTGAGGCAACGGCGCACGCGGCTTTATTGGGTATTGCGCTATCTTTGGCGCTTGAACTGCCCATATTTGGAGGAACGTTGTTAGCAGCACTTTTAATGGCTTATACCGTATCTCAACTTTCAGGCCGTGGATTAGCTTCTGACACCTTGCTCGGAGTATCTGCGCATGCAGGTCTTGCCGTTGGGTTAGTTGTTGCCTCCTTTCTCTCAGGTGTTCGCATTGATTTAATGGCCTATCTATTTGGAGATATTTTAGCAGTTTCAATAAGCGATCTTTATACAATATGGATAGGTGTAATTTTCGTTCTTTTATTGATTTATTGGCGGTGGTCGCCAATGTTAGTTTCAACTTTGAACGAAGAACTTGCATATTCTAATGGAATTAATCCGAAAAAAGAAAAGTTGATACTTACCATCGCTTTGGCGGTTACAGTTGCTGTCTCAATAAAAGTCGTTGGCTTGTTATTAATATCTGCACTTTTAATAATTCCAGCTGCGGCCGCTAGAAATACATCGAGCACCCCAGAAACGATGGTGATTATTACCGCTTTAGTAGGTATAATTTCTGCTATATCAGGTCTTCAATTTTCATATTTGTTTAATACTCCACCAGGACCATCTATTGTCTGTGTTAGCATAGCTTTCTTCTTGTTTCTTAGTAGTAAAAATATATGGAAATTCCGGTAATACCATATAGTGGTGGTCTTATTTTCCACAATAATATAACGAAAATCACTTGAGAAAAATATTTTGAACGATACGAAAATTCCAATAACTATCCTAACAGGGTTTCTTGGCGCAGGAAAAACTACTTTATTAAACAAGGTTCTATCGAATACTAAAAATGGTAGAGTAGCAGTAATAGTAAACGAATTTGGAGAAAAGGGTTTAGACCATCACTTGATTGAACAAAGCACAGATGATGTGGTTCTAATGCAATCTGGGTGTTTATGTTGCTCAATAAGGGGAGACTTACCAAAAACTATTGAAAGGCTGATACGGAAAAATATACGTAACGAAATTAACTTTGAACGTATTGTCATTGAAACCACAGGGTTGGCTGAGCCAGGTCCAATCATGCAGACTTTACTCCTGGATAACGTCTTGGCGTCCAATACTCAGCTGGACGGTATTATAACAGTTGCCGATGCAGTTAACGGTTCCCAAACACTAGATGCACAATTCGAGGCGGTTTCACAAATTGCTTTGGCAGACTTGGTAATTTTAAGTAAAACAGACATTGCCCTTCCGAAACAAATTCAGGACTTTGAAAATAGATTAAAGTCGATTAATCCAACCTCTAAAATTATTCATTCTATTAATGGAGATGGCATCCAAGATAAGTTATGGGGACTTAATGCACTAAAAGAAAAGTCAAATTATAACGAAGTTCTAAATTGGACTACGGGTATTAATCCTAAACTCTCTGAATTAAAAAATCTTAGTGGGTTAGCTCCTGCAAAAATTATTTCAAAACCTGCATTTAATCATGATAGTAAAATAGAAAGTTGCTCGATTGTTTTGGACAATCCGGTATCAAACACAACTTTTGATAATTGGCTTGATACATTGGTTGCAATTAAAGGTTCAGATCTTCTAAGGATCAAAGGTCTTGTTTTCTTAGAGAACATTGATGCACCATTTGTTTTTCATGGAGTGCAACAAATTTTTGATCCCCCTATTCAATTAAAAAATTGGCCAAAGAAAGATCGCCAATCTCGCATTGTTGTAATTGCCAGAAATTTAACACAGTTTCAGTTGCAAAAGAGTTTAGAGATGCTGCGAATACAACCTGACAGTTAGAATGTTGTGACAAAGATCTTAAGATTCAGTCTTTACACCTTTTACCGCATTAGCAAATGCGTAAGTAATTATATTATCATCAGAATCTCGCTCTAATGTATTATTAAGCTTTACTTTAATCTCTGTGACAGTCTCAGGACTTAAAGCTTTCAATGTTCCTGACATCGAGGGGCCTACTGAATATATATTCCAGTAGTCATCAAAGTTTTTGAATGAGCGTTTTACATAAAAAGTTGTTGTCTCTACCCCAGACATTCCCAAATCAGTCCATATTTCTTTCATGTTTCTTTTTTGGGACGCATGCACGCTAGGAGGTAAAGGATACTCGATTCCAATCTCCCTCAGAATTTTATGCATTGGCTCCATAGGCAATCCTCCGGACATTACGTCCCAAGCGTATGCCGCCAAAGTTCCTCCCGGTTTAGTCACCCTCAGCATTTCCGCGACACCCTTTTTAGGATCTGGTACAAAAAATATAACCAATGCCATTATTGAAGCATCAAATTTATCGTCTTGAAATGGCAAGGACATTGAATCCCCAACCTCAAATTGGGATGGTACGTTGATTTCCCGCCTGCTAGCATAATCAATTTGAGCACTTGAAGGATCAATGCCAGTTATGCTTGATGGGTTACATAACTGATCAATTTGAACAGAAAATGCTCCGTTTCCACACCCCACATCTAAAAAATTTAGTGATTTAGAAAACTTAATCCAATCAATAAATTGGGCCCCTACTTTACGGGACCATACACCCATAAAACGTTCATAACTTTCACCATCATCAAAAATAATTTCAGGTATATTGTCAGTCATAATCAGAATCCGATTTTGGAAACCTTAAACCTCAATAAGATAATTTAAGAAATTTGTTTGTTCAATAACAAGCTAGAACGTTTTGAAAATAAAGTGTAACCAAGTGCAAATATTTATCATAAATATTTAAATTTCTAACGTGGTAATAGTAATTTGAACCCTGGCGTCGTTTTAGCACTTTTTGGTGCCTTAATTTTAACACCTGATACACTATTGATGAGGTTATCAGAACTGACTGGTGGTCAAATGGTCGCTTGGAGGGCAACCCAAGCCGGTAGTATTTTCTTTTTGATCGGGCTTATTCCATTTATTTTATCAAGAAGTGGGGTAAAACCAAAAATATGGTGTAAAAGCTTTGCGGCCCTTGTCGTTGTTCAAATGGCAAATGTTTTTTGTTTCGCATATGGTATCTACCTTGCTCCCGTAGCGATCGTTTTAATCGCAGTAGCTACTGTTCCTGTTTTCTCAATTATCTTAGGTGCAGTAGTATTAAAAGAAACGGTGGATATTAGAACTTGGGCTATAGTTCTCATAGTATTTTTTGGTGTAACTCTATCTGTCATAGGTGATATCAACTCGTATGATGTATTTAACCCATCGTCTGTATTAGGTGGTCTGTGTGGCCTTGTAGTAGCCTTTAGCCTTGCTTGTAATTTTGTAATTATAAGAAAAAATAAAGAAGTTGCATTTCCACTGGCACTTGGAACTGGTGGAATTTTGTGCGGATTATTGGCGTTTTATTTTTGGCCAAGTGCATCAGAAATTAATCTGAAAAGTATGTTTTATATATCAATCACTGGCTTATTCATTCTTCCACTATCATTTATACTTTTATCAAAGGCCTCCAGAATGACACCGGCCTCAAATGTCAGTATTATTATGCTTTTAGAAACTATATTGGGACCGTTATGGGTGTGGACATTTACGAATGAAAGTCCCAAATTTCTTACAATTATTGGGGGTACTATTGTTATTTTGGCTCTAACATACTTTTTCTCTATAAAGAGTTCCAAAGGAGCCCAATAAAATTTTTTTATTAAATTCGCCTTTGCAGAGTACAGTAAATGTACTTGAGTAAATGCTCTGTTGCGCTCCCAATTACTACATTTAAATTAATGGAGAATCTAAATGACGGTTCGATTTACTTATGTGAATTATAAAGAAGATGTCGCCATGAGTATGATGAAAAATGGCGAAGACCGAACAGCTAGCCTGAAAACGGCTGTCGAAAGCGCTGGCGGAAAGTTTTTAGGCTTTTACGGTTTAATTGGTCAGGACTTTGAGGTCGTAGTTATAAGTGACTTTGAAAAACAAACTGATTACATGGCGCTTGTAATGTCAGCATACCTCGGCGGAGCCGTTAGTGAAATAAAAACAGTCACCTGCTGGACAGGTCCAGAGTTGGTAATTTCATCTAAAAAAATGCAAGAAGTTTCGTACACTGTTCCAAAATCATAAAGAAAGGAAATAAATATGAGTGAATTTGAAATTTTAGAAAACAACAGTTTGAATTACATTAATAACGGGATGTATATGGTTGCTTTGGCAATATTAATATTCATTGCTCTTAGGGCAGCGAGAGTTACAAATGAGTCTGGAGGAAATATAGCAGCAAAAATATTAACATCTATTTTTGGCGTGTTCGTCTCATTTTTTAGCCTTCAGCTTGCTGGATGGAGAGTTCTATTTGATACAAATACTGCGGCCCGGCTTGCAGAACTACAAGAATCAGGTGTGGAACTATCGATACAGGGCAAAGCATGGTTAAATAATTCTGGCATTACCAGTGGCGACTATTTAATGGAACCACCCATGTTTGCAGATATTCCTTCAGTACTTCTTACCCTTGTAATATTGCTCATGATACTGGGTACTACTTGGGGTCCAAGGATTAAAATTGGTGCGGAAAACTAAAGCAATAAAAAGTACATGTTACTTCAGATAAAATAGAGGTCGGAAGTATCAAATTTTCAACTCCAATATCGTTAAAGTCAAAAACACATAAGCGCCTCTAGATAAATCTAGAGACGCCTATGCAAACCAATCGGGATTATCAAAACCTCAAAATAGGTTGCCCTATAAATCTGCAAATTAAATAACTTGCGCCATATAATTTACCCAAGCCTTAGCGGAAAATGAAAGATAACTTTCAAGCCCTTACCAGCTTATGTTTCGATTGTGGCAGTAAAATGAATTACGTTCCCCCCAACCAGCTTGGAAATACTTTCGACCAAATTTATCTTATATCCAAGCAAAAAAAAGTAACTAACAAGGTTATCCACAACGAAAGCATTATTATCCACACATAAGTGCACAAAGTTCCCAATATTACTTCATAATTTCTAGATAAATTAAGCTTATTGATTCGAACTTTAAGTCTAACTTTTAATATGGCAGCAAATACAATCGGGCTATGGAGTACCGTAATGTTAGAGAGACGCATGTCGCACATTAGCAAGACTTAAAAGAAGAAACTATCGCCAATCGCATTGTTCTTTGAGAAGAGGTCAATCGTGAAGACCGGGAAAAGTTGGAGCGCATGAAAATTGGTCTTGCGTCAGAACACGCTCTCTCGAGCCCACTGGCGGAGGATGACTATGAAGGCACAGTGCGCGACTTCCAGCTTTGGCTTGCAGCCCAAGATAGGAAACATTCTTAACGCAAACTAACGCCAGAAAACTTAGGCGTTTATTTGATTTAGATCATTTGCTGCTTGCTTAGCTGTTTAAGCGCCTAAGAACTTTATTTTTAATGGTGATTTAGAGTAACCATTTATCAGCCAGTTAAGAGGAGTATATTTAATAAATACGTAATATAAAATAACACAGACAGTGAAACCGGCAATTACAGTTAGTGGCAATATACTAAACTGGTTAAACCCCACATTATAAAATACAGCAGTCATCATAGTAATCGGGATAATATGTATAATGTATATTGGGTAGGAAAGCTCAACAAACCAACTAAGAATTGCACTGCCTGATTTTATAAATTTCGATGCTAATCCAATAAACAACAAACAAAACAGAACAGAGTTCATTCCTATCATACAGGCATTAAAAAATACTAGCATTGGATCAAACTCCATTTTTGCTACGTTACTTAAATCATCAGCCTGCCCTATGGTAAGATGATCTGAATAAACGCGAACGAAAAATGCAAATATAGATAGAAAACTTAGAAGAAAAATAGTCTGAGTCTTTTGTAGTTTGATGAGGATGTTTTGATTTGAGTAGAGCATTACGCCTGCCAAAAAATATGAAAAATAATAGAGCATATTTCCTATTTTTAGATCAAAGTAGCCGGATGAAGCCTTTAATGCTAATGGATGCCACCAGTTATTCAGAATATATGCAAGAGGCACAGTCGAGATTAACCATAGAGCAAAGATTAACATAAATTTTGTAGATATCTTCATACATAATAAGTTTTTAAGCAACCTAAACTTGTACAATATAGAAAAGCAAAAAACAAAGATGATTAGCTCATAAAGGAACCACAAATGCATTGTAGTGTAGTCAAAGCTTCCGTCTGAGATATCATACAACGCGGAGAATACTAAGCATGTTAAACCTACTCTGATAATGCGATCCTTTAAAAATTGTGAGATACCTTTTCTTTCTATAACTAGAATTGCAAAAAAACCTGATAGTGAGAAAAATAAAGGCATTCGCCAGCTACTTATGAAACGGCCTAATATATTAACCCATTCCTCAGCTGGTGCTATATTCTCTATACCATAGACTTTTGCGAAATCTGGAAACCAAAACAAAAGAGGTGCATGAAAGACTAAGCCCATCATCATTGCGAACGCTCTTAAAAAATCCAAATCATGATGCCTTTGCATACTAACTCCATAAGGTAAAACGTTTCAGAAACGTTAAGATATTTTTATACAAAGACAACGATTTTTGTTATGAATTTATAAATACATTCTCTAATATCTATTTCTAATGCGAAAGCATGTGTCTTAAACCTTAAACACATCCCTCCACATTAAATCATTTATTTGAGTTAGGGCTTTTGCGAAATTTATAGCATTCTGGTTTGAAATTTTCTTTTAAGATTTATGACTAGTGCAAAAACCAAGCGTTCTGAGTATCTTTTCAATCATATTTTGATTTTCAATTGTCAGAAGTAGTAGCGTTTGCAAAAATGTTTTCAAAAGAGGAGTTACACAATGCCATATGCGCGCATTATAAGCACAGAATTCAAATCTGAACAAGATTTGGAAGTAGCAGTAATCGCATGGAAAAAGTGGTATCCCGACAATATGCCAGCTTCGCTAAGCAGGCATATCGTACGAACCGGTGACAAGTCGACCATGATGACATCTGTTTATGAAAACGAGGATTTGCTCAACCAAGCTCAGGCAATCGCTGCGCAGTGGTGGGAAATGTACGGTCATCATGTGTATGAGACTATAGTTTTTGATGGCCCAACGATTGACTGAACTCAATCAAAATACGCATTATTTATTATTTAATGTAAAATTTGTTACCGCCGTAAATTTTATGACTTTACGCTGCTATCATGGATAGGGTCTTTCTCAGGCAACTGTGCTAGTAACGTTCCAACAGTCAAAATAGCTGCGCCCAAGACCTGCATCCAGTTCCAATCTGACCCAAATAAATAAACAATAATCATCACGTAAAAAGGAGTTGCATTTAGATGAAAGGATGCGATTCCAATCCCAATTTCGTCAACGGCCTTTATCCAAAAAATTTGTGAGATGCCCAAGGCGAGGCAGGCATAGATAATTAAAAGACCTAAGTTTGAAATATCGAATGCTCCCACCGTTGACCAAGAGTGCTGAAGAAACATAGCAACCAAGCATGGAATAGCTACAAACCCAAACATACCAGACGTGGTAACTGCAGTACGCGACAAAGGAGACAGGTTAGGGAAAGATTTTACAGTTTCCCGCGATCCCCAAGCAAAAATACCTGACGCCAATAGGCCCAAGGCAAAGCCTGAGCTAACTGAGGACTCTCCCAGGGTTACACCAGTGGCTAATGCACCTCCTAAAAGAACTAGAGCAACGGCTAATAAAAAACGGGCACTTAAACGACGCCCGTCAAGCGCCACCTCTAATCCGACGCCAAAAATTGGCATAGCAGCAGCAGCTAAAGCTGCTGTAGTTGCATCTGACATTGCCTGAGCGATCAAAAGAAGCAGGGAACCAAAACCGAAACCTATTCCTCCAATCCAGAAACCCTTGAACCAAGGAAGCTTCCGAAGAACAACGCTTTTCTCTAGAAAAAAAATTAAAGAGATCATTACGAACAAAGCCAGTAAATTCCGTAGAGCAATGAGCGTTATTACTCCCCAAGTCTGCAACAATTTGTCCGCTGCTGGAAAGCCCGTAGCAAATAAAATAATAGCCGCCACACCAAATATATTACCGCGAATATTCAACGAAAATTACTCCTCAGGTCGCAATAGCCATACAAATGTAAATGTTCAGACAGGTTCTGGGGATTGATATAAGATGAATTTAGAGCAATCTTACATTATTCCGACACTGGTGTCGCAAATCGCAGTAAAACTTGGGGGATAAAATGCTAATTAATATAACTATTCAAACATTTATGTCTGAAAATGAATTGGAATTAAGTGACAAGCGCTGGACGGATGTTAAAGATGAATATCTACCAACACTCTATGAACTTGGATTAGAAAGGTACACTACCACGCGCATTTGGAATAAGTCTGACAAGCACCAATTAGGACATATTTTTGAGTATCGAGATAAAGACGCAATGGAAGCATGTTTACCCATTTGGAGCAAATTAGAGGCACGGTGGAGAGATAAGATTATGAATAAAACTACGAGCTATCGGGGTGTGCAGATTTCGTGCGATGTTGCACCAAAATAACGTGGCGTCGTTACAACGGTATTAACAATGGTATGATGTTTATATACTCTATACGATGGGAGAAATGACCGAATAGGTCTAAGTGCAAAAACAAATCCATAAATTAATATGAAAAAGGGGATAAAAATGGCGATAATAGTAAAAAGTGCTATTAAAATAAGTAAAGGTTTTGATACTTGGTCTGCTATGGTAAAATCACAAGATGAAAGATTAGCCAGCATGGGGATAAAGTTTTTATTCGCTGGAACAGAAAAGGATGACCCTACCCAGCTTCACGCAATAATGATGTTTCCAAGTATGGAAGTGCTTCAAGCATTTGGCGCGGACGAAGAGCTGACCGAAATAAGGAGGAAGGGTGGTGCTGTAATTGAGACTGGTGTCATGACGCCAATATCTGAAGATTACTTTACAAATTATCCAGATGCATTCATGAAACACTGAATGCGTAACCTCAAAGCACGAATGATTAAGCAAGGCAAAAACGA
>ENA-OSEY01002835-OSEY01002835.1-marine-metagenome-genome-assembly--contig:-NODE-2835-length-10915-cov-5.227533_pt1 | contig 10915 bp, 10 predicted proteins | sample MGYA00248465_ERZ534230 | MGnify/ENA primary metagenome ERZ534230 (study PRJEB26409, sample SAMN06344110) | marine metagenome | isolation source: Sea water from surface | place: Atlantic Ocean:Southern... | reverse complement strand
GAACCTTAATACCCCATGAAAATGATTTTCGACTAATAGATAAATCTTTTAATCCACTTTTAACAAAACTTATAACTTCATTTTTTCTTGTTTCTGGCAATATAAATTTTGGATTATCTGAATAAAACTTCAATAATTTATCTTGCCATTTTGATAGTTTAAAAAAAAAGGACTCCTCCTCTACCCACTCAACAGGTGAACCAGAACTTTTACATATTTTTTTACCATCGACTGTATCGATTTCATCATCGTTATAAAAAGCTTCATCTGATACAGAATACCAACCAGAATATTTTGAAAGATATATTTCACCCTTTTTTTCAAGAATGTTCCAAAGGTTTTCAACAGATACGAAATGTCTTTTTTCGGTTGTTCTTATAAAATCATCATTAGATAAGTTTAATATGGATGATAGATCCTTGAATGTCTTACTAATTTCATCACAAAATTTTAGAGGATCTTTATTTGCTTTTTCAGCAGCTCTTTGTATCTTTTGACCATGTTCATCAGTACCTGTTAAAAAAAAAACGTTATATCCTTGAATTCTTTTAATTCTTGCAAAAAAATCAGCAACAATACTTGAGTACGCATGTCCCATATGAGGTTTTGCTGACGGATAATATATCGGTGTCGTGATATAAAAATTTTTACTCATTTATTAATGTATTTTTAAATTCAAAAAATAAACTTTCGATATCAAGATTATATTTGATCGTGTTATTCATTTTTAAAATAAAATATTTATATAAATCATAAATTTTATTATCCTTTGATAAATAAAAAGTTTCAAATAGCAAAAAATGGATAAGTTTATAAATAAAAATATTTAATTCGGGATCCTTTTTATATAGTTTTTTTGATATAATATAATTGAGAAGTTCTTTAATTGTATAACTTTCTATATTAATTTCATATTTTTTAGCAAAATTATTTAAAAATACCAAATCTCCAATTGAGTTATACATTTTTAGATAGGTATTATTTATAGTTGAAAAATCCTCATCACCGATAATTTTTTTGGTTATTTGTATTATTGATTTATTTGTAAAATTTATTTTAAAATTGATTGATCTAGATTTAATGGTTTCTAAAATTCTATATGAGTTATCGTGTATTAAAATAAAATATAAATTTTCTGGTGGTTCCTCTAAAAGTTTTAAAAGTGAATTAGAGGCATTTTTAGTAAGAAGTTCAATATTATCAATCAAAATAAATCTTTTATTTTGATTAAATGAGCTTTTTTGTGAATAATTTATAATATTTCTTATTTGTTCAATTTCTATGTTTTTTTTATTAATTTTAAGATTTATCAAATTAAAGTTAGGATGTGTAGAATTATTCATCAGCTTAAAAGACTTATTATTAATATTTATTTGTTTTGATTCAAAAGAATAACTATCGTCTTCATTTTTAGATAAAGCATAGTTTATAAAATGTACTGCAAAAGTGTATTTTCCAATACCATTTGCCCCACTCAACAAAATTTTATTTGGTAATAAATTATTATTTAATAGATTATCAAATTCTAAGAATAAATTGTCATATCCATAAAGTTTATAACTGCTAAGTATATTGGTCATTTAATTTATTAAATCCAAAATTTTATTAATAATTATTTTTTTATTCACATTTATAGGTAAATTAGAGTCTATGATCATATAGTTTTTTCTTTTTGAGAATATTTTAAAGTATCCTTTTTGAACTTTGCTATAAAATTTACTATTGAATTTGTCATACCTATTTAATCTTTTTCGTTTTTTTAATCTTAATTTTAAGTTTTTTGTATTTACAGTATTTAAAAAGCTAAAACTTGCTTTAAAGTCTTTTAAAATATACGAATTTAATAAATTTATAATTCTACGATTTAAGCCCATACCATAATGCTGATATGCAATTGTTGAGTCTGTAAATCTATCAATTAAAATTATTTTTTTTTTAAAGTTTTTTTTAAGAATACTATTATAATTTTCATTTCTTGCAGACAAATAAAGAAATAGGTCAGTTAAATTATGAAAATTAATATTTTTATTTAGTATAAAATCTCTTATTTTTTCTGAATTTTTTGATCCACCTGGTTCTCTGATTACAATATGCTTTATTTTTTTTCTTTTTAAAAATTTCGATACGTTATTTAAATGATAACTTTTTCCTGATCCCTCAATGCCTTCAAAAACAATGACGGGTTTTTTAGACATCGCCCCATATTAAATAATTAATTGATTTTATAATACGTGAAAATAGGTTTACTTTTTTAACATCATTTAACGCATATACTGGATAAGTGTTTATCAATTCATTGTTAAATAATACTTTTAGCTTACCTAACTCTTGGTCTTTTGTAATAGGCGCTTCTATTGGACCGTTATATTCAATAAATGCTTTTATTTTTTTTTTTCTTGCTTTTTTTATAGTCGTGAAAATATTTTCTTTTGTATATACACCCACTTTGTTTGTTTTACCAAGCCATACATCTACCTCGGTTAATGCAGTGTCCTTACTAGAAATCTTAATAAGATCAAAATTTGTAATACCCCAAGTCAAAAGTTTAATTGATTGTCTAGATCTATCATTCTTTGTATTAAAACCACTAGCAACAGCAATTAGACGTCTTTCATTTTTTTGAATAGACGAGGCAAGTGAATATTTTTCTACAGCTAAATAACCAGTTTTTATCCCATCAGCTCCTATATTTTTATATAAAAGTGGATTTCTATTACCTTGGGTAATTGGATCTCCTCCAGTTCTATCCCACGTAAATTCTTTTTCTTTAAAATATTCGTAGTAGTCAGGATAATTTTTAATTAAGTAGTTAGACATAATTAAAATATCTTTTACAGTTGAATAATTATAAGGATCATTTATTCCAGAAGAATTTGAAAAATTAGTATTTTCCATACCTATTTCTTTTGCTTTTTCCGTCATTAGAATAGCAAATTGTTCTTCAGTTCCTGCTATGCCTTCGGCTAAGGCAACACATGCATCATTGCCAGATGCAACAATAATACCTTTAAGCAGATCCTCAACGGACACATCGTCTCCTACCATTATAAACATAGATGAATATCCAGCAGTTGATAGTTTCCAAGCTTTTTCAGAGACAGTAAAAGTATCATCTAAACTTAGTTCACCATTTTTCAAAAGTTCGAATGCAATAATAGAGGTCATTATTTTTGTCATAGATGCTGGATAAATTTCTCTATCAGGCTCTTTTTCAAATAAAATTTCACCACTACTAAAATCTTGAAGTATTGCGGTTCTTGCTTTTATATCAAAAGCGTGTGAATGACTTTTTAATAAAAGAATACAAATAAATACAAAGAAAATTTTATAAAGTTGTTTAATCATATTTTATTAATTCTATATTTTCAAATCCAAGTGTTTCTATACTATTATATGCTTTTTGTAATGCCTTTAAACTTAAATAAGGACCAGTAAAAACTCTAAATTTATTTTCATTAATTTTATTGATGTCTGTTTTCTTTATATTCAACTCAGATTTGATTCTTTTAACCATTTGCTTAGCTGTATCTAAATAATAAAAATCAGCTATTTTTATTACATACTTAAATTCACTATTTATTTTATTTTTAATTTTCTTTTCTTCGGTGCTATTTAAATCGTTAACACTAATGCTATCTACAGGCGCTTTATCAGCAACCTTTTTTTCTTCCTCAAATGTTTTTGCTTTTTTTGCAATAAAAGAAGTATTATCCCTTATTTCTTCAATAACAATATACGGCTCATTTATATCAATTTCGAGCTCTTTGGAAATTCTAATTGAAACCACAGAATTATTAAAACTTGGATAATTTGCTTTTTTTCCAACTTTTGCAATAATAGTTTTGTTATTAAAAGGGTTAGTTATTTTTACAGAAGTTCCCTTTCTGAGATTTCTTTGAAATATAATAAGATCTCTTTCATCCATTCTTTTTGAAATAGTCTTATCATTGTATAATTTATCATTATAAATTAGAGCAAATCCATTATTTGAAAACTTTTCAAGAATTGGGTCTACATTTACAGTTTTATAATTATTTGATGCACATGACGTAATTAAAACTATTAACAATATTAAAAAAAAATTATATTTCATTGATAAATTTATTTTTTAAAGTGCATACAGCAAGAGCAAATCTCAAAGATCTATTCCATTTAAGTATTTTCTCGTAATTATCAAAAACTATGTATGCAGGATTAAGTTTATTTGGATTTTCAACAATCTCGAAGTCAGGTGTAATTATACCTACTATTTGGTTATCATCAAAATTTAAATTAGCATTTAATATATATTTTTTAAAAAACTTAAGTTTTTTTTTATTTTTAATTTTTCTTGCTGAGCTATTTAAATACTTTTCAGGAATATTTTCTTTAAGATTTACTGGAATAAAACACGGTTCCTTTTTTTTCCACCCAATTCTATTGAGATAATTAGCAGCTGATGCAAAAGCATCTTCATTTTTTTTTAACTCTATCAAGTTGTTATTATTAAAATCTATAGCATACCTATCAATAGTTGATGGCATAAATTGGAAAAAACCAAATGCACCTGCCCAAGATCCAAATAAAATTTTATGATCTATGATATCTTTGTCTACTAAATCAAGCACAGTAATAAGTTCATTTGTAAAAAATTCACTTCTTCTTTTATCAAAACTTAATGTTGCCAAAGAAGATATTATATCCATTTTTCCAACATAGGTCCCGTAGTTGGTTTCAATACCCATAAGTGCCAATAATAATTCTTTTTCAACTCCAAAAGACGCTTCTACTGTGTCAATAAGTTTTTGATTATTTTTATAAATTTTCATTCCAGAAATAACTTTTTTTCTATTAGATCTTTTTGAAATATATGTTTTTGTATCCTCATAAAATTCAGGTTGAAAACGATCATACTCAATCACTTTTGGCAAAAATTTGACATCTTTCATTACTAGATCAAAAGTTTTTTCCGAAATTCCTTTTTTTAACGAATATGTTTTAAAATTCTGAAGCCACTCATTAAAATTATGTTTTTCAGCGCTTGCAAAAGAAATATTTATTAAAATACAAATAATTATTAATTTAATTATTTTCATATAGATCATTCAAATAAATAAATACAGCAATCCAAATCAAAATAAAACTAATTAACTTCTGTGAATTTAATGGCTCATTATATAGATAATAACCTAATAAAAATTGGAGTGTAGGAGTTATATAGAACACCATGCCCGTAGGTCCAAGGCCACAAAGTTCAACTCCCCTAACATAAAGATATAGTGGTATCACAGTCATAGGTCCAGCTAGCATAAAGATAAACATCAATTTAGGATCTGATATATCAAAATCGTTTAAATTATTTTGAACTATTAAATAAAATGCTATCAAAATTACTGGTAAAATAAATAAACTCTCCACAAGAAGACCGATGTCAGTATCTACTTTAACCTTTTTTCTTAATAAATTGTAAAAGCTCCAGCTTAAAGCAACAATTAAGCCAACCCATGGTATAGATTGATAATCTGAAAATATTAAAAAAATAATTGAAACTATAACTATAATGACTGAGAGCTTGCCTTTATAACTCAATTCCTCTTTAAAAAAAAAATATCCTAAAAATACACTTATAATTGGCATGATAAAATAACCAAAACTAGCATCTATCACTCTATCTGTGCTAACCGCGTAGATCCAAACTGCCCAATTAGTAAAAATTAAAATTCCAGAAAAAAAAAGTAAAGTTAGTTTTTTTTTGTTATTGAATACATCAGTTATTTTTCTAAATTTATAAAGTAAAAGCGAAGTGAGAACTAACATTACAGTAGTCCAAAAACTTCTATGTATGACAACTTCAATGTGTCCCGCAAAGGCTATATATTTAAAATAAATAACACCGATTACTCCCCACCAGAACGATCCAGCAGCCGTAAGTAAAATACCTTTATTAAAATTATTATTTTTTGACACAATAACAAATGAAATAAACTATTTTGTTCTTGAAATATATATTAATAATCGTAAAACACTTGCATACGGAGAGATGGCTGAGCGGTTGAAAGCACCGGTCTTGAAAACCGGCAAAGGGGCAACTCTTTCCTGGGTTCGAATCCCAGTCTCTCCGCCATTACATTTTAAATTCTTGAAACTTTTTTATTAAATTAAGCATTTTAGTATTATTTATTTTATCTTGAGATTCTTTTTTTTTAATAGACATCAATAATTGATCATCCATATTTACAAATTCATTTAAAACCTCTAAATCATTTTCATCGAGTTTATCAATTATACTTCTTACAAAACCTTGCATTAGTTTATCCATTTCTTTTGTTCCACGATAAGACGCACGGTATAAAATTTTATTTTTAAACAGTTCCCTATTAAATGACATAGTTATATAACTTATACATGGCTAATATTGATTACTTATTATCAGATATAAATAACATAAATGGCATAGGTTCCAAAACAGCAAAATTACTAAGAAGAAAGAATATAACAACAATTTTTGATTTACTTTGGAATTTACCAAGAGATTTTGTAGATAGGACCAAAACATATAAAATAAGTGAATTAGAGATTGGTAAGGTTCAAACTTTTAATGTAATAGTAAAGAAATATAACTTTCCACGAATTAGAAATTTACCAAATAAGGTATTGTGCGAAGATGAAACAGGCAAACTTGATTGTATTTTTTTTAATAGCTACGAAGGATACATTAGAAAAATTCTACCATTAAATCAAAAAGTAACTATTAATGGTAAAGTAAATTTTTATAATAAAAGATACCAAGTTGTAAATCCAACAAATATATCATCTGATGAAAACTCAATAAAAAAAGTTCAATCTACATATAGTTTAACTGATGGATTAAATGAAAAAAAATACCAAAAAATTATTCAAAACGTTCTTGAAAAATTACCAAATCTTGATGAATGGCTGAGTAAAGATGTTTTAAAAAAATTTAATAACATTTCTTGGAAAGAATCTATTTTAAAACTTCACGATCCTAAAAATTTTAATGCTAAAGGTGATTTTTTAAATAGGTTAATATTCGATGAAATATTATCAAACTTTCTTATTAGTTGTAATATTAGACGAAAAATTAAAAAAATAAAAAAAAATAAAAAGAAATTTAGTAATGATCCATATAATTCTATTTTAAAAAAAATTAACTTTAATCTCACAATTGATCAACAAAAGGCAATAGAGGAAATTAATAAAGATCTTAAGTCAGATAGAAAAATGTTTAGACTTTTGCAAGGCGATGTGGGAAGTGGCAAAACAATAGTTTCATTAATTGCTAGCTTGAATGTTATATACAGCAAATTTCAAGTAGCCTTTATGGCGCCAACAGAAATTTTAGCTAAACAACATTATAATTTAGCAAAGAAATTATTTAGTGATAGCATAGAAATTAATCTATTAACTGGCAAAACTGAAAATAAAGAACGCAAAGCTATATTAAAAAATTTATTAAATGGCAAAGTAGATTTATTAATTGGAACCCATTCGCTTTTTCAAGAAAAAATAAATTATAAAAAATTAGGCTTAATAATTATCGATGAACAACATAAATTTGGTGTAAATCAGAGAAAAAAACTCTCAGATAAGGCAGGAAAAAATTGTGATGTATTAGTTATGTCTGCAACACCAATACCTCGTACAATGATAATGACAATTTATGGTGATATGGATACATCAATTATAAAATCCAAGCCTAAAAATAGAAAAGAAATAAAGACTTATAGTAAAAATGATAAAAATATAAATGATGTTATAAATTTTGTTAATAAACAAATCCACTTAGGAAATCAAATATTTTGGGTTTGTCCATTAATTGAGGAGTCTAAGAAAATTGATCATCAGTCATCAATTAAGAGATATGAAAGTCTAAAAAAAATTTTTAGAAATAATGTTGGTTTACTTCATGGATCATTAGAAAAAAATGAAAAAGATCGTATTTTATTAGATTTTCTAAATAAAAAAATTAATCTTATAGTCTCAACTACTGTAATTGAAGTAGGTATCGATTTTCCTAATGCAAATGTAATCGTAATTGAAAATGCTAATAAATTTGGTTTATCCCAACTTCACCAATTACGTGGAAGAGTCGGTCGTGGTGATAAGGAATCGTATTGTATATTGATGTTTAAAACTAATTTAAGTGAAAATGCAAAAAAAAGAATAAAAATTTTAAAATCTAGTAATGATGGTTTTAAAATATCTGAAGAAGATATGAAATTGAGAGGTTATGGTGATCTTCTAGGTTTTAAACAAAGTGGTTTAAAAAATTTCAGATTAGCTGATCCTATTCAAAATCAAGATTTATTTTTTCTAGCAGAGAAAGAAATTAAAAAAATTGAGGATCGTAATGAAAGCTTAGATAAATATTTTCAGTTGTTAAAGCTTTATGATCGAGCGGATATATTAAATGATATAGTTTAATTATTTTGGTGCAGATGTTCCAGCAGAAACTATAAATTTAGACGCTTCCTCAAATGTCATATCCAAATAAACTACATCTTTTTCAGGAAACATTAATAAAAATCCACTTGTAGGATTTGGTGTTGTTGGCAAAAAAACATTTATCAGTTCTTGTTCAGTTTTTTTTGAAATCTCTGTTTTATTTTTTTTTGTTGCAAAACCTACAGCCCATGTTCCTTTCCTTGGATATTCAACTAAAACTACACTTTTCTTATTATCATCTTTGTTTGTAAAGCTCTCGGTCATTTGGGTTATTGCTGAATATATTGTTCTTAAAATTGGAATTCTTTTTAATAAATCATTAATTATTTGAAGTATCTTTTTTCCAATGAACGAGAAAGATAACCCACCAACTATAGTAATAAATAAAACTGATAATAAAATTTCTAAACCTGGTATTGAAAAAGGCAAATAATTATTTGGATTAATCTCAGAAGGTATTATTTTTGATGATACTTGAATTAGAAATTTTGTTAAATAAAGAGTAATTCCTATTGGTATAAGAACAACTACACCAGTTATAAAGTAATTTCTTAATGTAGAACTTAATTTTTTTCTTTTTTTTTTTAAATCAGGCATAAAATATTAATAACTTGAGTAGATTACAAAACTAATAGCTAATACAAACAAAAATGCTAAAATTTTATTGTTTAAGTTCATGAATCTTATATTTATATTATTATAATAAATATTATAAATGAATAGAAGAAAATTTATACAATACTTAGGTTGTGGTTGTGGTGGATTGCTGTTGAATTCATGTGCATCTGTGCCCATCACAGACAGAAAACAACTTAGAATCATACCAGAGGCTAAATTAAATGCTCAAGCATCCCAAATATACGAAAAGATAAAAGAAAAGGAAAAACTTGTTACAAAAGGAAATGATTTAAAAATGATTAAAGATATTGGTAAAAAGATGGAGGATTCTATTGGTGAATATTTCTATCAATCAAATTTAAAAGATCCAACTGTAAATTTTCAATGGGAATATATTTTAATTGATAATAAAAAAATTAAAAATGCTTGGTGTATGCCAGGAGGAAAAATTGCTGTGTATACTGGAATACTAGATGTTACTAAAAATAAGAATGGTCTTGCTGCAATAATGGGTCACGAAATAGCTCATGCAGTAGCAAAACACTCTGTTGAGCGAGCTAGTAGAGGTGTAATCTTAAACACAACAATACAAATTACTGATATTTTAACAGGTGGTAAGGTGAGCCAGGTAAATAGAACTACAGGAATGGATACTGTTGGATTGTTAGCACAATTAGGAATAATGAATCCATTTAGTAGAAAACAAGAGAGTGAAGCTGACTATTTAGGATTAATTTTTTCATCATTATCTGGATACGATATAAGAGAAACAACAAAAATTTGGGATAGAATGAAAGAAGCCAACAAAGGGAAAGCACCGCCAGAGTTTATGAGTACTCACCCTTCAGCAGCTAATAGAATAAAAAAAATTAATGAGTGGATAAATGATGTAACTATAAATTATCCACCAATAAAGCTATCTTAAATTTTATTATCTAATATTTCTTTAGTAAATAAAGATTGTGGAAATTTTTTAATAGTATCTAAACCTTTCATTCCTATTTCTTTTCTTTCTTTATCGTTTTCGATTAGATAAATAATTTTTTCACATATTTGCTCATATTCACATGCACAAATTGAGTCAAGGTATTTATTATTTGATTTTGTATCGCTACCCACCTCACTTACAACTGTGACACCATTTGTAAGTAAATAAAAAACTCTTATAATTTCAAAAATTTTTGAGTCATACATATGCATATTTAAAACTAGTTTTGAATTTGCTATAAGAATATCTCTCTCTTTTTCATATACGCCAAAAACTGTTTTTACTTTTATTTTATTTTCAATTAATTTGTCGATTATATGCTTTCTCCTAGGATTTATTGATCCATAAAATAAAACATCTATATCTTTATCTGTTGATGGTTTAATTCTATTAAGCTCTTTTTGATAGCCTATATTAAAAAGTTTTCCTTCAATATTATTTTTTTTAAATAAAAATTCTAAATTGTAATTACTATAGTCCCAAAATTTAATCTTTTTTGAAGATAAGCTTATTATTCTCTTTTTCCAATTATCATTGATTGACTCTATTTGCTCAGTATTAAAAATTATTGTATTTAAAGGGATCGAGTCTAAAAGATTATCATTTAAAAGATGAGCACCAATTAATATATTTATATTTGAAGGATCTGGGTCAAAGAAGTTAAATGAAATTTGAGCATTTATATTTAAATCTTTACTAGAAAAGTAGATTAATTCAGCGATTTCTTTAAAAGCTAGGTAGTGTATATAATTTTTAGGTTTAATTACACATACGTTAATCATACTTATGGTGAGCCGTGTTGGACTCGAACCAACGACCCATTCCTTAAAAGGGAATTGCTCTACCAACTGAGCTAACGGCCCA
>ENA-OSEY01002834-OSEY01002834.1-marine-metagenome-genome-assembly--contig:-NODE-2834-length-10917-cov-2.277122_pt1 | contig 10917 bp, 8 predicted proteins | sample MGYA00248465_ERZ534230 | MGnify/ENA primary metagenome ERZ534230 (study PRJEB26409, sample SAMN06344110) | marine metagenome | isolation source: Sea water from surface | place: Atlantic Ocean:Southern... | reverse complement strand
TTATTGTCTTATAATTTATTTAGCAGGATTAACTGCAGTTAACCAAGAACAAATTGAAGCTGCCAGAATGGACGGTGCTTCTGGGTGGATTCTCTTTAGGTATATTGTACTGCCTCAATTATGGCCTGCTACATTTGTAGCTTTTGTAGTAACGATTATAGGTGCTCTTAGAACAGACTCTTTTGATATGACACAAATTATGACTGAAGGTGGCCCAGGTCGTGGAGCATCGGATGTTATGTCTAGGTATATGTTCCAGAAAACCTTATTTGACCAAGACTATGGTTATGGGGCAACCATTGCGGTCATTCTTTTTTTAATCATGCTCGTTTTTATAGCGATTTTTATTCAACAAATGATAAGCCGTGACGAGGAGGCATAGAAATGTTTCCTAGACCAATAGAGACATGGAATCCTTCGGCTCGGGCTCTGTATATTCTGTCAGTCTTAATTGTTCTGCTTGGTTGGTTACTGCCTTTAATCATTATTTCAATAGCCAGCTTCATGACAGCTGATCAGTTAAATTCTGGAGGCCGTGGTCTGAACATGCCCAGTCCATTTTCTGTAGATGGCTGGACCATTGCTATAAAAAACGACGAGTTTAGAGGCTCTTTTATAAATTCTTTCTTCATTGTTCTCCCAGTCGTTGCAATTTCAGTAGGATTGGCGACTATGGCAGGCTTTGCTCTTTCTAAATATCGCTTTCGTGGGCAGTTACTTATCTTCGCAATATTTATTGGTGGAAATTTCGTGCCGTTCCAAATTCTCATGGTTCCAGTCCTCAGACTAACACAAGACCTCGGGATCTATAATACTAAGTGGGCCTTAATTTTTTTCCATGGCGCATTTCAAACAGGTTTTTGTGTCTTTTTCATGCGAAACTTCATTGCTCAGCTTCCATCAGAACTTTTAGAAGCAGCAAGAGTTGAAGGTGCTTCCGAGTGGAAAATATTTACTCGCATAGTTCTTCCTTTAGTTAAACCCGCAATTGCTGCTCTGTCTGTTCTAATTTTTACATTTGTTTGGAATGACTTTTTCTGGAGTTTAGTCCTGACACCTGCGAGTCCAGACGGGATGCTCGCGCCAGCTGGTCTAAGTAATATTATAAGAGGACGCTTTTATAATGCTTGGAACGTCATGGCTGCTGGATCAATGCTCGTTGCTCTACCGCCAGTGATTATGTTTTTTCTTTTACAAAAACAATTTATTGCTGGCCTCACTCTGGGAGCGAATAAAGGCTAAAAAAGTAAAGGCCCCTATGCAGGGGCCTTATAAATTAAATATTTAAAGAGTTAAAACCTTAAAGCGCGCCAAAAATTCTAGTACGCTCTTCCTCTATCTCTTCCAAGATATCCATCATATCGTCTGGATTAAGCATGAAGTCTTGAAAGCCCTGCATCCCAGCAGATGCCATTTCAGGTGTTGTATCACGGTCATAGAACTGAGCTGTCTTCGACGCAGCTAATACCGCAGCACCTTTTTTCAGAAAACGGTCATCCAAAGGTGCCGCATCTTTATGTGTTGGAAGGTTTTGGATTGCGCCTGCTATCGCCTCAATATTCTCAGCTTGAGCAACAAACTCTAAAAACTTCTTTGCGTTATCTTTGTTTTGAGCATTCGCAGGCATAAAAATTAGATCCGTAGGTGCATCTTCACCCCGAGCCATTCCAGGATTTATATCAGGGAATTGCCAGTAATCTAAGTTATCCTGTGTTTCTTGAGGTAGGTTTGGAACTAAGAAGTTACCCATAAGATACATAGCCGCTTCGCCGTTTATAAGTGCCGGCTGAGCTTCTTGCCAAGAATAGTTTTGGTGGTTATCAATGAAGCACCCGGCATCTAAAGCCTTTCTCCAGTTCTTCATTGTGTTGACGACACCTTCATCTGTGTACTTGATTTTACCAAGCATTAGATTGATGTGGTAATCCAAACCATTTGTTCGCATGTTGAGATAATCAAACCATCCTGCAGCAGTCCATAGGTATTTGGTTCCGATTGTAACACCTTTTACTCCTTTTGAGCTCAAGCTTTCACATGCTGCCAAAAGTTCATCATACGTGTTGAACTCGCTTATGCCATTTGCTTTCATGATATCTGAACGGATATATAATCCCCACTGATAATACGCAAATGGCAAACCATATTGCTTACCGCCAAAAGTTACAGACGGCATTGTTGAAGCCATCCCTTCCTCTAAGCCAGCATTTTGCCAAACACTTGAAATATCGCCAAACAATCCGTCATTTACAAAGCCTGCCATTCTGTTGCCTGCAAACCAGAAGCCAATATCAGGCCCTGTATCTGCAACTAGAAAATTTCTTATAGCTGTTTTGTAAGCTTCATGTTCAATTGTGTTTAATTCAACATTAATGTCAGGATTAGCTGCTTTAAATTTGTCAACCAAGTCTGCAACAGCAGCCATTGGAGCTCCATCGGACTGGTTAGAAGAAATTACCAGGTTTCCTCCCGCCAAGCTAAGCGTTGGCAAGGCTCCCAAGGCGACAGCCGTCACAGCCTTTTTTAAAAATGATTTCATGTTAATCTCCCTGTTCATTTTTATAGCACATATCGTTTACGTTAGCGCTGCCATGTCAAGAGCTAAATCGTAAAACGTCATATGATTTATCAAATAACGATTTAAATGGTAATATTGACTGCCAACTCTTGGTTTTCACAGTTAGATTATTCTAATCACACTAGACTTTAACACCAATTATTCCTATCAGAACTCAAGCAGAGGAAAATTTAAATTGGCAACTAAAGTTTTAATTTTAGGTGGAGGTTTTTCAGGGTTCTTTACCGCTCGACACCTCAAAAAGCTTTTAAAAAATAAAGTCTCCATTGAACTAATAAACAAGGAAAATTATTTTGTTTTTCAACCGCTACTTCCAGAAGTGGCTGGCGGCTCAATCTCAGCTCAAAATGCTGTTTCTCCTCTAAGATTTCTCATTCGCGATATTAAAATTCGTAAGGCAGAAGTGGAAAGCATAGATAGGGAAACTCAGACCGTAACGATATTTCAAGGCGTCCAAAGACGCCCCACTCATTTACACTACGATCATCTAGTTATCGCTTTGGGCTCAGACAGCGATTTGTCGCGCACTCCTGGACTGCAAGAACATGCATTGACCATGAAAACACTAGATGATGCAAGAAAGTTAAGAGCTCATATCATCGAAAGGCTTGAACACGCGGACATAACACAGTTGCCAGAGGTCAAAGAAGGAGCCCTTACATTTACAGTTATTGGTGGCGGCTTTTCGGGAATAGAAACTGTTGGAGAAATAAAAGATTTGATTGATCGATCTCTAAAATATTATCCCAACATTAAGGCCTCAGAGATACGGGTTGTCCTCTTAGAATTTGCAGATCGGGTCCTTAATGAAATGCCAGCATCTTTGGCCGAGTACGCTGTTGAAAAGTTAAAAAAACGGGGTGTAGAATTACAGCTTAGCGTGGGAGTTTCTGAATGCACAGGAACACAATTGGTAACCACTACAGGAGAAGTCATCAATACCCGGACTATCATAGCAACTATAGGAAACTCTCCTTCGCCAGTGATAAAAAAATTTCCTATTGCTCAAGAAAATGGCCGCATTCTTGTAGATCAAAACCTTAAAGTAAAAGAGACAGATAACATATGGTCTATTGGTGACTGCGCAGTTATTCCACTAACTGAAAAACCAGAAGGCAGAGATGATTTTGCACCTCCGACTGCACAATTTGCAGTGAGAGAAGCTAGAACTCTGGCACAAAACATCAAAGCTTTAATGGAAAACAAACCACTTAAACCATTTAAGTATAACTCTAAAGGAGCTCTCGCCTCACTTGGTGCCGGAAGAGGTGTTGCAGAAATTTTTGGAATAAAATTAACTGGGAGGATCGCCTGGTTGATATGGCGTGCCTATTATATCTTGTTTTTACCAGGTATTCCGACGAAAATTTCAGTGCTTTGGAATTGGATTATGGATAGCATGTCACCTCGGTCTGTCGTGCAATTGTATTCAGAAAAAACACCTGAGGCTCGTTACATCCACTATCGTGCCGGCGATCGCGTATACGAAATAGGCTCAAAATCTGACGGTTTCTACACGATAATAAGCGGAAAAATTAAGATAACTGGTGTTGATGCTGACACTGGAAAAGAAAATAGCAGGAGTTTAATCGCTGGAGACCATTTTGGAGAGAGGCTTTTGTTAGGCGCAACGAGACGCGTTGCGACGGCAGTCGCCGAGGAAGACACAAAAGTTTTGGTTTTTACCCAACAAGAGTTCTTAAAATTTGCTGAGGGGCTTCCATTTTTTAAAAAATATTTTGAAGAACACATGAAAGCATCAGGCTTGGACAAAAAAGAGATTCAGTAATATCCAATCTTTGCTAGTGTCGATGTGTCGGCCTAATCAAAATAATTACTTTATTGGAAAGTTCCAGCAAGGCTTGATAACCTATTGTATGCAGAGTAAAGAGCAATCTGAATTCCCGACTTGGAGTATAAAATGGCAAAGCTTGTAACTATCTTTGGTGGATCAGGTTTTATTGGCAGATACATCGCTCGCAGAATGGCTAAGCAAGGCTGGCGCGTTCGCGTAGCATCTCGCCATCCTAACGAAGCGCTGTTCGTAAAAACTTTTGGGACTGTAGGTCAAGTTGAACCAGTTTTCTGCAACATAAGGGATGACGCATCTGTAGCTGAAGTATTGGATGGCGCAGACGCAGCCGTTAACTGCGTAGGTATTCTGATCGAAGACAAAAATAATACATTTTCTGCGGTACAGTACAGCGGTGCAGAACGCATAGCCAGGCTATCAAAAGAACTAGGAATAAAATCTCTCGTCCACATTTCTGCAATTGGTGCCGATGAAAATTCAACCAGTATTTATTCTACAACAAAAGCGAAAGGGGAAAATGCTGTCATCTCCAATTTTCCTAGCGCAATAATCCTAAGACCATCAATTGTTTTTGGTACAGAAGATCAATTCTTTAATCGATTTGCAAAGATGGCAACAATCGCACCTTTATTACCGTTGGTTGGCGCTGATACACGTTTCCAACCGGTCTATGTAGACGATGTTGCAAAAGCAGCAGAATTCGCTCTAATGGGTTCAGTCAAAAAAGGGACCTATGAATTAGGAGGGCCTGAAATTAATAACTTTCGAGGCCTCATGGCTCTGATGCTCAAAATAATTAAGCGCCGACGATTGGTAATCAATACTCCTAGATTTATCGCTAAGCTAATGGCATTTGGCCTATCAACTCTTCAGATCCTAACTTTAGGCATTTTTAAGAATTCCATTATAACATCAGACCAAATAGAAAATTTAGGAATTGATAATATTGTATCTACTAACGCAAAAGGATTTAAAAAATTAGGAATAGATCCTTTAGACATGGCATCTATTTTACCAGATTATTTGTGGCGATACAGACCGTCAGGTCAGTATGATGCAATAAAAGACTCTGCGAAAAATCTAAGATCTTAAATTATGCGTATAGGCATAATCTTACTTTGTTTCGCCTACGTAATTAGCCAGTTTTTCCGAAGCTTTTTAGCTGTACTCAGCGAACAATTGCACCTTGATCTGGGAGCCACATCAGACGACCTGGCTCTTTCTATGGGATTTTGGTTCTTAACTTTTTCTTTAATGCAAATTCCTGTTGGAACAGCACTGGATAAAATCGGCCCTAAACTTACAGGCAGTTTATTGTTTTTGATAGGTGGAGCAGGAGGCACTATAGTTTTTGCTCTATCGTCAAATCCACTGCATGTAACAATCGCAATGGGTTTGATTGGAGTGGGCTGTTCGCCAGTTTTAATGGGATCTTATTTTATTTTTGCAAGGATATATGATCCAAAAATTTTTGCTAGCCTGGCTGCATTAATGATAGGTGTTGGGTCATTAGGTAATTTAGCGGGTGCCGCGCCCCTTGCTCTTGTAGTAGAACTAATAGGCTGGCGTTCTTTTATGCTATATCTTGGATTGTTTAGTGTCCTATTAGCTGTAGGTTTATACTTTTTTGTCAAAAACCCAGAAAAGTCAGAAAACTTGGATAAAGGAAATTTTTTTGACTTGCTTAAAATTCGTCAATTATGGTTCATACTTCCCTTAGTCTTTATCCATTATGCGCCAGTAGCCGGAATAAGAGGCTTGTGGATAGGGCCTTACATTAATGATAATTTTTACAGCGCAAGCAACTTGGCATTTGCTACAACTGCGATGAGCTTGGCAATGATCGCTGGAACGTTTGCCTATGGACCAATGGATCGAGTTTTTAGCACAAGAAAGTGGATAATTTTTATCGGCTCTTCAGTGAGCTTAGTCTCTCTTATTAGTTTAGCATTATTCAATGAAATTTCGTTTAACGTGGCAGTATTTTTATTTTGCACCCTTGGATTTTTTGGAATGTCATATCCATTAATGATCGCTCACGGCCGAAGTTTTTCGCCAGAAAACTTAACTGGCAGATGCGTAACTTTGCTAAACATGTTTGCAATTGGAGGGGTTGGAATTTTCCAATTTTTGACAGGTAGAATATTTAGCAAATTAACAGAAGTTCATAATAATAATCATGAAGCGTATACGATTATCTTTTTATTTTATGCATCGGCTTTATTTTTGGGTTTAATTTTGTATTTAAAGTCAAAAGACCGTCTAGATTAAAAGTCTTCCACAATTTGAAAACCTAGTGTAAGCACTGCGCGTTAGCCTAATTTGCTGGTTAAATTAAGATTAAAGGAGCCCAATTTATGGGGTACAAAATTGTAGTGGTAGGAGCCACTGGGAATGTCGGCCGTGAAATGTTGAACATTTTATCAGAAAGACAATTTCCAGTTGATGAAATAGTAGCGCTAGCAAGCCGGCGATCCTTGGGTACCGAAGTTAGTTTTGGGGATCAAACACTTATTACAAAAGATCTTGAAACATTTGATTTTAAGGGCTGGGACATTGCCCTTTTTGCTATAGGTTCTGATGCTACAAAAAAATTCGCCCCAAAAGCTGCCGCGACAGGTTGTGTCGTCATAGATAACAGCTCACTTTATAGATACGATCCTAGCGTTCCTCTTATTGTTCCAGAAGTAAACCCTGAGGCAATCTCAGAATACTCAAAAAAGAATATAATCGCCAATCCAAACTGTTCTACAGCCCAGATGGTTGTTGCGTTAAAACCTCTCCATGACCGCGCACGAATAAAGCGTGTCGTAGTGAGTACCTATCAATCTGTATCAGGCGCAGGCAAAGAAGGTATGGACGAACTTTGGGATCAAACAAAATCCATTTACAACCCCGTGACCGATGTGCCCCCTTCCAAATTTACAAAGCAAATTGCATTTAACGTTATTCCGCACATTGATAAATTTCTTGATGATGGAAGCACAAAAGAAGAGTGGAAAATGGTGGCAGAAACAAAAAAAATAATTGATGCCTCTATTAAGGTCACAGCAACCTGTGTGAGAGTCCCTGTATTTGTCGGTCACTCTGAGGCCATTAATATTGAATTTGAAGATTTCTTGGATGAAGACGAAGCGCGCGATATTCTTCGGGAAGCTCCCGGCATCATGGTGATTGATAAACGCGATGACGGTGGATACGTAACACCAATTGAATGTGCCGGCGACTATGCAACATTCATTAGTCGCTTACGCCAAGACAGTACTATTGAAAATGGTTTAAACCTTTGGTGCGTTTCTGATAACCTACGCAAAGGTGCCGCTTTAAATGCCGTCCAAATAGCGGAGACACTAGGGCAAAGAGTTCTTAAAAAAGGATAGCTATTGGCGGTCTAGAATCCTAACATCCTATGGCTTTTAGTCTAAGGGATCGATAGACAACTTTAGAATAAGTCCCTTGATAGCCATTGCAAAACAACATCTATTATAAGAATATTTTATAGTCACTGAGTACAAAATTGAGGCTAAGCAAAATGAAGTTTGCTGAAACAAGAAATAACGCTGTACCAACATACTGTGTTTCTACCGATACACTTTTAGAGGTTTCTGCGACTTTCGACCAAACTGTTAAAGAATGGATACAGAAAAACCATTTTCTTGGATCTATAGGCCAATCTGTTTTATGCCCAACTAAAGAAGGTGAGATGATTGCACTCCTGGGCATGGGGAATAAAAACTCCAGAAAAAGATCGCGGTTTTCATTAGCAGCTGCTGCAAAGTCGCTTCCAGCGGGATCCTACGAAATTTTAAACCCAGAGGCAGTAGAAAACTTCGAGATTGAGGCACTTGGGTGGCTCATGAATAGTTATATTTTTGATAAATATAAAAATAAAAAAGATACCCATGCCTATCTGGTTGAACCGAAAACAATTAATTCCAAGCGCATCTTACAGATTGCTGAAGCAGAAGCTTTTGCCAGAGATTTAATAAACACTCCTACCTCCGATATGGGCCCTGAAGATTTAGCGTTGGCAGCAAAATCTTTGGCTAATAAATTTAATGCCCACTATTCAGAAATTGTTGGAGAAGAACTAATTGAGCAAAATTTTCCTCTAATTCATGCAGTTGGACGTGCATCTTCCCAAGAACCTAGGTTGCTAAGAATTAAGCACGGAAATAATGGTCCAAAGGTGACATTGGTAGGAAAAGGGGTTTGTTTTGACACTGGTGGTTTGAATATAAAACCAGGCCGTTCAATGGGTCTTATGAAGAAAGATATGGGAGGAGCAGCAAATGTTTTGGCACTTGCCTCCATGCTCTTATCTACTGATGTGAATATTCAATTAACCGTACTCATACCAGCCGTAGAAAATTCCATTTCTGGGAATTCATTCCGTCCAGGTGATATTTTAAAATCCAGAAACGGATCCACTGTCGAAATTAATAATACTGATGCAGAAGGACGACTTGTGCTCGCAGATACCCTCTCTCTAGCCAGTGAGGAAAACCCAGATCTCTTGATATCCATGGCAACGCTCACTGGTGCAGCTCGTGTTGCTGTGGGTTCAGACCTTGCTCCTTTTTTTACTGAAAAAAACGATGTGAGTGAAATTCTGAAAGCTTCAGGGGAGGCTCAAAGTGATCCTGTGTGGCCTCTACCATTTTGGGACCCTTACGAAAAACTGATTGAACCAGAACATGCTGACTTGGATAATGCTCCAAGTGGCGGCTTTGGTGGAGCCATCACAGCAGCATTATTTTTACGCCGTTTTGTTTCAAAGCCCAGTTCATATATTCACTTTGATATATACGCTTGGTCAGAAACAAATAAACCGGGCCTATCAAAAGGTGGGATAACACAGGGACCTAGAGCCATACTCCATGCGCTTCCCAAAATCCTAGATTTGTAAAATGGATCCGCGTCTGACACCCGCTAATGAAATTGTTGCCTGCTCTTCACTAAAAGGTCAGATACAGCATAGTAATTTTGTTGAAGGAAAAAATTACCAAATTAGTGTTCCATTTGTCGACTTACTCAATGAACCAAATGGCAAAAGAAATCGTCAACTCATTTTCGGTTCAAAAATAAAATGTTTTTATCAAGATGAAAATTGGGCATTTATTCAAAATACTTATGATAAATATGTAGGGTATGTCCCGCGAAATACTGTAAGTTTAGAGACTGCAAAAACCCATGTGATATCAGCACCTCTTGCGCATGTTTTTTCAGAACCAAATATAAAATCTAGTAATACAGAGATGCTGCCATTAGGAGCAGAAGTTCTAGGGAAACAGTTTGAAAATGGGTTTTTAGAAACTAAACTGGGCTGGATTTCAAATCTACATTTAAAACTTAAAACAGAGCTTCCTAAGGACCCTGTTGGAATTGCGAAACTATTTCTAAATACACCTTATTTATGGGGAGGAAACACATGTTTAGGCATAGATTGCTCAGGCCTTATTCAGATCTCGATGCTACTTTGTGGTTTAAATTGTCCAGGCGATAGTGATCAGCAATTGAATTCTATTGGCCAAAGTATTGATATTGGCTCACCACAAAAAAAAGGTGATATTCTTTTTTGGAAAGGACATGTAGCATGGGTTCTTAATGAAGCACAGATTTTACATGCTAACGCGTATCATATGACTACAGTAATTGAAAAAACAAGTGACGTTATAGAAAGAATAAAAAGCCAAGAGGGTAATAACATTGTTGCCCACAAAAGATTGATAGGAGAGTTGTATGAGTGATCCATTTTTTTTACCAATTTCAGGTTTTGATCTCCCTCGTTTTGCTGGTGTGCCTACTTTTATGCGGCTTCCACATGTTTCACTCGATGAAGCAAGGATTCAAGATGTAGAAATTGGTATTATTGGCGTTCCATGGGATAGTGGAACAACAAACAGACCAGGACCACGTCATGGCCCTCGCCAGTTGCGAGACGCATCAACGATGATAAGAGCGGAGCATCCTGTCTCAGGGGTAAGGCCCTATGAAAGATCAAATTGCGCAGACCTAGGCGATGTTTCAATAAACCCAGCTGATATTGAAGATAGCATGAACAGGATTACAGCCTTTTATAACAAAGTCTTGGGAAAAGGAATCAAGCCCCTAACAGCTGGGGGAGATCATTTGACCTCCTTACCTGTTTTGAGAGCTCTAGCAGATAAAGCTCCCTTAGGAATGATACATTTCGACAGTCATACAGACCTTTTCCATAGTTACTTTGATGGAACAATGTTCACTCATGGAACACCATTTCGCCGTGCTGTTGAAGAAAATCTCCTTGACCCGAAGAGAGTTGTTCAAATTGGAATTCGGGGAACTCAGTATGATACCGAAGATTTAGATTTTGCTAAGTCAGTTGGAATTAGGGTTATAAAAATTGAGGAATTTTTTGACCGGGGTATTCAAGATGTAATGGCAGAAGCTAGGGAGATAGTTGGTGAGAAAGAGACTTATGTTTCTTATGATATTGATTTTATCGACCCAGCATTTGCTCCAGGTACGGGAACAAATGCTGGGTCGA
>ENA-OSEY01002832-OSEY01002832.1-marine-metagenome-genome-assembly--contig:-NODE-2832-length-10921-cov-12.231280_pt1 | contig 10921 bp, 11 predicted proteins | sample MGYA00248465_ERZ534230 | MGnify/ENA primary metagenome ERZ534230 (study PRJEB26409, sample SAMN06344110) | marine metagenome | isolation source: Sea water from surface | place: Atlantic Ocean:Southern... | reverse complement strand
CGTTCATAATCATACATTTCCATACATAACTATAATATTAAGAGGAGGATATTGGGAAACATTAAGTACAGGAAAGTTTTGGAGACCTCCTGGCTATATTGGTTTTAGATCAGCAAACAATTTACATAGAGTAGATTTAAAACCTGGTACTAAACCTTTGACATTATTTATATCTGGCCCATTTGGATTAAGAAAAGGACCAAGATCAGAATATGGGATTGATTTTAAAACAAAAAAAAATTGATGTTTAAAAAACTTGAAGAAAAATTTAGACTTCATTGTAATGCAAGAAACTTAGAATTAAATCCAAATCAGATTTTCGTAATTAAAAAATTAGAAAATTATTATAAAGATAATTTTAGATCTCCTATTTTTAGTTTTTTTTCAAAAGAAGTTTCAAAAAAAAGTTTTTATCTTTGTGGAGATGTAGGTGTTGGAAAAACTATGATACTAGATTTTTTTTTCAATCTTTTAGATCAAAAAAAACAACGGCTTCATTTTAATGAATTTATGTTAAATTTTCATAACTTTGTACATGAAAACAAAAACAATAATGAAGAAAACGTAGTAAGCATTTTTGTTAAAGATTTGAAATCTAAATTTTCCTTAATTTTTTTGGATGAGTTTCAAGTAACAAATATTGTAGATGCGATGATATTAGGTAAATTGTTTCAGGAAATATTTAGTCAAAATATAAAAGTTATTGTGACGTCTAATACAAAAATATCTGAATTATATAAAGATGGACTTCAAAGAGATCAATTTAAACCTTTTATTAATATCATGTTGGAAAAATCGATAGAACATGAACTCATAATTGATGATGATTATAGAAAAACAAAAGAAAATCAAAAACAAAGATATTTTTATCCATTAAATCAAGAGACTAATTTTAAGATAAACAAATTTTCTAGAACAATTACTAAAAATAAAAGATTATCATCAGAAATTTTGAATATAAAAGGAAGAAATTTTGAGATTAAAAACTTTTACGAGGGAATATCTAGGTTTGATTTTGATGATTTATGTGACCAAAATTTGGGATCGGAAGATTATTTGAAAATTGCTGAGAATTCTAATTTTATGATAATTGAAAAAATTCCAGAATTTAATGATATTAATTCAAATCAACAACAAAGATTTATAACATTAATTGACATTATATATGACAAAAATGTTCCATTAGCAGTAACTGCTAAAAATAGTCTAAAAAAATTTACTACCTCTAAATCATTAGAGGAACCATTTAAACGAACAATTAGTCGTTTATACGAATTAACATCAATGGATTTTAAAATATGAAGCAAGAATTTTATAATTTACAAATAAATACAGACGGCCAAAAATTATATGAATTTACAGATCAAACTATTCAATGGATAGAAAAAAATAATTTTAAGAATGGAATTTTGAATTTGAGTATTCAACATACAAGTGCTTCAATAATTATTCAGGAAAATGCTGACCCAGATGTTCAAACTGATTTGATTAATTATTTTGATAAATTAGTCCCAATGAATAATAAGTTATATATTCATACCACTGAGGGAAAAGATGATATGCCAGCTCATATAAAATCAGCCTTAACTAATAATCAAATTTCTTTGAGTATAAAAAATGGTAAATTGTTACTTGGAACGTGGCAGGGCATATATCTCTTTGAACATAGACTTAACCCACAAAAAAGAATTATTATTCATCACTTTTTAGGAGAGACTTAATTTTTTTTTAAACTTTGAAAAGCTTTTAGTGCAGCAACACGTGCTTGTTCATGTATTACTATTGGTTTAGGATAGCTCTTTCCTATAATTGTTTTTATTGCCTCTTGATATTTTATTTCCATTTCCCAAGGTTTGTGAATAAATTTTTTTGGAACTTTTTCTAATTCTGGAACCCATTTTTTTACATAAATTCCGTCTTTATCAAACTTTTCTCCCTGAAGAATAGGATTAAAAATTCTGAAGTATGGCGCAGCATCAGCTCCACAACCTGCAACCCACTGCCATTGTGCAACATTATTGGCTTTATTAAAGTCAAGTAAGCAATTTCTAAAATGTTTTTCTCCTTCGGTCCAATTTATCCTTAAATGTTTTACTAAAAAGGATCCAACTACCATTCTTATTCTATTATGCATCCACCCAGTTTCATAAAGTTCTCTCATTCCAGCATCAACAATTGGATAACCAGTCATTCCAGATTTCCATGCTTTTAAAAATTTTTCACTTTTAACCCAAGGAAATTTGTCAAATTCTTTTCTATAATTCCCTCTTAAAAATTCTGGGAAATAATTAATTAAGCTGTGTGAAAATTCTCGCCACCCTAATTCATTAATATATTTTCTATAACCAATTCCTTTTGATTTGATTTCACTACATTTTTTCCAAATTGTATTAACGTGAATTTGTCCATGCTTTATATATGGTGATAGTTTTGATGTACCTTCAATTGAAGGATAGTCTCTTGCGGTTCCGTAATCTTTTATTTTATTTTCAATTAAGTTATTTAAAATTTTTTTTGAGTCATTTTCAGAAACTTTCCAATAATTCTCAAACTTTTTGTACCAATCTTTCTTTGGAAGAATATCTTTAGCCGCTATGCAATTTTTAAATAATAAAAATGTTTTTGAATTTTTTTTGATAATATAATTTTTGCTAGGAGGTAATCCCAAAAATTTTTGTTCAGCATTTCTCCAAAAAGGAGTAAATACTTTAAATGGAGTTCCATCGTTTTTAGTTATTTCTTGAAATTCATTTAAAATATTTCCTTTAAAATATTTAAATTCAATTTCATTTTTAATTAAAATATCTCTTATTTTTTTTCCTTTAGCAATTACATCAGGTTCATAAATTTTATTCCAATATATTGAAACATTATCTTTTTTTTTAATTTTAGAAAAAACTTCCAACTCATCTCCTTCTAATATTTGAAGGTTAATTTTGTATTTAGATAATTCTGATTTAAAAGACTCTAAAGATTTAAAAAGCCACCATTTTTGAGCTTCTCTTTTATTATCAAAGTCGTTTTTGTTATAAATATAAAGAGCAAGTACACCCTCGTGATTTTGAGTGGCATAAGAAAGAGCAGGGTTATGCTCTATTCTAAAATCTTCTCTAATCCATGTAATAGCATTTTTTGTCATAGAAATTTTTATTTTCTACCTTTTGATAGCAGCTGTTTATAAAGTTTTACATCTGCATTTCCTTCGCATCCAATTACTAAAATATTTGACTTTTTACTAAGATTTATCATTTTTTTTGCTTTAATATTGTTACAAATCCCAATTAAAGCAATTACCCCAGGAGCTGCGCATTCTCCACCTGTAATAGAGGTCTTACTAAACTTTTTATCTTTTAAACCAGCAATAGTTTTGGCAATATCTTTATCAGAAATTGAAACACAACAATTGCTGGCTTTTTTTAATACTTGCCAAGGTACAAGAGACATCTCATTACAAGACATACCTCCCATGATACTTTCTTTTTTAATTCTTATTTTTTTTAATTTATTACTTTTAATACTTTGAAGAACACAGTCTGCTCTATCAGGTTCAACTATAATAATTTTAGGTATTTTTTTAAAATATTTTGCTACCCCAGCAACAACGCCAGCTGCTAATCCGCCGACACCAGCTTGAAGAAATATATGTGTTATATATTGATTAGTCTGTTTAGAAATTTCTTTAATCATAATTGAATATCCTGCCATAGTAAGTTGAGGAATATATCTATAATTTTTTGTAGACACGTCTTGGACTATCTTCCAATTATTTTTTTTTGACATTTTTTGGCATTCTCTTAATGAGTCCTCATAATTTCCTTTTACTCTTATTACTTCTGCACCAAATTTCTTTATTTCTTTAACTCTATTTTCACTTACATACTGACTTACAAAAATTTTACATTTTAAATTTAATCTTTGAGCACCCCATGCAACTGACCTACCATGATTACCAGCTGTTGCAGAGGAGATAATTATATTTTTTTTTCCCTTAGATATTTTTTCTACAGCATAAGCACCACCCAAAGCCTTAAAAGATTTTAAGTGAAATCTCTTAGATTCATCTTTGTAAAAAATATTATTTAAGTCTAATTTTTTTTGTAATTTATCAAGTTTTAAAAGAGGAGTATTGTTATAATTTTTCCATTTAGAAATTGAATTGTATGCATTTGTTAGCATTAATGAAGGAACATTCTTTAAGATATAACTTCTATTAAATATAAAATTATTATTTAATAAAAATTTTGATAACTTCCAACTCTTAATATTTTTAGTGTAGTCCACTTTAGCAATCTAAAGTATTTTGACTTTCCCATTTTGTAATGGGTTTTGATTTATCGAATTTTTCTTGATTATCAAAGTCTTCAATTTCTGAATTTCTCAATTTAATATAGCTATTTATTACCTCTTTTCCAAAAGTTTTATTCATTTCTTTATTATTTTTTAGTTGATCAAGAGATTGTTTTAATTCATCTGGAAGTTTTGGAAGATTAGGATATTTTTTATAATCTGTGTACATGTTACAATTTAATGGTTTGCCAGGATTAATTTTATTTTTTAAACCATGTAAACCGGCGGCTAATACTCCTGCCTGTAATAAATAAGGATTTGCAGATCCATCCATTAATCTTAGTTCAAATCTTCCTGGATCTGGAATTCTTATCATGTGGGTTCTATTATTTCCTGTATATGAAATGCTACTCGGCGACCATGAAGCACCAGATTTTGTTGGAGGAGCATTTATTCTTCTATAGCTGTTAATTGTAGGATTAAAAAATGCCGATAAAGAAGAAGCATTTTTAATTACTCCTCCTAAAAAGTTATACGCCATTTTGCTTAAACCAAGTTTGTCTGATTTATCTAGAAATTTATTCTTTTTACCTTGCCAAACAGAAATATGTGCATGGCAACCATTACCTGTTAAGTTTTGAAATGGTTTTGGCATAAAAGTTGCTCTTAATCCATGTTTTTCAGCAATAGTTTTTACCATGTACTTAAAGAAAGTGTGTCTATCAGCTGTAGTTAAACAATCTGAATAATCCCAATTCATTTCAAATTGGCCATTTGCATCTTCATGATCGTTTTGATATGGACCCCATCCCATTTCAATCATGCAGTCACAAATTTCTTTAATTAAGTCATATCTTCTCATTAAAGCTGATTGATCGTAACAAGGTTTTGACTGTGTGTCTCTTGGATCTGCAATAGAATTTCCATCAGGTGATATAAGAAAATATTCACATTCAACACCAGATTTCATTATTAGACCTTTTCTACTTAATTCTTTTATTTGTTTTTTAAGCATTACCCTTGGAGATGCATCGACTGGTTTTCCATTCATCCATAGGTCTGATGCTAACCATCCAACTTCTTTATTCCAAGGTAGTTGGATTAAACTATCTGGGTCAGGAATACCAAACATATCAGAGTCTGCTGGCGTCATATCTAACCAAGCAGCAAATCCTGCAAATCCTGCACCTGTTTCTTGCATGTCCTTTATTGCGTGTGCAGGCACTAACTTAGATCTTAAAACTCCAAATAAATCGACAAAGCTAATTAAAAAATATTTGATTTTTTTTTCTCTTGCAATTTTGAAAAGGTTTTTTGGCATTATTTAATTTAACATAATCATTTTAAAAAGGAGAAAATTGTTTCTTTATAATAAATAAGATTGACTATAATGATTACTATAACAGCTATTATTGCTCCATACTTAGCTTTTGGAAAAGCTACACCACGCATTTTCCTTGGTCTAAGTTCCTCATTATTATTTTCTTCTGACATTTTTTTATATTAAAAAGGGCGCCTCAAATTAATGAAGCGCCCAAATTTTAGTTTTTATTACCAATCAGTAATATTGCTTTTATGGTCATTTGGACCGTGTCTTTTTCTCGCCAATCTTTCAAGTTCATCACTTTCAGATTTTGAAGTTAAGACATGCCAACCTACCCATATAATGATAGCAAGTATCACTAATAAGCCTTCACTAGATCCTGCACCAGGATAAATAGCACCTGCAACTTGATCTGCAGGTTTATTTAGGTGATCAATCCAGTTTGTAACTGTTGCCATATTTTCCTCCTTTACCTGGTTGCGGACGCAACTGCTTTTTCATCTGATTTAGCAGTCTCCATTATTTCATAGTCTAATCCAGCTATTTCAACTTCACGCGGAATTCTAAGTTTACCCATTCCGTGTAAAACTTTAGCTATGATGTAGCCTGGGATAAGTCCAAGAACAACAAACATAATTATTGCTCCAATGAACATTCCAAGTGGATTTATAGCAGCATAAGTTGTTCCGTCCCACATAGCTCCAACACTATAACCAGATGATGGATAACCATTTAGAACAAAACCACATATAACTAAACCAATAAATCCTGCATAACCATGAACTGCTACTGCACCTACTGCATCATCAATTTTGAACTTACGTTCAACCCAGTAATGTAGTTTGTACGAAATAACAACACCGATCATACCTATGATCATTGATTGTATTGGATGATATAAATCATTTCCAGCTGAAGCACAGATGATACCCGCTAGTCCACTAGAGTAGGTCCAGAAAGGATCACCTTTAGCAATCCAGTATCCAGCTAATAAGCCTCCTGATAATGACATCAAGAAGTTAAAAGTAATACCACTTAGTGTAGTCGGAGTTACATATATGTTTGTAGCTGTCCAGTATGAAATACCTTCCATACCATACTCAGGTCCAAGATCAAATATCGGTATATTACATGCCGCATAGAATCCCCAGAAACCAGTATAAATCAGAAATAATCCAATTGTTACTAGCCAAGGATTTCTTGGCCCTATATTTCTTGGTTCACCACTTGATGAGAATTTTCCAATTCTAGGTCCTAAAACCATTAGAACTCCAAGAGCAAATCCACCCGCAATCGCATGAATTACTCCTGATGCATATGCATCGTGGTATCCTAAAATTTTAAGCATCCAACCATCAAAATGCCATCCCCAAGCAGCATCGATTGTCCAGAAAACAGAACCAATTGCTATTGCTAAAATACCAAAAGCAAAAGTTGTTATTCTTTCAATAATCGCTCCTGAAACGATAGATGCAGCAGTCCAAGAAAATAATAAAAAAGCAGCCCAGAAAACACCATTGATGTGATCTCCAAGGTTAATTGCCATTATACTACTTGTTGCCACCTGAAATTTTGCACTAAACAAACTATCATCAGTGATTAAAGCTGTACTTTCGTTCATTATTGAAGGTGCTATCCCAGGTCCTGTTGGGAAAGCCCAGTAAATCCACCAACCAAATAAAAACCAAGTCACTGTTACCAGTGGTATTAGCATTGTATTTTTCATTAGAGTGTGTTGGTGATGTTTGTATCGAGAAGCTCCAACTTCATACATACAGAAACCGACGTGAATTAAAAACATCAGAACCACTGTTACCCAGTAGTAAAATTCTGTAAATATGGTTGTAAGAGCTGTTAACTGATCAGTCATATCCTCTCTCCATATTAGTTTTTAAAACCCTATAAAATTTATGAAGTTGTGACAAACGAAACAATTAAACAAAACCTAGTATTGACACTAAGTTTAAAAATAAAATCAACTTAAGATTGTGTGATTAAAATTTTAAATAAGCTTTTTTCAAATCAACAAGTGGATGCTTCGGAGACATTTGAAATTTAACTAATAGTTCTCTAGCGATCATATCTCTATCTTGTTGATTATTTGGCAATTTAATTGATTTTGGAATTGTTACCCAACCATTAGCATTTCTACAAAATACAGCAGGTCTACCTTCTTCATAACCCATATGAACATCTTCTAACCAGTTCAAGTCATCCCAACCCATTGCTTCAATGTATTTTTTTAAAAAAGGCGTAATTTTTTTGTAATCTGGAAGAAGATTTACGTCATATCGATAACCAATCGATTGACCAATCATTTTCTCTCTAGCTGTTTCTTTTTTCTTTCCTAATTGTTGATCTTTAACAGCCAATGATTTTGTAGTCTTCTTTTTATTTTTTTTTTTAGCCATTATTTAAATCTTATGAAAGTTATCTACACCAACTGTATAATTTGTACCTGCTAAGGGCACTTTTGCTAAAGCTGATGCTTCAGAAGTAAGTGCTGCTAAATCTTCAGGCTCTAAAGAATGTATATTTGTTTTTCCACATGCTCTAGCTAATAACTGTGCTTCAAGTGTCATTGAATGTAAATAATTATAAACTCTTAAAGCTGCATCATCAGGGTTTAATCTTGCTCTTAATTTTGGATCTTGTGTAGCAACTCCCACAGGACATCTTCCAGTATGACAGTGATAACACTCACCAGCTTTCACACCCATTTCTTTTTCAAAATTTGCCTCTGGAATATCTTTGTTACAGTTTAGCGCAATCATAGAACCTGTACCAATAGCTATTGCATCTGCACCTAAAGCTAACGCTTTTGCCATGTCAGCACCATCTCTAACGCCACCAGCATAAATTAAAGTAACTTTTCCAGTTTTTCCAACATCGTCCAAAGCTCTTCTTGCTTCTCTAATAGCCGCAATACCAGGGATACCAGTGTTTGCAGCAGCGATGTGTGGACCTGCTCCTGTAGATCCTTCCATTCCATCTAAATAAATAGAGTCAGGATCACATTTTGCAGCCATACGAACATCGTCATAAACCTTTGATGCACCTAATTTTAATTGAATTGGAACTTTATTTTTTGTTAGCTGTCTAAGTTCTTCTACTTTTAATGCTAAATCATCTGGACCTAACCAGTCAGGATGTCTTGCAGGAGATCTTTGATCAATACCTGAAGGCAATGATCTCATTTCAGCAACTTGGTCAGTTACTTTTTGACCCATTAAGTGACCACCCATACCAACTTTTTGTCCTTGTCCAATAAAAACTTCTATTCCATCAGCTAGTTGAGCATGATGTGGGTTAAATCCATATCTTGATTGAATACATTGATAAAACCATTTTTCAGAATATCTTCTTTCATCAGGTATCATTCCACCTTCACCTGAACATGTTGCGCTACCTGCCATTGTAGCTCCTCTTGCTAATGCAGTTTTTGCTTCATAAGATAAAGCACCAAAACTCATACCAGTAATATAAACTGGTATATCTAATTCAATTGGATTTTCACATCTTGGTCCAATAACAGTTTTAGTTTCACATTTTTCTCTGTAACCTTCGATTACAAACCTTGTAAGTGTTCCTGGTAAGAAAACTAAATCATCAAATGTTGGAATCTTTTTCATTAATGCCATTCCACGCATTCTGTATCTTCCTAACTGAGATTTAATATGAATATCATCAATTACTTCTGGTGTGAAAATAGCATTATGACCTAATAAACTTTTATTTCTGCCACCGTTAGAACTTAAATGGACGTCAGCTTTTCCACCTACGTTACCATTAGTTTTTAATTTACCATTTTTTTTCTTTTTTTTCTTAGCCATTAAATTGCTCCTTTTTTCTCAGTAGGTTCTAAGTTATCGTAATTCCAAAGTTTTTTACCCGCTACAATTTTTTTCATTTTACTTACATCAAAATTTTCACCGATCTCAGCAACCTTTAATTTTCTCTTTAACCAATCTTGATCACTTTTAGTCAACTCGGCATCTACAGCATCACTACCATAAGAGCCAATTTCTCCACCTACGAAAATTGTCCCATCATACATCGAATCACCTAAATTTATACCGACGTCTCCTAAGATGATGATCCTTCCTCTTTGCATCATAAATCCAGTAAATGCACCCGCATCACCACCTATAATTATTGTGCCACCTTTCATATCAATACCTGTTCTTGCACCAACACTACCTTTACAGATTAAATCACCACCTCTGATAGCAGCTCCAAAACAGGATCCAGCATTTTTCTCAATTACAACTTTACCTGCCATCAAATTTTCTGCACAAGACCATCCAACTCTTCCATTGATTCGAACTATTGGACCATCACATGAACCCATTCCAAAATATCCTAAACTTCCTTCAAAAATTAAATTTAATTTATTTAAAATACCAACACCTAAACTATGTTTTCCTTGAGGGTTTTTAATTACAATTGTTCCATAACCTTGTCCCATTAAATTATCTATTTCTTTATTTGCTTCTGCAGCAGTCATATCTTTTACATCAAGGTCAGTTCTTTTATTAAAATCAACATCATGGGTTCCAAAATAGTAGAAATTTTCTGCTTCATCAGGATTGAAAAATTTTTGTTGTGTTCGTCCTGTTAAAACTTCAGTGTGCATACCCATAGCTTGGGCTTTAGTTTTTTTGGAAACACTTTTTATATTTGCCATACTTTTACCTCTCCATCGAACGGGTCATAAGTATCAATTTCTTGTGGTAAAATTGATCGAATTGCTATTTCTTCTGAACCCATTGCTACTAAATCATCAGACTCATACAAAACTAAAGGTTTAGCAGCCATAGTGTCTTTTGCCATACCTAAAGAATCTTTTGTAGCTACAAAATAAGTAAAGACACCATCTAATCCAGTTAAAGACTCTTTCATACCTTCTTCTAAAGATGCCCCATCTCTCATTTTTTCTGCTAAATAAACAGCAATAAGTTCTGAGTCACACTCAGACATAAATCTCATTCCTTTATTTTCTAAAGCTCTTCTATTATTCCAATAATTTGTAAGCTGACCATTATGAACAACTGATACATCACTAAACGGATAACCCCAGAATGGGTGGGCAGATTTAATATCTACACCAGACTCAGTTGCCATTCGTGCATGCCCAATTGCGTGAGTACCAACAAGTTTATCTAAATTATATCTATCACAAACCATCTTAGCATTTCCAAGATCTTTAATTACTTCTAATGATTTACCCATTGAAAGTATTTCTACTCCAGGAATACTCTCAATCTTTTGTGAAAATTCTAATAAATCTTTTTTATTATATTCTATTTC
>ENA-OSEY01002831-OSEY01002831.1-marine-metagenome-genome-assembly--contig:-NODE-2831-length-10925-cov-2.521479_pt1 | contig 10925 bp, 7 predicted proteins | sample MGYA00248465_ERZ534230 | MGnify/ENA primary metagenome ERZ534230 (study PRJEB26409, sample SAMN06344110) | marine metagenome | isolation source: Sea water from surface | place: Atlantic Ocean:Southern... | reverse complement strand
CGCACCGGAAACTCTCCGGCCTCAACCATCTTCAGTGCAAGCCGGCGCCCCAACTCACCGGTATCGATCATGCCGGCATCGAAGGCCGCAGTCAGACCAACCGCCGACATCTCCTTGAAAAAACCGGGTGCGGCGAGGGCCAGCGCTTCTTCACTGATCACGCCGAGTGCCTCGGTCACCGGATCGATCGCTGCACCCTCGACTAACCAGCCGGTTGGATTGCCCTCCTCGTCCCGCTGAAAAAAGTGCGTACCTGGCACCGGATCGGGGGTAGCGCGCGAAATCCCCGCCGCTTCCAGAGCGAGTGTATTCGCCCAACCTGTATGGCCCCCCTCGTCGATGATGAGCGCGGGCCTATCGGGTACGATCGCGTCCAACTGCGCAGCCGTCGGCCCCTGCACCCCAAAAGCGGGAGCGAGGAACCCGGAGCCAAGCAGCGGATTCTGATAGGGATGCGTGCGAGCATGTTCTGCAATTTTCTCAAGCACCTGCTCTGGGCTGTCGTAGGGGCTGAGCTTGACGCCATTCACCAAAGGCAATGTGTCCATGCTGTGAATGTGGGTGTCGATAAAACCTGGCAGCACCGTTCGACCCTCAAGCTCAATGATCTGGGTCTGCAAACCAATCTGCGCTTCCGCAGCCTCCGTCTCCCCCAGCCACGTCAACCGATTCCCCTTAAAGGCGATTGCCGAGTAATGTGAGGCTGTGTCATCCATCGAATAGATCACACCCCCCCGGAGCACCCAATCTGCTTCCGCCAGCGCAAACTGGGTCCAAAGGGCACCCAGAAACATCCAGATAAATTGGCTCTTTTTCATCGCTACTCCCTAAAGGGAATCAATAAGACTTACTCGGCTACACCAAAGTGACAGCAAGTCCCTGCGTTCCCATTAGATTCGAATGTCCGTACTATTTGGCTATTGAGCAACAAATTCATCTGAGGAGCAAAACATGTCTCAATCGCGACCGCTGGAAGGCCTGCGGGTCATCGAGCTAGGGCAACTGTTGGCCGGTCCTTTTGCGGGCACTGTGCTCGGTTACTTCGGCGCTGAGGTGATCAAAGTGGAGCCTCCTACGGGCGACCCCATCCGCCAGTGGCGTGAGGTCCGCAACGGCATGTCGCTGTGGTATCACTCGCTGGCGCGAAACAAAAAGAGCGTAACGCTCGATTTGAAGTCAGAGCGCGGTCGGGAACTTGCTTTTGACCTGCTGACCAAGGCAGACGTGGCGATAGAGAACTTCCGGCCGGGCGCCATGGAGAGCTGGGGACTCGGCCCCGATCAAGTGAAGGAGAAGAACCCGGGCATCATCTACGCGCGGATCTCGGGTTATGGGCAGAGCGGTCCCTTCTCCGAAAAACCTGGCTATGCCTCGGTGACCGAAGGCTATGGCGGCTTCAGATATATCAACGGCGAGCCCGGCAAGGCACCCGTGCGCCCCAACATCTCGCTGGGCGATACAGTAGCTGCGATTCACGCTGCATTGGGAGTGGCGTTTGCCATTATCGAGCGCAACAAAAGTGGCAAGGGACAGGTGGTCGATGTGGCCCTGTACGAATCGATCTTTAACTTGCTCGAGGGGATCGTGCCTGAATTCGACGGCGCTGGGGTTGTAAGGGAACCTTCAGGCACTACGATCACTGGCATTGTGCCAACCAATACTTATCTCTGCTCCGACGGCAAACACGTCGTGATTGGCGGCAACGGTGATTCCATCTTCAAGCGCCTGATGGCCGAAGCTGGCCGCGAGGACATGGCGAACGACCCTGAACTGGAGAACAACCAGGGTCGGGTCATTCACGAGCAAAAGATCGACGCTGCGCTCGCCAAGTGGTGCAGTGAGCACAGCTCGGCTGACATCATCAGCAAGCTCGAAGGCGCGCGAGTTCCGGTGGGGCCCATCTACAGCGTGGAGGACATGATGAGCGATCCCCACTACAACGCGCGCGGGATGTTCGAAACCGTCGAAATTGACGGTGAGCCGCTACAGATACCCGCCATTCTTCCGAAGCTCAGCGAGACCCCCGGGCGCACCGATTGGCCGGGCGCAAAAATCGGAGCACACAACAGCGAAATACTCGGTGACCTTTTAGGGCTGTCCGAGACTGATCTCAATAGCCTCAGTGCCGACGGCGTCACTTGTTAACACTTGATCCAAGATGAAACTGGATGGCCTGACCATTCTTGACCTATCGCTGTTTCTGCCAGGCCCCGCCGCTACGCAGTTAATGGCTGACCACGGAGCGCGGGTGATAAAAGTAGAAAACCCGCGCGCACCGGAGCCCACCCGATCCGCTGACGCGTTCCCCTGGCAACAAGGCGGCGAGACAGTTATGTTCCGCAACACCCAGCGGGGCAAAGAGAGCATCGCGCTGGATTTAAAGACCGACGCCGGCAAGCGCGCCTTGCTCGCGTTAGCCAAGCAGGCTGATGTGGTGATCGAGGCATTCCGGCCGGGTGTGGCCGAGCGACTTGGCATTGACTACGAGACGCTCTCAGCGGAAAACTCTGGATTGGTATACTGTTCGATATCCGCATTTGGACAGACCGGTCCATGGCGCGACAAACCCGCCCACGATACCGCGACCGTCGCCGCTGCAGGCATCCTCGACGTCTCGCGATCACCGGAGGGGGAGTCAGGTCCCGCGATTATCGGCGTGCCGATAGCCGACATGCTGTCTTCTTACCTAGCGTTGTCAGGGGTGCTCATGGCGGTGCATCGTCGTCACACAACCGGGCGCGGCGACTATGTCGATATCAGTATGTTCGAGTCGGTTTTGGCAGCGAGCCCCAACATCCTGGGACCTGTTTTTGGCGGCGGGCAAGCCCCGGAGCGGCTCAAAGAGCGCACGCATGGTGGCAACGCCATGCTGAACGTGTATGAGACCGCAGATGGACAATATATTGCTTTGGGTGGTGGTGAGCAGAAGTTCGTGGAAGCCTTGTTTGAGGGGTTGGACCGACCAGAGTTTGTTGCCCCAGTGACCGGACCGGCCGGTGCAGGTCACTGGCCCGCGATCGCATTTTTGCGCGAGACCTTTAGGACCCGCACTCGGGCGCAATGGGAGGCCTGGTTTGAGGGTCGAGATATCTGCTGGAGCTCCGTTGTTTCGCTGCATGAAGCGTGGAGATCGGAACACGTATTGGAGCGGGGCATGCGATTCTCAGACGCCGAAGGCAATGATCACATCGGGTCAGCGATAAAGTTTTCGGAGGAGCCTGCCCAGATCAACACAAAGTTGCCCGCAATAGGTGAGCAAACTGCCCAAATTCTTGACGAACTGGACTTGACCGAGGCCGATCATAAAGCGATATTGGGGAGGCTATAGTGTAATGTCCGGACAACAGCGCCTTTTTTATGGGCCCGGGCCTGATTTGAAGCTGTAGAATGACTGTAAACACCCTAAGTTGTGGCCATACATTGGCCTTATAGAAGGAGGCTACCCATGAGGAGCACCCCACTCAGCCCACGCCGTCAGGCTCTGGCCACTCTCCCAATGACTGCGGCTGTGTCTGCCGCCCTTTCAGCGACGGCCCTGCTACTGCCGTCTACCGCCTCTGCGCAGCTGGAGGAAGTCGTGGTGACAGCGCGGGCGCGCGCGGAGTCACTACAAGATGTCCCAAGTACCGTGACCGCATTCACGGCAAGTCAGATTAGCGACATGGGTATACAACGAGCAGAAGACTTCATCTCGCAGACGCCAGGGGTAAGTTTCGTTAATACAGTGGAGACGGGTGACTCGTCCCTGTCCATTAGAGGAATGAATGGCGCTAGAGATGCGGAAACAAACTTCGCACTTATCATCGATGGCATTCTGTATATTAATACTTACGCTTTTAACCGTGAGTATGCTGATCTGGAGCAAATTGAAATTTTGAAGGGCCCCCAGGGGGCATTATATGGGCGCTCCGCGGCAGCTGGGGCCGTCATAATGTCCACAAAAAAACCCTCTCAAGAGTTTGAGGCAGAACTGAGAGCCGGCTTCGCGGAGGACAGTACCTATACAGGCTTGGCCACGGTATCAGGTCCACTTGGTGATAATGTGGCCGGTCGATTGACCGTGGACTATCGAAGTACCGACGGCTTTTACTACAACTCATTTTTAGACGATAGCGTCGTAGATGATGCAGAAAACTATGCTGTTCAAGGCCGCATAGTGATCGATCCTACCGATGACCTGTCTATAGATACAAAGATTCGCTATGGCAAATCTGAGGCCGCAGCAATCACGTTTAATGCCGCTTTCGAACTACCCCCATTCGTGCCATTTGGTACGCCCGGCTCCGAATCGTTCTATCAAGACGTCAACACTCATGAATTTATTTTCGCCGGAAATGTTAGACCCGTAAACGAGCAGGACGTCTTAGAAGTTAGCGTCAAAGCCGACTGGGAGATGGATTGGGCTACTATGAGCACATGGGCCTTCTATAGCGACACTGAAGACACGTTCATTGCGGATGGAACGTCAGGAGCGTTCGGCTTTTACGGTGGGACCGCGGCCTGTATCAACTCGCTTGATGCGTTAACTCCGTCATACACTCCAAATGTGCCCGGCGGCGTCACTGCGCTTCCAGCGCCGACCTTTATCTTTGGGTCAGCTCCCGGTGCTCAGGTACTTCCCCCGTACAGCCCATCGACTTGCGATGGATTCCAGTATCAGGAGCGGTTCCAGAGAGACCTCAGCATGCAATTCCAGTTAACGTCGCCAGCGGATCAGCGCTTGAGATGGCAAGCGGGAGTATATTTTCTGGATATTGAGCGTTATCAGGCAGTGACGCAGCAACGGGACGATGGCAGTAATTGGCCAAACCCTGCCAGTGGTGTGAGGCGCATAGTTTACAGCGAGTTTACCGACGCAATGGTGAATGACACCTTCGATACACAGACCTTTGCTGTCTATGGTTCGATGAGTTTCGACGTGACTGAAGCGTTAGAACTCTCAGTCGCTTTGCGTTACGACAGCGAAAAACGCGAGGTCACCAATAACGTTCCGTCCCCTGCGGATGGGGCTTTGAGCAACTACATTGACTATTGTGGCGGTCAGTGCACGCTCAACGGACAGCCCTTAAACGGGTCACCGTTAAACCCTGGCTTCGTCAATTTCAATGACTTTACTGTTAGTTCAAGAATACCCGGCAATACAAAGACGTTTGACCAAGCTCAGCCCAAAATCAGCCTAACGTGGGATATGAGTGACGACACGACGATCTATGGTAGTTGGGGTGTTGGCTTTAAAGCTGGAGGCTTTAACAATCTAGGGGCAAATTCCATTGTGGATTACTACCTCGTTCAAAACGGCGGTGCTTTAACAGCACCACCGGACGTCATAAGAAAGGAAACCTCAAGTTCATTTGAGCTTGGTTTCAGATCCACTTTGTTGAACGGGAACCTCACTCTAAACGGCGCTGTTTTCCATACTGATGTCGATGATATGCAGTTTTTTGAGTTTTTCGTGGGCCCATTCGGCCTCCTAAGAACGGCAGAAAATATTGACGAGGTTTCGCTCAGCGGCTTCGAACTCAGCGCCGCGTGGGCCGTTACAGACAACCTCAGAATTGACGCGGGCTACTCGGCGGTTGACGGTGAAATCGACGTCAATAATCTCCGCCCTTACACTGCAGGAAACGAAGTGCCAAATAACCCAGAGTTCACAGCTAATGCTGCTATCCAATATACGGTCCCCATTGGTAATGCCGAGTTATTTGGTCGACTGGAGTACTCTTACAAAGGTGATACCTGGTATCACACCGTGCAAGATGATGTAGTGCCCGCCACTCTTTTTGGCGGTCCCCCAGCAAACTATGGGCAGACAGATGGCGTAGGTGGAACTATGGTTGATGCATACGGCCTGACAAACGCTAGAGTGGGGGTTCGCTGGGAAAATTGGAGTATCACGGCATTTGCTAGGAACCTCACGGATGAAGAGTTTGTGGCAGAAGTGATACTTGCACCGGAGTTTGGGGGAGCGTTCGTGGCACCTGGAACTCAAAGACGTGTAGGTGTCGAGATGCGGTATCAATTTTAAAAGCCACTTACTCCTGTAAGTAAAAAAGCAGGGCTATGCCCTGCTTTTTTTTACCTCGCTATGAAAGTGCCAAACTTTTAGAGTGGATCGCCAAACGCAAAATTCTCATAAACTTACGGTGGTCCCCCCATCTACTGCTATTACCTGCCCTGTCAGATAGCGAGCTTTGTCTGACAGGAGAAATACTGCCACATCCGCAATGTCCTCTGGATTGCCAACGCGCCCAAGAGGGACGGTTTGAGCAAAAGCAGCCAAACCCTCCTCACCTAAGGAATTTATGGGGTCCAATGTTTGAGCGGAGCGAATCACACCAGGTGCAATACCATTCACTCGAATGCCATTGCTGGCGAACTCCAGCGCGGCGGATCTGACTAGGCCCATTACGCCTCCTTTGCTCGCCACGTAAGGAATATGTTCCGACCAACCCAACACGGCGCCCACAATCGAACTAATGCAAACAACAGAGGATTTATCGGCCTCAAGCAGACCTGGCAGTGATGCACGAAACACACGCATCATCCCTTTCAAGTTGACATCCAAAGTCTGATCCCAATCTGCATCTTCGAGTGACGACAGCGGTAAGGTTCGCGCTATACCTGCGTTTAACACCAATGCCTCAAGAGTCACAAATCTGTCTAGTACATCAGTCAGTACACGATTCACAGCTTCAGTATTAGTCACATCAACATGATGGAACTCAGCTGAGAGACCGCATTTTTGGATTTCTGCAACTACCTGCGCACCCTGGTCGTCCAGGATATCTGTGACGATGACATGGTAATTCGCTTCTGCAAGCGCCAAGGCAGTAGCTCGCCCCAAACCAATGCCGGCTCCAGTTACGATCGCGGTACGTTGTGACATTTTATTTCTCCGAAAATTAGAACAAGCATCAATTTGCCCATTAAGAGAACAAAGGGCAACTCCCGCTCTTGGTGTGCAAAACCACTGACCCACAGAGGATTGCGTCGAGCTCTCAATTTGCGTGCGCCCATTGGCGTCAACAATCTGCTGAGCTATATTCTTGCGGTGCCGCACAAATATTGAGGATCAGCTCCATGTCGAGTCCATACACGGAACAGAACACCCACAGCGCCCTGCCGAATACCAGCCACGACGAATTGTCGCGGCAGCACTTTGTAAGATCCTTTAAAGAACACATCGTGGAGTCGCTCCACCCAGGACTTAAGCTCGCCTATGAAAAGAGAGCGCGACCTCAATATGTCTCGAAGCACCAACGAGAGCCAGAGACAATCCAAGAAGTAGGTGAAGTAATGAAGAAGGATCCGCATTATCAGGCTTGGAGCTCTCTTCTCCGCACCAGTCAGGAAATGATGTGGTCTTCAACGCAAATACCCGTAGAACGGGCAATCGTCGATCTGGCCGCTCAGTCTGCTGATAATACGCTTGGTAGCTTGACCCTGAACCCGAACCTAGAAATTCCAAGCTACCACACAGCCGTCGATATTCACTGCCAGCCAGGCGGCTACCACACTGAGTACATCGACGGTGACGTGGCGCAGGGTGCTATCTACGACAGAGCTGTATATCTCTATGCAATGGGGCAAATGGGCAGAAACAACGCCGATATGGGCGATAGCACGGTGGCATGGTTGAAGCAGAATCACCCTGAATTTAAGCCTAGTCGCATTCTAGATATGGGGTGCGCTGTGGGCCACAGTACGTTGCCTTATGCGATTGCGTACCCTGGGGCGGAGGTACATGGGATTGATGTAGCGGCACCGATGCTCCGTTACGCCCATGCCCGAGCATCTGCGATGGAGAGTACTGTCCATTTTTCGCAACAAAACGCTGAGCATACGCAATTTGAGGATGAGTCTTTCGATTTGGTTGTATCGCACATCTTACTCCATGAAACGTCCTCTGCTGCCATCAAAAACGTCATCAAAGAGTGCTGTCGTCTATTGAAACCGGGCGGATGGATGCTGCACGTGGAAACCCCACCCTACGAGGGCATGGAGGCCTTTGATCAATTCCTGTTTGACTGGGACAGTGAGAACAATAACGAGCCTTTTTGGCGAAAGAGTCATCAGCTCGACCTACAGGCCTTGGCTAAGAATGCCGGTTTCACCAGAGAAGTACTTCAAACGATGGTGCCCAGTGCATTTCAGGAGACGCAACGGACTAATACATTTCAAGGGGGCGATTTCGGTGGCGGCGGAGTGTGGTTCGTCTACGGGTGCCAAAAGTGAATGATCCCTCGACCGACGATCAATTGGAGCTTCAGCGGAAAGCAAAGGGGAAGCGCCCTCATTACTTTTCGAATCCGGATGTGGACAAGCTTTTATCCATGATCATGGCCCTGACGGGAGAGTTAGCTATTGCACGCGATCGTATCGACACCATTGAACGCGTAGCGGCAACCAAAGGATTATTTTCTTCGGACGATATCGAAAACTTTGACTTAGATGCCGACGTGCTGCAAGCGCGAGCTGACCGTCATCGGCTTTTGCTCCGGGAAGTTAATCGGATCATTGTCGGCGAGCTTGAGGACCTTGAGGGGGCAGGTGAGGGAGACTATACCGCCGTGGTGGAGCACGTTGAACGAGACGACAAGTAAGCTACTTCGACACTAATGGTGCAACGTGAACTGAGGGATTGCCGGGTCGGTGTTAAGCGACTTTTAAGCCGGGCTTGACCTCCAAACCAAAGCGTTCAATACCCGCTACAAAATCTGGCCAGCTGAATAACATGCCGTCGATCCCCGTTTTTTTGACGATTGCCTCGATGCGTTGGCCTACCGTAGTAGCGCTCCCATAAATAACCGGTATACCCATAAAAGCCATATTACCCTGCTCAACATTCTGATCTAGCGCTGCCATTAGCTGATCTGCTGTGCCGCCAGTATTAGTGTCTAGGCTAGCGCTTGCGAGAATGTTACTGATCGCACCCTGATCAGCCGAATCGATGATGTGTTGGACTTGAGCTTCCGCCATCGCGTCTGTATCAGCCAGAATCATGTGAAATAGCGCGTACACACCCACCTCGCGGCCAGTTTCAGCAGCTTTCAATCTAATATCCTCTACCGACGTTACGAGATTATCCTCACTGGTAAGAACAAACTGATGGTCCGCATGCCTAGCAACGAATTCGCGTCCGGCAGGCGACTGTCCTGCGCACACGAGTGGTATTTGGCGTTTGGGCTTCGGTAAAACTGAACAATCATCCAGCGTAAAATACTCGCCTTCCCAACTCGCCCGTCCGGTCTGCCATAACTTTTGCAATATCTCGACGTACTCAGAAGCGAAATCATACCGATGCTGGTAATGGTCATCACCCGGCCACATCCCCATCTGAGCATATTCTGGTCGATTCCACCCCGTGACGATATTTAGACCACATCGGCCCCGGCTTATGTCGTCAATAGTGGCAATCATCCGGGCGACGATTGCGGGATGCTGGCTCAAAATAGAGATAGACGGAAACAAACCGATACTGCTCGTGGCGGAAGCCAATCCCGCCATCAACGTGAAAGACTCAAGACAACTGTCCCAATAGCCGGTCTCACCGCCAAAGCCTCTGAACTTCATCATAGAAAGAACAAAATCTAATCCGTGCTTCTCGGCAGCCAGCGATATCGCTAGATTGTGCTGGAAAGTTGGCTCGTAAATTGGACTCCCCGCCGACGGGATATAGCCGTTGCTGCCATTAGGCAAAAAAACGCCAAACTTCACTCTGATCTCTCCTCGCTCTGCCGTAATGGCCGGTAAAACCCCGAGCCAGATGCAATTGCCTTGGACTCGTTGAAAAGATACAGGCACTCCGATGACAGAGCAAAAAATTCTGTGTCAAATATCGGCTGACCGGCTCAAGCGCTACCGAGTCTCTTTCAGGCCTGAGACCTGCGCCAATAGCGAGTCTCAGCGGATACGGGTACAGTGACATGCCTATGTGCCAACGCCAACCCAGACAACAGCCCGGACGCCTCTGTCGCCCTGCAAAATTGCGATGAGGTGTGCCGTTGTCACTGCCTGAGTTCGAGACGGTTCCCTTCGCCGAGGTATTGCTGAGGGGTTCAAGACAACACCCGGATCGTGACTGTATTGTTGTCGGCAATGACCGGGTCACCTACGGTGAGCTCGAGGCCCAAGCGAGGTGGGTCGGTCGCTCCCTGATCTCTCTGGGTATCGAGCGCGGTGATCGCGTGGGCATCCTGATGGCCAATGGGTTGGATTTCATCGACCTGCTGTTCGGCGCATCACTGATCGGCGCGATCCCCGTGCTGTACAACGCCCGCTTCAAGGCACGTGAAATTGCCCACGTCACGGCGGATGCGGGCATCAAAGTGGTGGTGACCAACGACATCGGAGAAGAACATACGGACTACGTTGAGTTATTGAACAGAGCCGAGGTGCACAAGGCACTCTCGATGCACCATCAAATATTCCTGGGCACAGGTCACCGCGAAGGCTTCATGGATCGGGACACCTTCGACGACCTAGCAGGGTCGGTGGACCCCGGTGAGGTTGAGAAACGCCACGCAGGTACCGCGATAACCGATACCGCGCTGATGTTTTATACCTCGGGCACCACAGCCATGCCTAAAGGGTGCCCGTTGAACCATGTTGTGTTGCAACATGCCGGCGTGGTGGGCGGCACCGATCGGTTACGGCTCGTCGAGGGCGATGTCGTTTGGAACCCATTGCCTATGTTCCATAGCGCCTTCACCCAGCCGCTCACGGGCATTCTCCACGTTGGTGGGACGCTGGTCTCCATGGCTCATTTTGAGCCGAACGAAGCAATTGACCTGATTACCCGCGAGCGGGTCACCGTCGCCTTCCCCGCTTTCCCCACCATTACCCTGCAGATACTACACCACCCCCGCTACACCGCTGATACCCTCAGCGGCGTGCGTGTCATGCTCAATGTGGGATCGCCCGAG
>ENA-OSEY01002830-OSEY01002830.1-marine-metagenome-genome-assembly--contig:-NODE-2830-length-10926-cov-4.191078_pt1 | contig 10926 bp, 7 predicted proteins | sample MGYA00248465_ERZ534230 | MGnify/ENA primary metagenome ERZ534230 (study PRJEB26409, sample SAMN06344110) | marine metagenome | isolation source: Sea water from surface | place: Atlantic Ocean:Southern... | reverse complement strand
ATTTATTATCAAGGTCATTCATCACCAGGGATTTATGCAAGATCATTTCTTGAGGGTGTTTTGTCTGAAACTAAACTAGATAATTTTCGTCAAGAAATTGATGGTGATGGTCTTTCATCTTATCCTCATCCATGGTTAATGCCAGATTATTGGCAATTTCCAACTGTATCCATGGGTTTAGGACCAATAATGTCAATTTATCAAGCTCATGTCATGAAGTATTTAGAGCAAAGAAAGCTATTAGAGTCAAATCCTAACAGAAAAATTTGGATGTTTTGTGGAGATGGTGAAATGGATGAACCTGAATCTCTTGGAGCTATTTCTCTTGCTGCTAGAGAAAAACTTGATAATTTAATATTCGTTGTAAATTGCAATTTGCAGAGATTAGATGGTCCTGTAAGGGGAAATTCAAGAATTGCTACTGAGCTTGCCGCAATTTTTAAAGCAGCAGGATGGAATGTGGTCAACCTTATTTGGGGCAGAAAATGGGATGAATTGTTTGAAAAAGATACCAAAGGCGCTCTTAGATGGGTAATAAACAACACAGTTGATGGAGAATATCAGAATTTTAAAGCAAAAGGTGGTGCTTACACACGAAAACATTTTTTTGGCAAGCATCCAGATGCACTTGAGCTTGTTAAAGACATGACTGATGAAGAAATTGAAGAACTAAATAGAGGAGGGCATGATCCTATTAAGATCTACAACGCTTACAAAAAAGCCTATGAAGTTAAAGATAAACCTACTGTAATTTTAGCTTTCACAATTAAGGGATATGGATTTGGTTCAAGACAGGCAGATAACACAGCTCATCAAGTAAAGAAATTGAGTAAAGAGAATCTTCGTGATTTTGTTACTAATTTTAAACTCCCAGTAAGTGAAAAAGAATTGGATGACCCATCCTACATCAACTTTTTAAAAGGAAGTGCAGAAGAAAAATATCTACTTGAATCTAGAAAAAAACTTGGAGGAAAGCTGCCTATTAGAAAAGTAAATCTTGAACCTCAATATTTTGATGAGAATAAAATTTTTGAAGATTTTAATAGTGAATCAAAAAGAGAAATGTCAACAACTATGGTATTTGTAAGACTTCTGACAAGTATGCTTCGTGATAAAAAGATTGGAGAAAAAATAGTTCCAATAGTGCCCGACGAAGCGCGTACTTTTGGAATGGATGGGCTGTTTAGACAGTTTGGAATTTATAGTAGAGAGGGTCAGAAATACATACCTGAAGATGCTGATAAAGTCATGTGGTACAGAGAATCAGAAGATGGTGTTATGCTTGAGGAAGGTATCACAGAAGCTGGAGCATTTTCTGCCTGGCTGGCCTTAGCAACTTCTTATGCAAATAATCAATTACCAATGATTCCTTTTTATATCTATTATTCTATGTTTGGATTTCAAAGAATCCACGATTTAGCCTGGGCTGCGGGAGATGCAAGGGCTAAAGGTTTTTTACTAGGAGCTACATCAGGTAGAACAACACTTAATGGTGAAGGTTTACAACATCAAGATGGCCACAGCCATCTTCTTGCACAAACCATTCCAAATTGTAGGTCTTATGATCCATGTTTTGATTATGAGCTAGCCACGATAATCAAAGAAGGAATAGATGATATGTATGTAGAAAATAACGACAATTATTATTACTTAACGGTTATGAACGAAAACTATACACACCCTAAAAGGCCAAAAGCAGCTACTAATAAAGCAATAATGAAGGGCGCTTATAAATTTAAAAATGTAAAAGATCCACAATTGAGAATTCTCGCATCAGGATTAACTTTGAGGTTTGCTTTATCTGCAGTAGACATTTTATCAAATATGAACATTAAAGTAGAAATTTGGAGCGTTACAAGTTTTAACGAATTAGCAAGAGATGGAACAGCAGCTGATCGAGAAAAAATATATGGATCAAATGGCAAAGAATCATACGTAGAAGAATGTTTCGGAATTCCAACTCCAACAATAGCAGTTTCAGATTATCAAAAGCTATATGCTGAGCAAATTAGAAAGTGGGTTAGGGGTGATTACGTATGTTTAGGCACTGATGGTTTTGGTAGAAGCGACACTAGAGAAAAATTACGCTCTTTCTTTGAAATAGATGCAAAACATATAGTTTTTAATGCACTGAAAGTTTTGAAGATGGATAAGCAAGCAAAGGAGTTTGCTAAAGATAATAATATTAAGTTTAATTCAAAGCATTATTTAAAGAGATGAAAATAGATTTAAAGATTCCCAACCTTGGTGAAGCAGAAGATACAGAAATTATTGAGGTGTCTGTTTCAAAAGGTGAAAAAATCAAAAAAAATGACCCTTTAGTTGTGCTCGAATCTGAAAAGGCAGCAATGGAAGTGCCAGCCGATTATGATGGTGTAGTCATTGATATTCTCGTCAAAGAAGGTGAGAGTGTTACTGAAGGCAAGGTATTTGCAACGTTGGAGATTGACAAAAAAACTTCTGAAAAAGAAACAAAAAAAACTGCTGAAAAAACCGTTCAAGATAAACCAATTCAAATCTACGACAAAAATCATCAAAAAGAAGAAAAAGATGCAGAGAATTTCAAAAATTTTGAGGGAGTCAATACAGGGCCAGCTGTTAGAAAAATTTCTAGAGAACTAGGCATAGATTTGTCTAAAATCGTAGGTACTGGTAAGAATGGTTTCATTACAAAGGATGACGTAAAAAATTATATTCACTCCCTATCAAATGAAAAGGCACAAACATATGCTGATTTATCTGAACTGGAAATTTTTGGAGATTTTGTTCTTGAAAATCAAACTAAAATTAGAAAGATTGGAGCAAAAAATCTTTTTAGTTCATGGTCATCAATTCCACATGTAACTCATTTCGAAGAAGTTGATATTACTAATTTAGAGAAACATCGAAGAATGCTGAATGAAGTTTCCAAAAATAAGATATCTTTGCTGGCATATATTGTAAAAGCATGTTCAATCATGCTGATTAATAAACCTGTATTGAATTCATCGCTTGTTGGTGAAGGTAAATTAATGTTGAAAAAATATATCAATATTGGGATAGCCGTTAATACTGATCATGGATTAATAGTCCCAGTAATAAAAAATGTTGAGGACCTTAATTTAGGTCAAATTTCAGAGAAAATTACTGAGTTCGCAGATAAAGCACGAAAAAAAGTAATTATGGAAAGAGACCTTAAAGGTGCAACATTTACAATATCTAGTTTGGGTAAGCTGGGTGGCACAGGTTTTACGCCAATTATTAACCCTCCTGAAGTTGGAATTCTAGCTGTTTCGCGCTCAAACAACGTTTTAGCTAAAGAAAAAGATAAGATACTAGAAAAGACTCTTATGCCTTTGGCTCTTTCATATGATCATAGAGTTATCAATGGCGTTGATGCAGGTCAGTTTATGCAAGAACTTAAAGATTTAATGGAAGATTACTCGTAATGACTGATATTTTTCCCATATCTTTCCTTGTTTCAATTCTGCTCATATTTATTTCAAAGCTACAGGGAAAAAAAGGAGTAGTTAATTTAAGAAAATCACCTCAAACATTACATAAAAAATCTATTTCTCGATTTGGAGGCATCTCAATTTTCCTCTCACTTTTAATTGTTAGTTTTTATGATAGTAGTGAAAACTATGAATTTTTGAGGACTGCCCTGTATTGTTCCTCACCAATTTTTATTTTAGGTATACTGGATGATTTTCAATTTGAAATTAAGCCCTTTATTAGATTATTAATAGTATTTCCTTCTGCCTTTTTATCTTACTATTTCTTAGGGATAGAAGCATATTCAGTTGATATCCCATATCTGGATTATTTATTTAACTTTAAGATTTTTTCCATTTTATTTATTTGTTTTGCTGTAGCTGGGATGGTAAACGCTTTTAATATGATTGATGGTATAAATGGACTAGTTTTACTTTACTCTCTTACAATTTGCATACTAATTCTTTTATTTCAATCCTCTTCGTCAAGTACACAAATAAACCTTTTCTTTGTCGCCATATTCTTCGCAATATTTGCTGTTTTCGTATTAAATTTTCCTTTCGGAAGAATATTTCTTGGTGATGGGGGAGCATATTTCTTGGGTATAATGCTCTCCATTGGAGTTATAAAATATTATCAAATTAATGACTTATCACCTTGGTATGTCTTTAGCGTATTTATTTATCCAATTACAGATGTGCTTATTTCAATAATAAGAAGAATTATTGCTAAAGTTTCAATATTTAATCCAGAGAACAAGCATCTTCATCATCTAGTTTATAAAAGGGTAAAAAAGATGGGAATTGAATCAGAGAATACTAATCACGCAATAACAACTTTACTTATTTTTATTTTCTATTTTCCATTTCTTCTTTCAGCAAATTATTTTGGAGAAAACTCTTTATTGCTTCAAATTCAAAGCTTGGTATTTATATCTTTTTACCTGGCTTTATATGCAGTTCTTATTCCGAAAGACTTCATTTTACGAAAGACATAAAGAGTAACTTCTTGTTATTATTAATAAATTAGAAAAAAGTAAGTCAATGGAAGATTTAAAAAATTATTTAGAAACTGCAATCATTGCTGCAAAAAATGCTGGAAAGTTCTTAATAGACAACAAAAATAGTGACAAAAAAGTTTTAGCAGAACATGGGAGAGATATAAAAATTGAACTTGATAAAGAGTGCGAGAATTTAATAAGAAAAGATCTTGAAACAACAAATATAGAAATACTTGGCGAAGAATTCGGAGGAAAAATATCTAAGAATAATGCTAGCTGGATAGTTGACCCCATTGATGGAACTGCTAACTATTTTCGCGGTATTGACCAATGTTGTATATCAATTGCTTTAATGGAAGGAGGGAAGTCAAAGATAGGGGTAATTTATAATTTTAATACTAATGAGATTTTTTATGCGTCCTTAGGTGATGGGGCTTATCTTAATAAGGAAAAAATAGAAGTATCTAATATCTCTGATAAAAGTAAAGCTTCTTTGTTTACTGGTTTTCCAGCATCTGAATCAATAGAGTCTCAGAGTCAATTTTTAAATAATTTGAAGGTTTGGAAAAAAATTAGAATGTTTGGTAGTGCTGCGTTGTCTTGTGCATATGTGGCTTCTGGTAAAGGAGATTATTATGCAGAAAAAGGGGTTTATCTCTGGGACTTTGCTGCTGGTATTTGTTTGGTTGAGGAAGCAGGTGGTAAAGCAGAATTTTCATTAATTGATGATGATAGGTACTCAGTGAAATTTTCAAATGGCATGTTATGAAAATAGCTATTGTAGCTGACAAGAAAGCTGGTGATCTCAGCCATTGTTTAGGTTTAAGAGATGTCTTGCAAGATTATGATCCTAAAAAAGACGTGTTTTATCTACATAAAGATCTCATCTCATTCCCTGGATTTCTTGAAAGATCATTAAGGTTAATAAATGAAAAATTTTTACTTTTTATTTTAAGGTTACTCAACCCAAGTGTGGTTGATTACAAATTTGATTTTGTTATTTGTTCCGGTACAAGAACTGCTGTTCCTGCATATCTTTTGGCAAAAGCTTCTAAAGCAAAAATCATTTACATTGGCAGTCCAAAATTAAGAATAATCAAAAAATTTGATGGTGTTGTTTCTGAAAATTCTGATGTTAGCAAAGTGTATAAAGTAATTTCTTCTGAGTTGCCTCCAACTAGATTTAAACCATATGAAAATGAAAAAAAACCAACAAAGCAAAGTCTCGTTCTGATTGGAGGGGATGGTAATGGATACGATTATTCCGAAAAGGACTGGTATAGGTTAGCCTTTGAATTTAAAAATATAAGTAGTACTTTTATCAATTCAAAAAGAACACCAAAGTTTGCGTGGCAAAATTTAAAAGAAAACTCTGGCCCAGAACATAAACATCTTGATACTGAAAATACTGATTTGCAATTACTAACTAAAAATCTAGACGAACATAGTCATATTTTTGTTACAGCAGATAGCACTACAAGGATATCTGAAATTATCAGTAGGGGTTATTTTATCAATGTGATTGAAATGAAGGGCCCAATTCAATATGAAATGCATCACGATTTTATGCAGAGTCTGCAAGAAAAGGGCCTACTCAAAATAATGAGACTTGATGAGCTGCACTTATCGGAGAATAAATATCACGGAAATGTAAAAAAATTTGTTGTGACTGAAAGAGATGCCCTTAAATCAAAACTAACAAAATTATTATGAAATCTGTCTGTTGGTTTAGGAACGATTTGCGTGTTCTTGATAATCCTGCCTTTTACTATTGCTGTCAAAACAGCGAAGAAGTAATAGCGATTTTCTTTGTTAACAGAAAGCAATGGCTAGAGCATAACGATGCTGAAGTGAAAGTTAATTTTTGGATTAGAAATTTAGATTCATTACAACAAAAATTAAGTGCTTTAAATATACCTCTAGTTATTCTTGAGGCTGATACATACACGGACACTAAAGATGTTCTTCTTAAATTTTGCCAAGATCAAAATATTAAAAACATGTATTTTAATGTTGAGTATCCCATTAATGAATTAAAGAGAGATCGAGAAATTTTTCAATCATTCAAAGAAAACGGTATTGGAGTTTTTCATTATCATGATCAAGTTATTCATGAGCCCGGTACTCTGAAAACTAAAACTGGGAATAATTTTTCAGTGTACAGTCCGTTTAAAAGAAAGTGGTTTGAAGAATTAAGAGATGAGCAGCTACAGATACTAAGTGTTCCCTTAAAGAAAAAAGAAATGGCAATTGAACAAACAGATCTTTCAAATTATTTGCAAGAATTTAGCCATGAGTACGACGATCAATGGCCTGCAGGTGAAGAGTATATTCAAAATTACATAGCTGAATTTTTGAAAATTAAAGGATCTTCTTATAAGCAGGAGAGAAATTTTCCTGCGATTGATGCAACCGCAAAATTGTCTCCTTACATTAATGCCGGAATAGTTTCCTCGAAGTGGTGCTTAGTTAAAGCTAAGGAATACAATAATGAAATGTTGGATGATGGCGACAAAGGCATTGTGCACTGGGTTTCAGAAATTTTATGGCGAGAATTCTACAGGCATATAATTTACAACTTCCCAAAAGTTTCAAAAAACCTTCCCTTCATTGATTACACAAAAAATATTCCATGGAATGAAGATAGCGTTGCTCTCCAAAGATGGAAAGAAGGTAAAACTGGAATTCCAATCGTTGATGCAGGTATAAGGGAAATGTTGGCTACGGGTTGGATGCACAATAGGCTAAGAATGATCGTCGCAATGTTTTTAAGTAAGAACTTACTAATTAATTGGCAAGAAGGCGAAAAGTTTTTTATGACTAAACTTATAGATGGTGATATTGCTTCTAACAATGGTGGATGGCAATGGAGTGCATCAACTGGTACTGATGCTGCTCCTTATTTCAGGATAATGAATCCTGAAACTCAGTCTATAAAATTTGATCCTGACGGTGAGTATATCAAGAAGTGGGTACCTGAACTTAAAGACTGTGGTGCAACAGATGTTCATATGCCTGTTAACCCAAGTCAATACGGTTATCCTGAGCCAATTGTGGATCTGAAAGAATCTAGAAAAAATGCAATTGATGTATTCTCTGCAATCAAAAGTTAAAATATAAGTATGGAAATCAATAAGTTTTACATAGCAGGGAAATTTATTACTCCCGATGGAAAAGAAATAATAGACTTAATTAATCCTGCAACTGAGGAAAAAGTCGGTCATGTTATATCAGGCTCAGCAAAAGATGTAAATGATGCTGTGAGTGCAGCGAAGCAAGCTTTTCAAGAAGCAAGTGCATTGTCACTAGAGCAGAAAAAAACAATCTTACAAGAAATTATTGACGGCATGGATGAAAGAAGAGAGGAGTTTGCTCAAGTAATTTCAGAAGAAATGGGCGCACCGATAAAAGTAGCAAGGGGTGCTCAATTCAGTAGTGGGAAAGTCCATTTTGTAAATACTCTCAAGGTCATTGATAGTTTTAGTTTTTCCGAAGTTCATGACAACATCACTTTAAATAAATTGCCTATAGGCCCAGTGGGTATGATTACTCCATGGAATTGGCCCTTAAACCAAATGTGTACAAAAATTGCATCTGCAATTGCAGCGGGCACCTCATTCGTCCTAAAACCAAGTGAGATTACCCCGGGAGCAGCTCACTTATTTGCAGAAGTAGTTGATAAAACATCTTTGCCAAAAGGAATATTTAATTTGATTCATGGTTATGGTGCGACTGTTGGTAAAGCAATGAGTCAGCATAATGATTTAGAGATGATCTCATTTACTGGGTCAACAAGGGCGGGCATAGATATCCAAAAGACGGCTGCTGATACCATAAAAAGGGTATCTCTTGAATTAGGAGGTAAATCTCCAAATATAATTTTGGACGATGTAGATTTAGAAAAAGCAGTAAATATGGGGATGAAACAGTGTTTCTTTAATACTGGACAGTCTTGCTCATCGCCCACCAGGATGTTGATACCGGAAGCCATGCTTGATGACGCCACAAAATTTGCTGTAGCAGCAGCCGAAAGCATGACTACAGGGGACCCTCACAACGAAGAAATATTTCTTGGACCAATTTCAAATAAAACTCAATATGAAAAAGTACAAACTTTAATTCAAGAAGGTATTTCAGAGGGTGCAACACTTGCATGCGGTGGCACAGGAAGACCAAGTGGTTTAGAGAAAGGGTACTATGTGAAACCAACAGTTTTTACAAACGTGAACAATAAAATGACTATTGCCCGTGAAGAAATATTTGGTCCTGTAATATGCTTGATTCCTTATGAGGATTTAGACGAGGCAATAGAAATAGCCAACGACTCTCCATATGGATTATCGAGCATGGTTTCGTGTGCAGATGAAACTAAGGGACATGAAATTGCAAAAAGAATTAGAACTGGTCAGGTTATAGTGAACAGACAGTCTAGAGGAGAGTTTCCTGCGCCTTTCGGCGGATTTAAAATGTCAGGAAACGGCAGGGAGCACGGAACATTTGGTATAGACGAATATTTAGAAGTTCAGGCAGTAATAAATTAATCCAATAAGTCTGGTTCTTCTTCCCAAAGCACATCGACAGTAGGTTGAAAGCTTACGTAAGCTGATAAATCATTAGCAACATAATCGCGAGTAGCACATGCAGTTTCATGGGGAATAACAATAGGCTTTCCAACTGCTTCTGCGAGTAATTGAGATTTGCAAGCATCCTCCATATTGAGAAAATACCAAATAGTTGTATCGACCATCGTGCCAGTGGTTAAAATTCCATGATTTTGTAAGATTACAAAATCCTTATCGCCAAGAGCTTTTGCAATATTTATGCCTTCATCAGGACCATTCGCAACACCATCATAATCAGCAAATAAAGCAGTTCGTTCGTAGAATGCACAGGAGTCCTGAGATATGGGATCTAGAGTTTTACCCAACGTAGAAAATGTTTTGCCGTACATTGGATGAGCATGAGCAATTGATTTGATATCTTCCCTAGATTTATAAATCTCAGAGTGGATACAAAATGCTGCATCACCAGTCCTCTCTTTACCAAAGATAAGTTCACCATCAAAATTCATAAGCACAAGATCACTCACCTTCATCTGACCAAAATGATATCCAAGCGGGTTTATCCAAAAATGGTCACTAAACTCAGGGTCACGAAAAGAGATGTGACCAACCAAGCCTAGGTCGAAACCCTTGCGGGCAAATATTCGGTATGCAGCTGCTAGTTTTTCAAGCCCATGTCGTCTTTGCTCTTCAAATGATTTTGAGTTTATATCTATACATCCAGAGAGACCACGTCCTTTGTAAGGAAGTTTGCCCTTATTGATATCAATTTTTTCTCCAACACCCATAATAGACTTATAATATACCTGTTAAAAAAAAATTGATATGACAAAAAAACAATCTTTTCGAATTGAGCAGGATAGTCTAGGAGATGTTAAAGTCCCAAAAAAAGCACTTTGGGGCGCGCAAACTCAAAGAGCTATTGAAAACTTTCCAATTAGTGGGATCAAGTTCAAATTTCCATTTGGCAGATCTTTTATTAGGGCATTAGGTGCCATCAAGTATTCAGCTGCTTCAGCAAACCATGACCTTGGTTTAATGACGGCAAAGAAATCTAATGCCATCAAAGCAGCTGCAAAGATGGTAATGGTTGGGGATGTTGATGATCATTTTCCTTTAGATGTATTCCAGACAGGATCTGGTACCAGTACAAACATGAATGCAAATGAGGTTATTGCAAACTTAGCTACACAAAAGCTTGGCCAAGACGTCAACGCTAATGATGACGTTAATCTGAGCCAAAGTAGTAACGACACAATCCCAACGGCCATTTGCATGAGCGCATTATTTGATATGGATGAGTTCTTATTTCCTGGCTTAGATCTACTCATTAAAGAGGTTGAAAAGAAAGCTAAAAACTTACAAGGACAAATTAAAACAGGCAGAACCCATATGATGGATGCTATGCCTCTTGATTTTTACCAAGAACTCATGGGCTGGTCGGCTCAACTAAGAAGTTGCAAAACATCATTGACTACAGCAACCAAAAGAATGATGCAATTACCCCAAGGCGGAACAGCAATTGGAACTGGTGTTAATTCACATAAAGGTTTTTCAAAAGCATTTTGTCAGACAATGGAGAAGGTTTCAGGCTTTAAAGTTAAGCCAGCTCCAAACTTTTTTCAGGGATTAAGTTCACAAGACAACTCGGCAGAATTATCAAGCGCAGTAAAGAACCTCGCCTTAGTTTTAATGAAAATATCGAATGACCTAAGGTTGATGAACAGCGGGCCGCTGACTGGTCTATCTGATATAGAGCTCGAGGCATTGCAGCCTGGGAGCAGTATCATGCCAGGCAAGGTAAATCCTGTAATTCCTGAGGCAGTATCAATGGCTTGTGCTGACGTTGTTGGCAATGATGTATCTATTTCAGTTGCAGTGCAAAGTGGA
>ENA-OSEY01002829-OSEY01002829.1-marine-metagenome-genome-assembly--contig:-NODE-2829-length-10927-cov-2.598618_pt1 | contig 10927 bp, 7 predicted proteins | sample MGYA00248465_ERZ534230 | MGnify/ENA primary metagenome ERZ534230 (study PRJEB26409, sample SAMN06344110) | marine metagenome | isolation source: Sea water from surface | place: Atlantic Ocean:Southern... | reverse complement strand
AACCGTCGGACGAGACACTGGCAGGCGGGCGATCCCCATCCTGTGGCAGCTGGCCGGGCTGGGCTTGGTTCTTACCGCCAGCATCGCGCTAAAGAGCTATGCCGACATCATCCCCGTTGCCAGCGCCGTCTTTTTTCGGCTTGGCGAGTTTGCGGTGAATGGCTGGCTGCAGGACTTCATCGCCATCCACGGCATGACGCTGGATGCGATCAAGAAGACCGCGCTCATGTATCTTCTGCTGCCGCTTCGCATCGGCCTGACCAATGCTGTCCTGCCGATCACCTGGGGCTTCACCTTCACCCCGGTGATGCAGACGGCCTACCTGCTGACAGTGCTTGCCGGGACGGCATGGCTTGGTTGGTGCGGCCGAACGACCGCTGCCGGCCTGCTTTTGTCGGTCGGCCTGATCGCCTATTCCGGATTCAGCTACATGCCGTGGTGGGTGATGTTCGCCGGGGTGGGCTGGCTGGCATGGCGGCATGCGGGGTGGCGCTTTGCGCTTGTCGCCTGCGCCATGGTGCTTGCCATCACCCTGACCGGGCACTGGCAGGGCGCGCTCTATTCGGTCTATCTGTGTTCGGCCGCCATCCTAGTGTGCCTACTAATCGGCTGCATCCATGGCATCCTAGCAGCGAAGTCGGATCTCGTATCAGGCATCCTGCGGCCAGTGAACGACACGTTGCAGTCAATCCCACTCTATATATTCCTGATCCCGGCAGTCGCCCTCTTCCAGGTGAACGAGTTCTCTGCCCTTGTCGCGATCGTGCTCTACGCCATAGTGCCGCTGATCCGCTATACCGAACATGGACTGCGGCATGTGCCGCCGACGCTGGTCGAGGCGGCGCGTGCAAATGGCTGCTCGCCGCTACAGAGACTGCTGATGATCGAGCTTCCGGTGGCGCGCCCGGCCATCCTTCTGGGGCTGAACCAGACAGTCCTGTTCGCGCTTGCCATGCTGATCATCGCGGTACTGGTCGGTGCGCGGGGCCTTGCCGAACAGGTCAATATCGGCCTTCGCGACGCGGACACAGGGCTTGGCATGACGGCTGGGTTGTCGATGGCCTTCATCGCCATCATCGCCGACAGGATTCTTCGCGGCTACGCGAATTCGCTTGGCACGACCGACATCAGGGACTAGCCGCGGACCATCAGGCCGGGCGCAATCGTGGGCGGCGCCGCGTTCAGCGTGTCGCGGGCGAATCCGGCGGCGGCCTTATAGCAAGCCATGAATTCCTCACGCTCGTCCCGCGGCACGACGGTTTCAATATCCTCGAACTCGCCGCCGCACCGGTCGTTCACCAGATTGAGAAGGCCGAACGGCCCCGCCCCGCGGTTGCGGAGCACGACCTCCGACACAGGCCCGCACAGCTGCTCGTTATAGGCGGCGAGCGCCGATGCGTTGACCCCGTGTTCGATGAATTTCGCACCGAGAACCCTGGCATCGATGATGGCCTGGCTCGCACCGTTTGATCCGGTCGGGTACATCGGATGCGCGGCATCGCCCATCAGCGCCACCGGCCCGTCGACCCATGTCGGCACCGGATCACGGTCAATCATCGGGTTCTCATAGGCGGCATCAGCACCCCGGATCAGCGCCGGCACATCAAGCCAGTCATAGGTCCAGTCTTCGAAATAATGGATGAAATCATCGATCTCGACACGATTGTACCAACCGGTGCGGTCCCACGCCGAGGGATCATCATAAGTGACCTCAGCAATCCAGTTGATCAGGGCCAGCCCCGTGTCCGGGTCCGGTGCAGATATCGGATAGATCACCATCCTGTGCCGATGGTCGCCAAGCCCGATAAAGGAGGACCCGGTGCGCACCGGCCGCGCCAGCGACGTGCCGCGCCACAGGATCGCCCCTCCCCAGTGGATCGGCGGCTGTTCGGGATGCATCTGCGCCCTTATGGCCGAATGGATGCCGTCGGCCCCGATCAGCATGTGGCCGGTCACCTCGTCAGGCCCATCGCCAGTGTCCAGTGTTACGGCAACGCGCCCGTCATCAAGGGTGTAGTATGCCGTCGCGCGCGCGCCGAGCCGGATGGAGGCATCCCCTGCCAGCTCGCGGAAGCGCTGGTAAAGCGCCATATGGAACCGGCCTCGATGCGCCGCATATTGCGGCCAGTGATATCCCGCATCTGTGCCGCGTGGCTCGGCATAGATTTCCTGCCCCTGACGCCCGACAAGCGCCCATTCGCGCGCCGGCACCCCGAAACCGTTCATATCTTCTGCCGTAAACCCGAGATCCATGAGCTCGCGCACGGCATTGGGCTGCAGATTGATCCCGACGCCAAGCGGCTTCAACTCGGCAACCTGCTCGATCACAAGGCAGGGCACACCGATCTGCTGCAGGGTCAGCGCGGTGGCAAACCCGCCGATCCCGCCACCGGCGATAATGACACGGTCATCGGACATGACACGCCTCCCCCGGTACCGGAAGCCTATTCATCCGACCCGCAGATGAGATCGATGGCCGCATCGGTCACTTCGTGTCTGATGCTATCGGCGGGAATGGCTCCGACTGATAACTTTGCAAAGGAATAGCCTTTCTAAACAGAACATCGAAAGACGTCGGTAAATGCCTGTTGTTTCTAACAGGAAGCTGCAGCGTGGAGAACCACCATCTGTTCAATTCGTACGCCCAGAGCTAAGCTCCTTCACAGCCTGTTTCCCCAAAGGCAAAATCTGACCACGGAGTTTGATCTTGTTACCCGAACCAACCCTGCGGCATGTCGCCGATTTCGACATTGATCTGGATCCGATCAGCGAGATGGGCGATGGCCGTGCAGGCAAGCGCCGGATCATCCCGATTGTGGGCGGGCGCATCACCGGACCGGAGTTCACCGGGGAAATCCTGAATGTGGGCGCCGACTGGCAGACGATCTTCAGCAGCGGCGTTGCCGAGCTGGACACGCGCTATGCGTTCCGTACGGATGACGGTGCGGTGATCGAAATCATAAATTTCGGCTACCGGCATGGACCGGAAGATGTGATGCGGCGGGTTGCGGCCGGCGAGGATGTCGATCCGTCAAACTACTACATGCGGACGCATGCTCGGCTTGAAACCGGCCACCCGAAATATGAATGGGTGAACAGGACCCTGTTCCTCGGGGTCGGTGGAAGACTTAAGTCAAATGTAAGGTTATCTTTGTATGCAATTGAATAAATTTATTTTTTGTTTGATCTTTTTAGCAAATACAGTTAGCTGACGCCACAGGCGTTAGGCAAGGTATCAGCCCTTTGCCATACCCACGGAACCCAAACTGCGACAGCAGAGGACGGAGACACAGAATGAGACTGGCAATCACTGGCGGCGCAAGCGGCATCGGGGCTGAAACTGTTTCCATGCTTCAGTCGGCAGGCCATGAACTCCTTGTCTTCGACTTGCACGAACCTGCTGCCGAAGTGGCATATATCCCGCTGGACCTGATGAACGGCGACGGCATCGAGGCGGCGATTGCCGCAGCAGACGGTACATTCGACGGGCTGGCCTTCATTGCCGGGATCCCTCCGCGTGATGAAAATTCTGCCGCCTGCCTGACGGTTAATGCGATCTCCACCGTCCGGTTTATCAGCGAGTTTATGGACAAGCTAAATGATGGCGCGGCGGTGGTTACGGTCGCATCACGGGCAGGTCTTGGCTGGCAGGAAAACACCGAGACGATCGACACCCTGCTAGCATGCGGCCAAGACGGGATCGAGGCGTTCTGCGAAGAACGCGAAATCGATCCTGCAACAGCCTACCGGCTATCGAAGCAGGCCATGATTTACTGGCATCAAATGCAGGTACGAGACCACATCGGCAAGCACCGCTTCGTCACCGTCAGCCCGGCCGCCATCAGCACCGGCATTCTTGATGATTTCATCAATGCCTTCGGCCCCAAGGTTGCAAAGAATCTTGAACGGGTGGGCCGTGCCGGCAAACCTGAAGAGGTCGCATCCTTAATCGCCTTCCTCCTCTCGGAACAGGCTGAATGGATTAACGGAATAGATATCGTTATTGATGGCGGGATGGGCGCATTCGCCCTTGCAGCCGGATGATCGGAGGTTAAAGGATTTATCGATGGAACAGGTGACTACAGGGCTGTTAATCGGTGGTGATTCTCGTCCCACAAATGGCCACCCAACTTATGTTATACTCAATCCAGCATCAGCCACAATTTCGGTTTTGAGGGCATCCGGCAATTTTAGGAAATACACTCGATCTCCGGTGCCTCCGGCACGATTTTCTGAGGGCGCAGAAAGACCATCGTCATATGACCAGAAAAAAGAACATCCTCTTCATCATGTTCGACCAGCTCAGGTTCGATTATCTGAGTTGTGCTGGCCATCCGCACCTCCACACCCCGAATATCGACTGGCTGGCAAGCCAGGGGGTTCGTTTCGACCGTTGCTATGTCCAGTCGCCAGTATGTGGCGCGTCGCGGATGTCCTTCTATACCGGCCGCTACATCAGCTCGCATGGCGCCGCTTGGAACGGCATGCCGCTGAAGGTCGGCGAGCTGACGCTTGGCGACCATCTTCGCGAAGCCGGAATGGACGCGCTTCTTGTGGGCAAGACGCATATGAAGGCCGATGTCGCCGGCATGAAGCGGCTCGGGCTGGCGCCGGACAGCATCATCGGCGCACGACTATCCGAATGCGGGTTCGACATCGTCACCCGCGATGACGGGCTGTGGGCCGAAGGTCCCGACGGCAACTATGACGAGCGGGAATCACCCTATAATGCCTACCTCCGCGAGAAGGGGTACGAGGGAGACAATCCCTGGCACGATTTCGCCAACGCCGGGATCGAGGAAGACGGCAGCATCGCGTCGGGCTGGATCTACAGCAATGGTGGCAAGCCGGCCAATATCCGTGAAGAGGATTCGGAGACACCCTGGCTGACCCGCGAGATGATCCGCTTCATGGAAGAGGACGCGCCGGACCGCGACCGCCCGTGGATGTGCCACCTGTCCTATATCAAGCCGCACTGGCCCTATATCGTGCCGGCGCCCTATCACGACATGTACGGACCGAACAGTTTTATTCCGGTGGTCCGCGATGCGCGCGAGCTGGAAGACCAGAACCCGATCTATGCCGCCTTTTCGGGCAATGTCATCGGCCAGGCCTTCAAGCGCGACGATGTGCGCAACGCGGCGCTTGGCGCCTATATGGGGCTGATCAAGCAGATCGACGACCAGATGGGCGTGCTGTTCGATTACCTGCGCGACAGCGGCCAGCTGGAGAACACGGTGATCGCCGTCACCTCCGACCATGGCGACTATATGGGCGATCACTGGCTCGGCGAGAAAGACCTGTTTCACGAACCGTCTGTGAAGGTGCCGCTGATCATCTACGACCCCTCGCCCGAGGCCAACGCCACCAGAGGCACCGTGTGCGACGCGCTTGTCGAGAGCATCGATCTTGTGCCGACATTCGTCGAAATGGCCGGCGGTGCGCCGCGCGACGAGCATCTCGAAGGACTGTCTCTCGTGCCCTTCCTTCATGGCGAGGCTCCAGAACGCTGGCGGGACTTCGTGGTCAGCGAATATGACTACAGCATGACCGCTATGGCGGCGAAGATGGGGGTCAATCCGAAGGATGCGCGCCTGTTCATGCTATTCGATGGCCGCTGGAAGCTGACACATGCAGAAGGCGGAATGCCGCCGATGCTGTTCGATCTCGAGACGGACCCGAACGAGCTTGTCGATCTTGGCCGTGATCCGGCTTATGAAGGGCAGCGCCGGGCCTGCTATGACAGGCTTGGTGAATGGGCGCGAAGATGTGCGCAGCGCAACACCATGAGCGATGAAGAGATCGTGTCGCGGCGCGGAAAAAGCCGCCGCAAGGGTATCGTCCTCGGGATGGCTGATCCGTCCGCAGTCGACCCCGTGTTAACCATAAGATACAGCGGCAAGACGAAGCAACGGTTTGTCTGACAGTCACTTCACTCCCGAAGATTGACAGTCCGGGCGCTTCGGCTCAGCTTGAAGGTCTGCCGGTCGAATGATTCGGCCGCTTTTGAACGACCCGGGACAACCGATGACAACGACAATCGCCAAACTCGCCGTGGAAGCGCTGATTGCAAACGGCATCGAACAGCTCTATTGCCTTCCCGGGGTTCAGAACGACCATTTTTTCAATGCGCTGTTCGACCATACGGACGCCATAACACCGATCCAGACGCGCCATGAACAGGGGGCCGCCTACATGGCCACGGGCGCGGCACTGGCCACCGGTGAGCCGCAGGCGTTCTGCGTTGTCCCCGGCCCCGGCTTTCTCAATACAACGGCAGCCTTGTCGACGGCCTACGGTATGAACGCGCCGGTGCTCGCGCTTGTCGGACAAATTCCGACCGGGGCGCAGGGAAAGGGACACGGCCTTCTACATGAAATTCCCGACCAGTTCGGGATCCTCGAGCGGTTGACCAAATCGAGCCACCGGGTGACCGGCGGCGGCGACGCTGTCGGCCATGTCGTCGACGCCTTCACTTCGCTGGTTTCGGGACGGCCGCAACCTGTCGGGCTGGAAATCGCCGTCAATCTCTGGACACAGGATGTGACGGGCACCCTTCCCGATCTGGCGCCGCCGGGCCGCCCCGCGCCGGCCGTTGACACTGATGCGATCGACCGGGCGGCGAAACTGATCGCATCCGCGCGCGCGCCAATGATTGTTGTCGGTGGCGGCGCACAGGGGGATGCGGACCTTGTCCGCCAGCTTGCCGCTAGAACAGGTGCACCGGTCGTCGCCTTCCGGACCGGCCATGGCGTAATGCCATCCGATGATCCGTTGTCGATCGGCATGCCGGTCGCGCACAGCCTGTGGACTGACGTCGACCTTGTGATTGGCCTTGGCACACGTCTGCAAAGCCAGGTCATGTCCTGGGGTCATGATGAAGATATGAAGATCATCCATATCGATATCGACGAGATGCAGATCGGCCGCAGCGCCCCGGTCAATGTCGGCATCCATGCGCGGCTTGCGGATGCGCTGCCGCTGCTGATCAGTGCTGTCGAGGATCTTGCCGAGCCGAACCCCGAATGGGCCGACCGCACGGCCGATGCGAAGGCACGGCGCGCGGCCGAATATCGGGAAAAGCTGGGACCACAGCTGGAATGGCTTGGCGCGATCCGTGACGCGCTGCCGCGCGACGGCATCTTCGTCGATGAGCTGACCCAGACCGGGTATGTCTCGCGCTTCGCCTTCCCGAGCTATCATCCGCGCAGCTTTATCTCGACCGGCTATCAGGGAACGCTCGGCTATGGCTTCGCGACCGCACTGGGTGTCGCGCATGCGCGGCGTGACGTGCCGGTGCTTTCGATCAGCGGCGATGGCGGCGCGTTGTTCACCATCTCCGAACTTGCGACAGCCGTTCACCACAACATTCCGCTGACGACAGTGATTTTTAACGACCATGCTTTCGGCAATGTCCGCCGGCTGCAGATGGACAATTATGACTCGCGGTTGATCGCGTCCGATCTCAGCAGCCCGGATTTCATCTCGCTTGCCGAATCCTTTGGCGCGCAGGGGTTGATGGCGACAAGCCCGAACCAGCTTCGCGCCGCCATCGAGACCGCCCTCCTCTATGACGGACCGAGCGTCATAGAGGTGCCGATTGGCGAGGTGCCCTCGCCATGGGATTTTGTCTTAATGCCGCGACGTCGTGGCGGTTGATCGAAATGCGTGGCCTGATGTCCCTCTTTCTGGCCAGCCTTGCCTTTGCCGGTCCGGCAATTGCCTCTAACAGCGTGACCGTCGAAAAGCTCTGTGAACTCGTCGCGACGGCCGCGCAGCAACAGCCGTCTGCGCAGAAAGCCGCTCCGATTGAGCTTGCAACCGTTGACGGAAGCGTGGCACGCGTGACCTTGCGCCCACCCTCATCAGGCTGGCGTATGGCCATTGCACAGTTGGAAGATCGGCAAGGCAGCCCTGCGCTTCAGGCCCGCATCATGCCGCCTTGTAAGCTGATCGAGGCCCGCCGGCTGCAACGCGACACCACAGGTGCTGTCGCGGCGGTCGAAATTCTGGAGAACGACCTTGCCACCGTCCGGAACACGGAACCGATGAACCCACCGGTGCCCGAACTTGCCGCGGGCAATGCCCGTGTGCGACTTGCCCATGTGGATACGGGTGTGAATTACCTTCTCCCCGACGTCAGGGAACGGCTGGCGTCAGACGCTTCAGGCAGACTGCTCGGATATGACTTCTGGGATGATGACGACCGTCCGTTCGACATCGACGCGCGCCGCAACATTTTCCTGCCGCTTCATCATGGCACCACCGTCTTCAGTGTGTTGGCGCGCGAAAGTGGTGACGAGCCAATCGCCGTCTACAGGTTTCCTGCCCCAGACATGTGCAAATTTGCCAACCTCGTGTCACATATGGCGGCGCTGGGGGTCAGGGTAGTCAACATGTCTATGGGGTCTTTCGATCCGGCAGACTGGGACTGTTTTGCCAGCGCGGCAGCGAAGCATCCCGACATGCTGTTCGTGGTATCGGCAGGCAATGACGGGCGGAACCTTGATCAAGCACCGGTCTATCCGGCCGCGCTTCCGCTCGAGAACATGGTCACGGTGACGTCATCGGATGATTTCGGTCGGATCGGCCGCGGGTCCAATGTCGGGGCTGGCACAGTGGATATCATGGTGCCGGCTGAGCGTGTCGGCGTCTTCGACCATCGCGGCGTGCGGGCTGAAACAGGAGGCACCAGTTATGCGGCACCGCGCGTGGCCGGCCTCGCTATGCGGTTTCTCGCGGCCAACCCCGAGGCAAGCACTGCAGACATCATCGCTTTTCTTGTGTCCAGAACACGCCCGGCATCCAGCGCACCGCTTGTCCATGGCTGGATCCCAGACCCCAGCGACGATTTTGGTTTCTAGCCTCCGAACGCGTCCTTGATGAATGATTCCGCCAGCGGCACGGCCGCCGGGTTATAAGCGCGCATCATTTCAAGGACATTGTCGGCGAAGGTGCGGTCCTGAAGAACACCGGCAACCTGAATGGCCATTCGCAGCGCCTGCGGATTGGCCGGATCAATGGCAAGATACCGCTCGAGGATCGGTCGTTCTGCCTCAGTCTCGCGGTTCAGGTGCAGCGTCACCGCCATCGACATCAGCGTGTTCGGGCTTTGCGGGTCTAGAGTGAGACTGCGCTGAAGAAAAGCCTTTGACCGGTCAAACATCCACCATCGACCGAAGGTCTGCCCAGCCTGATCAAACAATTGCCTGTTATTCGAGGCGAGACATTCATTCTCGATCAGGCCAACAAGGAGTTCTGGTGGATCACGACTAATAGCGGAAGCGTCATACAGTGCGTCAGCGCATAGCCTGATGGCAGTACCGGTCTCCTGAAATTTCCTGTCATGTTCAGGATTTGTGGACTGAAGAACCGATGTGATATGCGCGGCCGGGACAAGCTCGCTGATCTTGCCGTCTCCGGATGCTAGGATCCCGACAAGCCGCCCGTCACTGTCAACGACCGCACCGCCGCTGTTGCCGGGCAAGGCCCGTGCATTGGTATGGATGCGCGCCCGCGAGCTGGCATCTGCTGCAGGATAGAGCGCAAAGTCACCGGCAGCGTAGACCCTAGGGCTATTACGCCCTTGATCGAACGCAACGACATGCAGCTCTTGGGGTTTGCCATCCGCCACTGCTGGCGCGTTGTCAGGCACGCCATTGGCGCTTTCCATCCGCAGGATGACAAGGTCGGCCGCGAAATTATGTGCCAAAGGCGTGGCAGACCGGATCCGACCCTTGATATCACGTGTCATGATCCGTGCGTGATCTTCGGCCACATGCCTGTTAGTGACAACGAAACCGTCGGCAATCATCGTTCCGGAGGCGATCATGTTCGGTGTCTTGATGCCGACAATCCTGTCAGCCCACATACATACAGCCTCAGGGGCGCCGCATGCCGAAGCGGACACAGGAAGCTGGCACAGGCACAAAACCGCAAGCGCGAAGAAATGTCGTTTCAGGGCAGCCATGACGTATATCCTGTCCTGCGATTTCTTCAGCGACAAGGTCACAAACCGCCGCGCCCAAACACTTAGGCCATCAGGCGGGATAATGGGCTTTCGTCCATTTGGCCGGCCAGCATATGGGCAAGCTGCAATGTCAGCTCCGCCTTGATGCCGGCGTGATCTAGACTGTCCCACAGATTATTGGTCTCGCGCGGGTCTAACGCCAGATCATACAGTTCGCCCCACGCCTCTCCCTGATAGAGGGTGAAACGCCATTTAGCCGTCCTGATGCCCCTCACCCGTGCCGGGCGTTTGAAACCAAGCCGCGCGCCGAGGTCGTTGAACTCGCACATCACGGCCTCGTGATGCCTGTCAGCGCCTTTGATTACAGGCATGAAGCTCTGCCCCTGCATGCCGTTATAGGGCGCGAGGCCGACCCGGTCGAGGATGGTGGCAGACAAATCGATGGTCGATGCCAGCGCCTCGGTCACCCGCCCGTCGCGCGAGGCCGGATCGGACCAGATCATCGGCACATCGGTCACTGAACGGAAAGGCAACGCACCCTTCAGTAACAGCGAGAAATCACCAAGATAGTCGCCATGGTCGGAGTTAAAGCAGACCACAGTGTTGTTGTATTGGCCGGTATCCTTCAACGCTTCGACTAATCGTCCGACCTCGTCATCAATCATGGTTATCATGCCGGCCGTCAGGGCCATCGCCTCGCGAAGCTCCTGCTCGCCGAGACGGCGCGCCGTTGTCTTGGTGCGTGCGCCGTTGCCCTGTTGCCACTGGTCATCCATCCACCGCATGGGCGGCGTAGGATTTCTATGCGCCTCATAGGGCAGTTCGACCTCAAAATCATCAGGATCATACATGTCCCAGTACTTCCCCGGCGGATTGAACGGGTGGTGCGGGTCAGGGAAAGACACATAGGCAAAAAATGGATCTACAATATCCGCCTGCTCACGGATCCAGTCCGCT